>Ga0315298_1005248_pt1 | contig 18576 bp, 16 predicted proteins | sample WHS_1_MG_FD_203077 | JGI IMG/M metagenome (GOLD analysis project Ga0315298, IMG submission 203077) | Extremophilic microbial mat communities from Washburn Hot Springs, YNP, Wyoming, USA - WHS_1_MG | ecosystem: Environmental > Aquatic > Thermal springs > Hot (42-90C) | place: USA: Wyoming...
CTGTTCATGTGAAGGAGTATTCTTCTAAAGACCCGAAGGCTGTGATTGGCGAGGGGGAAATGAAGTGGCGCGAATTCTTTGAGCTCTGTAAAACAGTGGGTGGAACCGAGTGGTGTATTGTTGAGCAGGAGAGCTACGCCTACCCGCCTCTCGAATGCGTGAAACGCTGCCTAGAAAACCTTAGAAGAATGAGGCTTGTGTAGCAGTGTATTCCGCGCGCGGCGCGCGCTCAAATATGATGGATGAGACAAAAGAAAGACAAATAGCAAAAAATCAAGACAGAAATAGAAGTAATAGAAACAATTGCTATTGCTAAAAGAATCAATTTAGAATGCTAAAGTTTAAAAAGACAAGTAAACTTTAAAACCTTAGAAAATTGGAAGGAGGAATGAGTAAATGAAGATATTGTACGAATTTATTCCGAAAGCAGACTTTTTAGATTTAGCGGAAGAAATAAAGGATTTAGTAGATGGTTTTAACATCACCGATAGTGCAGGGGGAATACCTGCTCCCAGTGCTACTGCAGTAGCCTGTGCGGTTAAGATAAAGCATCCTCAAAAAATAATAATACCTATGCTTATTACTAATTATAAAGGACCAGTTGAAATTGCTGCTGTGGCAAGTGCTTGTGAAGCCTTAGGAATTTATGGAATGGTACCTGATCCGGGAGATGCTCCTAGATATGGATACCCGATAAGGACGCGAAAAGACGGAACCTGTGAAATTCTTTCCGATAAGGAGGAGATTGAAAGATTCAGGCGCGAAACTGGTCCTGCAGAAGAAGTTAGGGATTTCCTGCGTAATACTGTGAAGATAAAAAAGTTGAAATTAGGTTGTCTCTTAACTAGTCGTAGACCTACACAAGAGGCAATTGCGCGTATAAGAGATGCTTGGGATTTCTGTCTTTTTTTGCGCCTAGAAAAGGGCTCTCTGCCAAAGTTAAAAGAATTGGCTTTGGAGTGTAAAAATTTAGGGAAACCCATTTATCCATACTTTGTGGTTGAGACGCCTAAAAACAAGAAGATTCTGGAAAGAATCGGATGGCCTTCCACAACAACCCTGGAAAAAGCAGAAGAATTTTTAGTGGAGCTTCAAGGTGTTGTAGATGGTATAATTTCTACTTGTCTTGGAGATATTGAGGCAGATAAAAAGTTGCTTAATAAACTGCAGAACTTTAGAGAATAAGAGAAAAATTCATTTTCTTTGCGACGCACGTCAAGTTGCAAGCGCGCGGAGATTGAGATTCTTTCAGAGCCGGTAACCCCGTGTGCAGAAATCGTTGGCCGGTAAAGAGATAATTAGTGAGCGAATTAAAACTTGCTACAACATTTAATGATTCGATTTATAATATCATATGTGAAAACAATGGATGATAGCGCTCTAACACCTGGAGTTGGATTTTTCATATCCGTGAGGATTGAAAGGAACCTAAGGAAAACGTATAGAAGTCATTAAAAGGCTGATTGTATGAGACGTCTATAGACACAGAAAGCCTTAAATGTTGGCTATTTGTCATGCATGGGAAAGGAGGCAATTAGCAATGCCGGTGAAAAGAAGCTGGCCGGTGCCGAGTGACATTGAAATCGCTTATAAAACCGAGCTTTATCCAATTAAGAAGGTTGCGGAGCATGCTGGGATTCTGGAAGAAGAATTGGAGCTCCATGGGAAATACGTGGCCAAAGTCGATTATCGAAGCGTTATCAACAGGGTGAAAAGCAGGCCTGATGGAAAATTGATTATCGTAACGGCAATCACCCCCACGCCACTCGGTGAGGGAAAAACAACTGTCTCCATAGGTTTAGGCCAGGCCTTCTACGAAAGAGGTTTAAAGGTCATCAATACTTTGCGAGAACCATCTAAGGGCGTTACGTTTGGAATAAAGGGAGGCGCAACTGGAGGCGGCTACTCCCAGGTCTTGCCGATGGACAGGATTAATCTTAATTTCACGGGAGACATACCTGCTGTGGAACTCGCCCATAACCTTTGCGCAGCAGCCATAGATGCCAGCCTGCTCCACGGAAACCCTTTAAGCATCGATCCCTTGGCTGTCGAATGGCCATACTGCATGGATGTGGAGGCTAGGGCCTTAAGGCGGGTCGTCATTGGGCTGGGGGGCAGGTCGAATGGCTACCCCAGAGAGGCGCGATGGAGCATAACTGTGGCGACGGAAACAGCGGCCATCCATGCGTTGGCCACCGGGCTGGAGGACTTGAGAAAGAGGCTTGGAAGAGCTGTTGCAGCCTACACCTACGACAGGAAACCAGTTACGTGTGAAGAACTTGGAGTGGCTGGAGCAATGGCAGCCCTGCTTGTGGAAGCTATTAAGCCTAATCTAGTCCAGTCTACAGAAGGCCACCCTGTTTTAGTCCACGGATTCCCGTTCGCCAACATAGCGCACGGAACCAACTCGGTTATAGCCGACCTAGTTGCTTTAAAGCTTGCCGATTACGTTATCTGCGAAGTCGGGTTTGGATCTGATTGCGGCTTCTCCAAGTTCTGCGATATCGTATGTCGCCAATCAGGAATAAGGCCAGACTGCGCCGTGATTGTCTGCACGGTTAGAGCACTTAAGGAACATGGCGGCGCCTTCCTGCTTCGTCCTGGAATATCCTATGGAAAAGTCAGAAGGGCAGCTGAAACCGAAAACCTTCAAGCGGTTGAAAAAGGCTGCGAGAATCTGGCTAAACACATAGAGATTGTTCATAAATACGGTATTCCAGCCGTAGTAGCCATTAACAGGTTTACTACAGATACCGAGAGGGAGATTAAATTAATATGTGAAAAGGCCATTCAGGCTGGTGCTGACGGTGTTGCCGTAGTCGACCCTTGGTCTAAAGGCGGGGAGGGCTGTCAAGAACTTGTTGATAAGGTTCTTGAAGCGATGAAGAAGCCGCGTGAGCTGAGGTTTCTTTACCCGGAGGGAGCCACCGTCAAGGAGAAAATAGAGACTATTGCTACCGAGCTTTACGGGGCCGATGATGTGAAATACTCTCCCGAGGCTGAGGAGAAAATAGAGTTTTACACAAGCATAGGATGCGACAGGTTTTCGATAAACATGGCTAAAACCCATCTTTCTCTTTCACATAACCCGCTCTGGAAGAATGTACCTAAGAACTATACGTTTCCAGTAGACGACATATCGGCCTTCGTTGGAGCAGGCTTCCTCATACCTATATGCGGCGAAATACAGCTAATGCCAGGCCTCCCTAGAAAACCAGCCTTCTTAAGGATTGATGTGGATACAGAGACCGGGAAGATAAGGGGGCTCTTTTAGACGATTGTTTGATCACCCTGTTCCTTTAAATCCCAAGGATATAAGACCAAGATGGGCGCGTCAGCCCCTTGAGTAATGGAAGAAGTTTATAAGTGCAGTCTAACTTTCAGACTTCTCAATAGGAGGATGAAGGATGTTTAAGTTCGAGCGTGAACAGCAGATTTTTGACATAGCCGGCGTGAGGGTCGGCGGCCAGCCAGGTCAACTACCGACAGTCATGATAGGAAGCATTTTCTATGGCAGGCATAAAATATTGAAGGACGAGAAAACCGGAGAATTTTCAAAGGAGGAGGCTGAAGACCTCTTAAACAAGGAGGAGGAAATATCGGGTAAAACCGGGAACCCGAGGATTGTAGACATATGCTGCGCATGGCCACAGGCCTTTGGAAAACTCATCGATTATGTTGCTGAAAAGGTAGATGGACCCTTCGCCATAGATGGAACTACCGAGGAGGCGAGGATTGCAGGAGCAAGATATGTGGGTGAAGTCGGATTATCTGGACGCGTCGTCTATAACTCGATAATGCCGCATATCAGGGAAGCCGAGGTCTCCGCCATTAGAGAGGCAAAGATTAAATCAGCAGTGCTACTGACATTTAACTCGAAAAACCCTACGATAGCAGGGAGGATGCAGGTGCTTGATGAACTTTTAGCATTAGCCTCAAGAGCGGGTGTTGAGAAAATCTTGGTGGATACGAGTGTTCTTGACATTCCTGACCCTGGACCCGTTAGCAAAGCCGTCTACCTCGTTAAGGAGAAATACGGTTTACCAGCCGGAGCTGGAACGCATAACGCCGTCCAGAGATGGAGGAAGACGCGTAAATTAGACGAAACGCTGTTCAAAATCGCAAGCAGCGTAGCTGATGTTTTACCCATATTTATGGGGGCGAACTTTGTAATATACGGGCCAATAGAAAACGCTTCAACCGCATATTTCCACTGCGCACTGGCTGATGCCTACATAGCTTACACCATGCGCCAAGAATTAGGGACAAGGCCACTAACCAGCAATCATCCCTTGTTCAAGATATTTAGGGCATAAAGGGATATTCACAGTAAAAAGAAACCGGTATTCATTTAACAGCGACGACATGTCTCCTACACGCGTTTTAGGACAGATGTTGCCGGCTTTCAACAACTACGTCGGGCGGGGCGTTGAGAAAGTATTCTAACTTTCCTACCCTCGACAATAATCCTCCCTTCCCCGAAAATTTTTATCCCCTCCACGAGGGCTTCGCCCTCAGCCTCCTGGACCCTCTTCTTCAAAGTTTCCTCATTATCATCCTCCCTCACCTCAACGACCTTCTGTATTATTATCGGCCCAGCATCCATTTTTTCATCCACGAAGTGAAGCGTGCAACCAGTAATTTTCACGCCGTACTCCAAGACTGCGCGATGTACGTTAAGGTCCCAACCGGGAAAGGCTGGGAGAAGCGAGGGATGAATATTCATAATCCTATTCCTGAACTTGCTCACAAACTGGGGACCGATAATCCGGTTATAGCCTATTAGTATCACTAGGTCGACTCTTCTACGCTCGAGCTCGCTTACGATCTCCATGTCATACTCTACGGGATCCTTGCCCTTCGGATCCAGAAAAATCGCTTCTATGCCATTCCGTCTCGCCCGCTCCAAAGCGTATGAATCAATCTTATTGCTTATGACGCAGACTATCTCGGCATCTAGCTCTTTTCTTCTTATCGCGCTTAGAATAGCCTCCATATCAGTGCCGCGCGTCGACGCAAGTATACCTATCCTTATCAAAGTTATGAGGCCTCAGAAGCACATCTAACAAGGTTGCTTATGATGGTTGCTACCGTCACCGGACCCACCCCACCTGGAACAGGAGTTATCGCCGATGCTTTTTGAGAAACGCTTTGAAAATCCACATCCCCTACGATGCTTCCTTCCGCGAAGCTGACTCCAGCATCGATTACTACAACGCCCTCAGCCACCATTTTGCCATTTATAAGCCCTGGGACACCGGTTGCAGTGATCAAAATATCCGCCTTCGATGTCTTCTCACTTAGGTTCTTGGTTTTAACATGACAGACATTGACCGTAGCCATGCGTGAGGTGAGCATCGCGAATAGAGGCCTCCCAACAAGTAGGCTGTTGTTCACAATGACGACGTCAGCCCCCTCCAAGTTAACACCGTACTTCTCCAAGAGCGTAATTATGGCGCTTGCCGTCGCCGTTGGTCTGGTTTCCCGGCCGGATAAAAGCCTTCCAAGGTTTAACGGGTGGAGGCCATCCACATCCTTCTTGACATCCAATGCTTCTAACACATTCACCGCTGATATATTATTTGGAAGAGGAAGTTGAACCACTATTCCATGAACATCCGCATTATTATTCAATCCCTTTATAAGCGAGATGAGGTCAGCCTCAGAGGGGTTGTCAAGCTCGTGCACCACCGCTTTTCCACCTACGGAGTTACAGGCTTTAACCTTCATCTTTACGAAAGAATCCTGGGCCCTTGAAAGTGATGCCTTTATGATGTGCAGCGACGGTGTGAAACCAAGTTTCTCAATCTTAGCCTTTGCCTCAGCCAGGATTTCGTCAGCCACAGGCTTGCCGCTTAAGATCTTAGCCACCATCAGGCATCACTCCAAGCCCCTCGAGCCTTTCTTATAAATGCTTTGCCCCATTCCCACTCAGAGATCCAGCTCACCCGTAAATGATATGAGCCTTGCTTGTCAGGATCGTCTGCAATCCTGGTAGAGGTCTAATCCTCATAAGGGTGGCACAGCCACCATTCGCCAATCCTAAGGGTACTAGCCTCATCATCCAAAACAGAAAGCTCACATCCTCTAAGGTTCAGATGGTCGCCAACGGATTTCTGGCAATTGCAAAGTGTTTTTATAGGAGGGTTCTTGCTACGAGCCGGGTATGTGCAGTGCATCTGTAAACGCAAAGGATTATTTCAGGAGGATCGTGAGGAAGAGAATCCTATCCATGACGGATGAACAGAGAAGGGATAAGAGCTCAAAGGCGATTGCGAAGCTTAAGAGTCTAGAAGAGTTCTCGCGAGCAAAGTGCGTCATGGTGTACGTATCTAAAGAGGACGAGGTCGATACAATCGGGCTTATCACGGACATGCTGAAATCAGGTAAAAAAGTCGTAGTTCCTGTTGTAAATAAGGAAAAAGGAGATTTAATTCCTTGCGAGATATCAGCCCTCGAAGAACTGGCAGTTGGAACGTTCGGCGTGATGGAGCCGGACCTCAAGAATGCGAGAATCGTCAATATGGAGGAGATAGACCTCGTGGTGGTTCCTGGGAGGGCTTTCGATAGACATTGCAATAGGCTTGGAAGAGGCAAAGGTTACTTCGACAGGTTTTTAAAGAGGTTTGAGGGAAGGGGGAAAGTAATCGGTTTAGCCTTCTCCGAACAGGTTTTCGACAGCATACCGACTGATGAGAACGACGTTAAAATCGACATCGTGGTTACCGAGTCCAATATAATGAGGCGTGACGCTGAGGAGTCAAGAACCGGTTTAAATAAAAAACTATTCGACGCGCATAGGCTTGCCACCATCTCTCTATTCATGGCGCTCTTCATCGTGCTGAGGGCAATCCCAACCATCCCAATCATAGGAGTATCTGGAGGATATTTCCCAGTTTCAGACGTCATTCTACCGCTCTACGGTGTCCTGCTGGGCCCCGTCCAGGGCCCCATCGTAATCCTCCTTGGAACCATTCTAGGTTTCTTGACAAAGCCCCCCGTATTCTTTTTCCTAGACTTCCTCCCCCCGTTGGTAAACACCTTGGTAGTGGGGCTAATCTGGAGAAGGAAGACGTGGCTAGCCCTCCTCATTTATGTTTTCGTATTAATCGTTTTCATCACCGGACCATTCAGCCTGGTCCTCCTACGCCTCAATCTTCTCGGCTGGGAGTTGAACCTGCCATTCCACTGGCTACACCTCGTCGCGATACCCGTATCCTTAACACTCATCAGGCTTGGCGATGTTAAAAAGAAAGTAGACCCAACAATGTGGAAGTTTTTAGGATGCGCCTTGCTCGGAACCATGGGGCAACACTCCATGGGCAGTACGCTATTCCAATACGTGTTTGGCTTAACTGGAATGATAAACAGGGAAGGGTTTCTCAGAATCTGGTACGCGGTCTTCTGGATATATCCGATAGAGAGGATGCTTCTAGCTCTAGTCAGCACGCTGATCGGAGTGCCGGCTATCCGGGTATTGACTAAGATAACGGGGAGACCTCAGAAGCCGTCATAGGGCTCGCCAGTCCATATTGGTCTTGCCTCTCCAACGGTGAAAACAGATCCCGTAACCAGTATTCTACCTCCCGGTCCAGCGCATGATAATGCTCGACCCACCGCCTCCCTGACAGTCGGCTCCGAGCAGTATTTAGCATTAAGACTCTTTAAAACATCAGCCATACTCTCGATTGGGAGCGCCCTTCCCATGACGCCATGTCTAGTTAGGATGAACTCTTCCGTGATCCTCGCAACGGATCGAAGTATCTTATCGTATTCCTTGTCCGAGGAAATACTGACGACTGTTTTAAATCTGGCACCTGGCAATATTTCCTCTATGCTTGACGCCAACGCTTCAGCCGCCATAGGGTCTTTTGCACAATCCAATATGACTAATGGACTTTTGCTAATGGGCTCCAACCTACCTGGCCAAATGACTTTGGCAAGACCCCTTCTTAAAGCAGCCTCATCGAAATCCGGTTTACTCATTATCTCTGAGAACTTGAGACAGCTCGCAACAGCCGCCGATATATTATCCGCCTGATACTTTCCCCTAAGAGAAACATTCAGGTTCTTAAAAGATGTTTTCCCCAACTCAACATCTAGAGTTATTCCGGTTAGGTCAGACTTCAAAACCCTATGCTTAACATCCCTCGACACCAAGGTGAGCTCCGAACCCAATTCGCTGCAGCGTTCCTCTATGACTCTGAGTGCCGGACCTGAACAAGCGGATACGACAGGCCGCCCACGCCTTATTATGCCTGATTTCTCAAAGGCTATCTTCTCCACGGTATCGCCCAAGTGTTTCATATGCTCTAGAGAGACGTTGGTTATGACTGAGAGCACCGGGTCGCATGCGTTCGTCGCATCGAGCCTACCACCCATGCCTACTTCAACAACAGCCACGTCAACCCTTTTCATCGAGAAGTACTTGTACGCCATAGAGACGCAACACTCGAAGAAGGTTGGAAAGCGACCCGCCCTTTTCGAAACTTTTTCACCAGCCTCTTTAACCTCCTCATAGGTCTCGACGACTTCCCTCCTGGTTATCTCCTTGCCATCTACAGCTATCCTCTCGGTGAACCTGCACAGGTGCGGCTTCGTAAACGTCCCAACCCTAAGCCCTTCCTCCCGTAGGATTGAGCTTATCATAGTGGTTGTGGAACCCTTCCCGTTAGTGCCTCCGACGAGGATCACAGGATAGTCGTGCTCCGGGCTTCCAAGCTCGTTCAACACTCCCCTGACAACGTCCAGGCCGAGCTTTATCCCTCTCAGCTCGTAGAGTTCCTTGAGCACCCGTATGTAATCAGCGTCATCAGTCCAAGCACCCAATGATTAAAGCACCCCCTTCTGGCAGGCAGCATCGCCCCACGTCAGGCTCCGACCCGCAGGATCCAAGTGCTTTATTGTACGGCCTCTAAGCTCCCTTAGATTTGAAACTGATGACAGTGTGACCCTCCCCTTCATTTCGTATCGGCAGAAATCATCTTGCTTAAATGTTTAACCTAGGGCAGGTCAAAGCCTGCGAACAGGCGAGGACGCCATTCCCATCCAGACTGCAACGCTTTACCGAAGAGCGTATAACCGTCTACAAAACCAATCTTGAAGATACTCTTAAAAGCTTAATAGCAGGATTATGGATTAATTTTGTTGTGGAGCAGAGGCTTCTAGGCAGAACAGGTTTCAAGGTAAGCATTCTAGCCATTGGCGGCTGCGGCCCGGGGATAGCTCCGAGCACGGAGGAGGGTCTTAAGGCGTTTGAAAACGCCCTTGAGAAGGGCATTAACATGGTTGATGTAGCACCAAGCTACGGAGACGCGGAAACCAGGCTTGGGCAAATAATAAGGAGGAACCGTAGCAGGCTGGTCATAACGGAGAAAACGCTTGAGAGAACCAGGGAGGGTGCTTGGAGGGAACTACGGCAAACCCTGTCTCGTTTCAACGTTGAAAACCTGGATGTATACCAGTTTCACGCAGTCAGCACGCTGGAGGAGCTTGAAAAGATTTTCAGCGAAGACGGCGCTATGAAAGCTTTTCTAGAGGCTCGTGAACAGGGACTTATAAAGTACATAGGGATAACGGCCCATTCAGACATGAGGATAGTTGTTAAAGCTCTTGAAAGATTCGACTTCGACACCGTGCTGATACCAGTAAACGTGGGGAGCATGCTTGCACCAGCACCCGAGAACGATTTTAAGCCCGTCCTTAAGATTGCGCTGGACAGGGATATCGGGGTTATCGCCATAAAGGCCGTTGCCAAGAGGAGGTGGGTTGGCGAGAGGAAATACCAGACTTGGTATGAGCCCCTGGAGGAACAGGAGGATATCGACAGGGCCGTGTGGTTCACCCTCTCCCAGAATCCTGTTGCAACCTACTCCATGGCTTGCGACATAAGGCTTTGGCCAAAGATAATTAGTGCTGGCGAAAGGTTTAGAAGGCTTTCTGAAGAGGAGCAGGAGGCAGTTTTAAACCACTTCAGGGACAGAGCCGTGTCTCCTCTTTTCCCAGAGTAACGAAGAAAAACGATGGATCCCTTCAGGACTCGCCGCAAGACTCGAAATTGTTTTTGGCCATAAGCACCCTTACGTTAAATCCTGGGTAACTCTGCAGACGAACTAGGCGGGAAGTAGAGTACTCTTGTCTCCTACACGGATCATTATAGATTTCTATAACTTCCGATATTACGTTCGGCAGTTCCTCGGGTCTACCCATGCCAATTCCCGGGCACATGGCAGCGTATCGATTCAAGTAAACATAATACTTTTCACCCTCATAGTGAAACTCAGCCTCCTTGCAGCCACCGTATTTCGGCTTCTCGAAGACTAGGAAAGGCCATACCTTGCAAGAGAACGGCTTCAACCCCAGTTCCTGCAGACTGCACAACCCATATTCATTCTGGAAAATACACCTTCCCCCGATTCTTCTCAAGTAGGGCTTAACGTCAACCACCACGGCCTCCGGCATAAGATCAAAAATTTTCGCGTACTCGTATGGCCTAAGGGTTACATCGAATTTTTCACAGCATGCCCCGCACCTTAGACAGGCCCAGGATTTCACTTTCCTCCAAGGCACTTCTCTCCCCATGGTTTTCTCCTGAGCGGCAATTAGTTCTACTAAGCTTAAATATAAATTTAGTGTGTTTCAGCACGTTGCGACGTTCCTTTTAATGTCGCACTTAACGTTAGACACCAACACACGGAAACCAACCGCCGCCAATATTGATAGAAATCTGGAAGACAGATTGGAAAAGAATCATCTCGAACGACGTTCAAAAGTTTAAATCCCTTTATGGTTGAACCAGTTTTTCTAATGAGGACTTAGCGTCTCTTAAACCAAGCTCAAAGACAATTGGTCCTCTGAAACCAGCCTTCCCAAGGCTTTCAAACAGGCTTTTAACATTCAGGTCTCCAGCACCCAGAGGCAGGTGGTCCCTAACAATAATCCTTTCGCCCTCCCTCCTTCTATAGGCATCGTGAAGATGTATCTCAAGAAGCCTTCTAGAAGACAGCTCAATAGCCTTTTCAACACCTATTTCCCCAGAGTACCCGGCGAGAATATGCCCGGTATCTATACAGATCGACGTGTCAAACGCCTCAGCGATTTCAAGCGTCTTTGAAAACGGGAACTCTATTGACTCCAAGGCTATCCTACGCGAATCCACACCTATGTCCGAGACGCATGATACTATTTGCTTAACGCTTCTAGAGGCGTTCTGGGCAAGAACGTGGAAAAACAACTCCTTATAGTTTTGACTTATCATCATCCTGTTAACCTCCGCGGCAAGAGGGCCAGCCACGTGAAGAACGTAGGCGAGTGGCTTAAGATCTTCCAGGATCTCAACCGGCCTAACAACCGCGTTGACCGAGGCCTTTCGAATATCCTCCACAGGAGAATCCAGCTCGACAGACCAGATCGGGAGGTGTACTGAGAAAGTAACACCCTTATTCCTCATAGATACCCATTCCTCCACGCTCTCCTTCGAGAAGGATGCTGGAAGAATATAGTAAAGATCTGTGCTAAGCTCGACATGCTTAAATCCGCTTTCAACAGTATTCCTAACGAGTTTGGCGTAATCGAAGAGTACTGCACCATCTCCGAGTTCTAGACCCTCGATTACACCTTCTAACGAGAGCGCCGTAGCACCAAGCCTCAACCCGACGTGGTTTCCCATATTACTGCAATCCATACATGGAATGTTATAAAGAGTTATTAAATCATATTATTGCCTCAGGCATGAGGACAACCCTACTGTCCTCGTTTAAAACAATCGTCTGAGCCTCATCCACCGGAATCACCCTTCCGTTCAAGACTATGGTAACCTCCTCCGAAAGCCTTTCTGTTCCGGCTGCGAAGACCCTTTCCTTAAACCTCCCACCATATTCGTCAGCCATTTTCCTAATCAGTTCGTAAACCGTACTCTCTTCCTCCACCTCCATCAGTATCTCATTAGACCCGACAACATCCCTAAACTGGCCCACGAGCTCCACACGTATCTTCATGTGGAACACCGATTCACAGAGATCCGGGCGGATTATTAAGGATTACGATTGGAGCGGAGTATACAGATGCAACATCCTGCTTCAACATAATCGTTTAGCAAATCAGGCTCACAGCAGGCTAACCATCTTTTAAACTGCCTGGAGAATAAAGTGCATTAAACGCTTATTAGGAGGACTCGCTTAAGATCGAATGCAAAACAGTGAATAAAAGAAATGAATGAGAATAAAGTCTTGGAGAGCCCTTACTTAAGGTTTGAAGTTTCAAAAGACGGATCCTACAGCATGATGGATAAAAGGACAGGTGTAGTCTGGCATTCTAACCCCTATGTTAAACGCCTCGGCTCCGCAACAGTCGAAGTTGAAGGGGGTAGAGCATGGTTCTCCCTTGACAGCTTTGAGATATCCAAGAATGGTGAAAGCGTTAGGATGAGGTATAAGCATGACGGGGAGGAGGTCGGGTTAACGATAATCGTAAGGTTGTTAGACAGTGAAACACTAGAGGTTTCCTATGAAACCGCGGATGGCTTAAAGGTTGAGAGCATCAGGCTGCTTGAAGACGCGTTGTGGGCAACCGACGCTGAAAAAGGCTACTTCGTGGTTCCTGTGCGTGAAGGGTTGCTGATCCCATCTGACAGCGGGCTCGTGTTCAGCCATATCTTCGAAACATTCGCATACGAAGGCTGCCACATGGAGATGCTTGGGGTGGTTAAGAAGGGGTCGGCAGCCCTGATCACTTGGCATGACCCATATGTGACTGTTGAGGTCAGGAGCACGATTAATTCGGCAGCAGTCCAAGGGAAGCAGATCCTTTCCCTATCGCTAAACTTAAAGAGGACGGCTAGAGCATTCAAAATAAGGTTTCTCGGCGGTGGTAGTTACATCGAGATCGCAAGGGCCTACAGGGAGGAGGCGCTGAGAAAAGGATGGTTAGTAGACTGGAAACAGAAGATTAGGCAAACGCCAGACGCGTCTAAACTATTCGGTGCCTCCAACTTCAAGCTTTGGTCGTGTCTCGACAGGCGCATAGACTACAGGGGTAATGAGAAATCTCTAACAGTCAATTGGACGTTTAGAGAAGTTGCTGAGATAGCTGAGCATTTGAAGAGGGACCTCGGTGTAGAGAAGGCACTCTTCATCATAGGCGGGTGGATACACCGCGGTTACGATAATCAGCACCCAGACATATTGCCAGCAAACCCGGAATGCGGTGGAAACGCCTCACTGGCAGAGGCCTCTGAACGTGTGAAAAACCTTGGTTACTTTTTCTGCCTGCATGACAACTATCAGGATATTTATAGGGATGCGCCATCATGGAGCGAAAGCTACGTCATGAAGAATCAGGATGGAAGCCTTGCAAAAGGCGGGTTCTGGGCAGGAGGGCAATCATGGCTGATCTGTTCAAAGAAAAGCCTTGAGCTTGCTGAGAGAAACCTGCCGAATGTCAGAGAGCTTTTCAACCCGAATGCCTACTTTAACGATACAACCTTTGCAGCCGGGCTTTACGAATGCTATGATCCAGAACACCCGCTTACGAAATGGGACGACATGAAGTATAAGCAAGAGCTGTGCAAATACACGATGACGCTGTTTGGAGTCTTCGGATCTGAATGCGGAAGGGAATGGGGAATCCCGTTCAGCCATTTCTTTGAAGGGCTTGCTGGCGTCGGTGGAAGGCACTACCACGTGTTGGAACCATCCTCCATGGGAGCGAGAGTAATCCCGTTCTTCGAAATGGTTTATAGGGATTGCATAGCTGTTTACGGTAAATACGGTTATGATTACAGCAGGGCTGCAGAATATGTACTTCACCACATCGTAATAGGAAGGCCCCTGCATTACCATTCTTGGGAAAAAGGCCTATATTGGAAAAGAGCCAGGGAAAACGAGCCGTCAGGATGGCCATACGACATGACGTGCTTCATCCGCGCGGACGGAGGCTGGGCAGAAGGCCTGTGCTTGGCCGACAGGTTTATCAAAAATACGCACGAGATCCTTTCACCCCTCTACGAAATTACTGCTGAAACGACTGTGACAAGACACGAGTTCATGACGCCTGATTACAGGGTTGAACACGTGGTGTTCGGGGAAAACGTGGATGTTATAGTGAACAAGGCGACTGGAGAATTCGGTGGGATAAGCGGATACGAGGACTACGTGTGCGTTTCAAAAATGGGCGGGGAGGTTGTACTCCCGCCGTTCGGCTTCCTGATCGAGTCGCCGACGTTCATAGCTTTCCACGCCCTGAGCTGGGGCGGCGTAAAGTACGAGAGGCCCGTGCTATTCACTATACGAAGCCTAGATGGAAAACCGATTAGTGAGTCAGGGAGGATCAGAGTGTTCCATGGGTTTGGCGAGCAGGAGTTGAGAATCAGGGGAAGAACGTGCCGCGTAGCCAGGGAAGAAATACTCGTCTTCTAAACATTAGCCCAACCCCTGTACAGGTGGAAACAGGGTAATTCTTACCAGTATTTGCAACCCGGAACAGAGCATGGTAGAAATACTGTAAACCTTATCTGCCTAGGAAGACAGCTCCATTTTATGGGAAGAGTTTATCTAGCCTTGCAGTTCGACACCGAGGATTTCATAACTCCAGAAGCCGATGATATTCTTTTAGACATCATAAGTATTTTAGACCAGTTTAACGTTAAAGGGTCTTTTTGTCTAGTCGGCGAGAAAGCAAGGGTTTTAGAGAGGCGGGGCAGGCTCGATGTTCTAGAGGCTCTTAGAAAACACGACGTAGCCTACCAGTCGAATCTCCACTCGATGCACCCAGTAGTGTCGGAGTACCTGAAAGACAAGGGCTGGGATGAGGGCGTTGAGGAGTTTAAGAGACGTGAGGGCCCTGGATTGGAATACTTGAAAAGGCTGTTCGGCGTTGCCCCCTCGGCCTTCATACAGCCCGGCGGCAGCTGGGCGCCCGAGGCCCCGTACGCCATGAGGGAGATGGGTGTTCCGCTTTACGTGGACGGAATCTTCCAGGAATCCCCCGTGTGGTTTTGCGGCAGCCTCTGCTTCAGAGCAGCCATGAGCTTCCCGGAGCATTCAACCCTTGCCGACCTCAATACGCTGAAATCCAGGTTTGAGGAAATCTACAGCCCTAAAGTCGACGGCGGGCTGATAACTGTTTTTACGCACCCATGCATGTTCGTCACAGAGGAATTCTGGGACGCCGTCAACTTCTCCCATGGGAGAAACCCGCCGATGGAAAAACTTTTTGCGCCTCCTCTGAGGAGCAGAGACAAGGTTGAGGAGTCGCTGAAGGTTTTCCAGGCGTTCATAAGTTTTATTCTAGACCATGATGTCAAAACAGTCACGTTCAGGGAGGTTGCGGAGCTGTTCCGCGAACCCAGGGAGCGAAAGGTGAATCGAGACCAGGTTCAAGTCCTGGCTAATAGGGCATCCAAGCATAATGACTGGCAGGTCGTTGACGACTTGTCTGTTTCCCCCGCGGAGATGCTTCGGCTCTTCACAGGCTTAATCACGGACCATTTTAAGGTAGGTTTTGAGCCGGAAGCTGAGCCCATACGTTTCACGCTTGGGCCAACATTGAGAGTCCCCGAGGAAAACGCAGCGGGGAAAATTGGCATAAGAGACATCTTAGAAATCTCCCTTCTCGCCAAAAACTTCATGGAAACGCGTGGAGAGGTTCCTCCAGCAGTATCTAAAAACGGGAGTAATTATGGTCCGGGTTTTATTTTAGAGGTTTCCGCTAAAACCGTGTCCCACTATTGTAAGCATGGAAGCCTACCGAACAGTGTTGAGGCTCTAGGCCTTCCTAATGTTCCAGAAGTCGTGCAAAGATGGGGCTTGTCTAAAAGAATTGATGAACAATGGAAGTGGGTGATTTTCCCGGTTGGCTTCAAATCCAGAATCATCGAGAACCTGACTCTGATGCAGGCTTGGACAATGCGGCCGGCCGTCTTAATGGAAAGTGGAAAACAGGCGGAAGGCCCTTCTAAAACCTGAACCTGCCGTTCAGCAATGAAAACCGTTAGTAAAATTAATATTGCTCTAGAACTTCTTGGCAGCATGAGCCATTATGTAATAGAGGTGTCTACAAAATCCGGGCAAAACTTCGTGGAAATAACTCCCATGATTATAGAGCAAGTCAAGAGAAGCGGGGTTAAAAACGGAGTCTGCTTCATCTATGTTCCTCATACAACCGCAGGCGTAACTTTAAACGAGAACGCCGACACCAGCGTCGCCAAAGATATTCTCAACACTTTAAACCGTTTAATCCCAGTGGATAGCGAATACAATCATTTTGAGGGTAATGCTCACGCCCATATAAAGGCAAGCATAGTTGGGCATAACGCAACCCTGCTGGTGGAGGAAGGGGAACTCGTACTTGGAACCTGGCAAGGGGTTTTCCTTTGCGAGTTTGACGGACCGAGGAGGAGGAGAATACTGGTGAAGATAGTTGGAGAATAGTTTATAGGCGGGATAGTTAAGTGCTAGCTTTTTAGAAAACAGGCCTGAAAAGCAATGGTGAATCCTCATCGGGGAAATTTGTAGGATCCGTATTTGAAGCGCAGAGACACGATTTAGCGCGCGCCTCAAAAGGCTCCGGTGTTTCGAGCGGCCCACCTTGCTGAGCCTCCTCAGAGATCCGTGTAGTCTAGCACTACGGGGAGCCCGGGTAAGGCCGGTATTCTAGTTAGGCTGCTCGCCATCCTCCAGGCGTCTATGCTCCACCTGCGCTGAGAAGGAGATTCTGAACCCTTATCCTTTATTGAGAAGGCTTTCGCAAGCATTGGCGAGGATGCTATGAGTGCTGAGACCATTCCGCCTATGAGGCCCAGCTGGTTCAAAAAGAATGCTGTTAAAAGCCCAGTCAGCAAGCCTATTGCAACGATGGCTGCGGAGGCGGTTAGCATGGTTGCCCGTGACCTTGTGCTCAACGGGTACTCGACGAAGAGGACCCTGCCCCCGGACGCGTCTAGGAGAACCCTGTATGGCTTACCCTTGTAGGCGTACTCCATGAGCCAGAAGGGGTAGTGGACGAGCCCCAGGTAGTTGACTTCAACGTTCTCAAGCCTCTTCGAGCCTCCGCAGCTCCTGCTAGCCTCAGCCATAGCCTGCCCAGATATTAACCGGTATGCGGCGTTGTAGGCTTCCTCGTAGCGCAGGGTAGGCATGTAGAACCTGCTCCTCTGGGCTTGACTCGGGTTGAAGAAGCTTCTCCCCCTTACAGAGAACGAGAGTTCCTTGGCGTAGCTGTCGAGCCAGGTGCCTGTGTACGCTGCTAGAATGGGCGTGTTCCGGGTCTCAAGGTAGCTAGCCTGCCTGCCGCCGTAGGAGCAGGAGGAGTATGCCTTGCAGCTGAAAACATGGTAGGGAACGTTGTAGAGCTCAGCTTTGCGAAGATTAGCCTCAGCGTTGAAATCGTCCGGGACGCCGTACCTCCTGGTTATGAACTGCATTGCTTTACGCCAGGCTGACGGGCTCTCCACGTAGGCTGGAAACATGTAGTATGTCCAGGTCTTCCCACTTGAAAGCTCGAAGGTGTGGCCGCAGTAGGGGCAGACGATTATTGAGGCTGATTGCGGCGCGTTTATAGAAGCGTTGCAGTTTAGGCACGTGACTGTATTCATACTCATTTCCACTTCTCCTCCCTAACGTCGCTGACAGCCCTGCTTGCCAGGAGGGCTCCGGCTGCTGAAACAAGTAGGAAGCCGAGTACTGGAAACCATTCTCTGAAAGACGGGAGGAGGGCCAGTATGAAGGCCCCTGCCGCCACCGACAGGGTGCTCCCAAGAATATACAGTATTCTCTGGCCCAGGAAAACCGGTTCAGAAACCCTTAGGAATTGAAGGTTGTAGCCTGAGACGCTTGCCCTATACATTCCACCCTTATACTTGTATACGAGGCTCCACATAGGGGCCAGCAGTATCCAGAGCGAGTCCACCCTGGCCTCGCAGGAATAGTAGTAGAAGCCGTCTAAGCCGTTGGATGAGCGTGTGCTTTCCCTCAGCTCGTCCTCAACCATGTCCTTAAGCTCGTCCTCAGCCTCCTCAGGGAGAAGCTCAGCGTTTAAAACCTGGAGCCCAACATTCCTCCAGTCTATCGCAGCCAGGGGTTGAGGATCTTTAGCGGACTTCGCCTGGCTCACAAGCTCCTCCAAGCCGTACTCGGCAGCCTCCCTCCTCGCCGTGAAGGCGAGCCTCATCGAAGTGTTGAAAGACCCTTTCTTAGTCACAGTTCTGGTGACGTATGATTTACCCCTTTTCTCAGTAACCCTCCGGAAGCCGGACCACTCGACGAAAGCGGAAACATCCCCCATGAGAATCGGCACGTAGAAGCCCTGGGCCTCGACAAGCTCAATGTCGCCGTAGACCCTGCTCATATCCGGGTCGCTCCTCATCCTGCTCCAGAAGGTGTTCACCACCTCATCCCTTGTCCGAGTCGGCAGTATGAATATTTCAAACCTCCCCGGGAAGAACCAGTTAACCGTCCCACAGTATTCGCACACGCACACTATTGTCTCAGGAGTGTAATTCAAGGGAGCACCGCAGTTTGAGCATTTGAAGACCTTTTCAGATATGGTTGACTCTGTCAACGCCTACCAATCCTTGAAACC
>Ga0315298_1005252_pt1 | contig 18564 bp, 18 predicted proteins | sample WHS_1_MG_FD_203077 | JGI IMG/M metagenome (GOLD analysis project Ga0315298, IMG submission 203077) | Extremophilic microbial mat communities from Washburn Hot Springs, YNP, Wyoming, USA - WHS_1_MG | ecosystem: Environmental > Aquatic > Thermal springs > Hot (42-90C) | place: USA: Wyoming...
TTCCTTAAAGAGAGCAGAGGCTTTGGCCTGATCCTCCGGGTGCACCAGGGAAAGAAAACTCTTGTAGAGAAGCTCAGGGATGGAGAGATTGGAGGTCTTCTCGAAAGCGCTATTTCCATAGAGCAGGCGGCCCTCCGTATCGCAGATGAAGAGGGCATCCAGAGGCACCCTCCAGGAGGGTGCGAGCGCCTCCTCTTCCAGGATGGGGATTTTCACTCTCCGGAGCTCGGTGATATCCCTGATCATCATCAGGTAGCTCTGAGGGGATCCCTCTTTATCCAGCCGGGGAACGATTACGGCCTCAAAAAGGTGAACGGCGTCCCCGGGGACTTTGAGGAAAAATTCCCCGAAGGCAGGGGACCTATGCTCTTGGGCCGAATCCCTCATCTTGAGAAAAGCCTCGGTGACCTCCTTGGAAAAGCCCAACTCCTCGATTTTTCTGCCCAGGATTTCCGATCCCGGCTTTCCCAGGACCTCAGAGAAACTGGAGTTGAGGAGGACGGCTTTTCCCTCCGCGTTCAGGTGGCATAAGGCCTCGGGGAAGATATCCAGGATTGATTGCAGGGGCTCGTTCCACTTCTGGTCGTAAATGGGGAAAGTTTCCCGCTCAGCCATCCTTACCCACCTGGTGGATTAATTCCAGAACTGTTAAAAAAGGGAAAAAGACAGGATCTAACAGGCCATAAAAGAAAGAAACCGAACCTGAATTACCTTGAAACTGCCAATTTTCCATTTAATTTTTCGCTCCGCTCAAATTTATTGTGTAATTATTTTATATAATTTCTAAGAAATTGCAAGCAATGAGACAAATTTTCTCAATTTTTTAAATTTGAAATAGCGACTTTCTTAAATTTCTTGGAAGGAATCCCCAGTAGGCACTGATCTGGTGAGAATATGCAAACCGGGACTTGAAAATCTCTCATATCATTGTCTCCGAGGTCTTTGTCATCCCTGGTCTATCTCCATCTTGTCCCCTAGTATCCTTAAAGTGTTTTTTGCTTCAAGAAAATCCTTCGAGATCCTCCTTTCCAGGTGTCAGCCCGTATATAATAAAACCTGGCAAAACGACAAAAGGGGGTTAGTGTTGTGGCTTTAATTAAGTGCCCGGATTGTGGGAAAGAGGTTTCCAGCAGTGCGCCCTACTGTCCTCATTGCGGAAGACCCATGGCAGCTTCCTCTGGAAAGGCAGTGCAAACGCGGCGCAAAGGGGGAATATATGAGGGGATAGGGTTTCTCCTAATCGTTGCCGGAATATTCACTTACTTCTTCATCCCTAATCTGGCCTGGGTACTAATAGGAGTTGGATTCATCGTGTTCCTTATTGGTAGATTCATGTAATGAATACTATTGCGCAAGGGGGTTTTCTGGCAGCTATGCTGCATGCCATCACTCAGGCCATACACAAATTAGGCCTGAAAATTCTTGTGCCCCTTAGGCGAAAAAGCCAGTAAAAAGCTAAAATAGAAAGAGGTAATACATCATGAAGGAATGGAGACACCCTGGAGGGAAGTTGCGCGAATTAGGGGCTGAGGCTCTCACTGATGCTGAACTCTTAGCTATTCTCATTTCTACGGGCATCAAAGGGAAACCTGCCGAGAAAATCGCCGAGGAAATTCTATCAAAATTTGGCTCCTTCAAAGGCATGGCTAATCAGCCTCTGGAAAAGTTCCTGGAAATCAAAGGCCTTGCTGACGTGAAGATCATCCGCATCGCCGCCGCCTTTGAGATCGCTCGCCGAATTGTGAATCAGGTCTTATCCGAAGTCTCTCCTCCGGTAAAAGAAGATGACCAGTAAACTCGAAGGAAAATCCACCAGGATTCCCAGTCCCTATGATTCTACTGCCCACAAGACTGAGCGCTCGGCCGTAGCTGTGCTCATGTCCTGGATGCGGCAAATAATCGAGGATAAGAATCTGGACCTTGGTATGCCTGATGTGGAGACCTCCAGTGCTGATGGTAAGATGCCGGATATGGTAATTTATGAATCCAGGCGGAGTCAGAACGTCCTCTGCCTGATTGAGGCCAAGCTTCCCTCCTTCGATGTTTTTAACAAAGAGGAATTAATAGAGCCCGCCAGGAAAAAGGCGACTGAGAGAAAAGCCAAATACTTCGCCACCACAAACTTCAAAACACTTGTCTGGTTTGACACCGAATTGGTAAATGCCATGAAACCAGAGGAAGAGCAGATGAAGGACAAATACTTCCTCTCCCAACTGGAAAATTTAGATGACCTTGAACAGACAAGGTACAGCGAGCCCATAAAAAGGGGACTGGAAGACTTTCTCAGCAAACTTTACTCCGTCCATTCCGGAAAAGAACCTGAACCCAGGCTGGCCATAGATGAATTTTTAATCTTCCGGCTTCAGGAGAAGATAAAGGTCTTGGCTAATTACTACAAAAGGATTGTCGAGGATCAATGTCACAAGGACCCTGATTTTGCAAACATGCTAAAGAATTGGTTTCGAGATCAGGGCTGGAGTTTTGCCTGGCATCCTCAGGACTTCGACAAGGCTGCCAGGCAGACCGCCTATCTCCTTGTGAACAAAATTCTCTTCTATAACCTCCTCCAAGCCAAAAGGCCTCAGGAGCTTGACCCTTTGGAAATTCCGGAGAGCCTTACCAAGGGCGCCTTACTTCAGAATACTATTCAGGGATATTTTAATCAGGTTTTAAAGATTGACTATGAGACCATCTACACCACGGACTTCATTGATACCATTGCTTTTCCCGAGGAAAAAGAAGTCGTCAAGGAGATCAAGGAGCTTGTTAATGTCCTTAAGCGCTACGACTTTTCCAAACTGGGTTACGATGTCATCGGCAGGATCTTTGAACGCCTTATCCCCCAGGATGAACGCCACAATTTGGGGCAATATTTCACCAATCCCGATATTGTGGATCTAATTCTTAGTTTTTGCTTGCGCCACGAGGATGATAAAATCCTTGATCCCGCCTGCGGCGCAGGAACTTTCTTGGTGAGAGCTTATCAACATAAAAAAATTATGAATCAGCGAAAGCCCCATGAGGAAATCCTTGACACCCTCTGGGGTGTTGATATTGCAAAGTTTCCCGCTCACCTGGCCACCATTAATCTGGCTATCAATGACCTGGGGGTGGATCAGAACTATCCTAATATCCTTCATGAGGATTTCTTCACCCTTCTTGCGAGAGACGAGGGTTTTGATCCCGAAAATTGGAGGAAGACGCGGGCGCGGACCCTTGGGGTTCAAGAGCGAGAGTTAACCTATCCCCGTTGGTTTGATGCTGTAGTGGGGAATCCCCCCTATACCCGACAGGAAGAAATTGGCGAAATCTCCCCTGAAGATGAGGAGTACAAAGAGGGCCTGATAAAGAAGGCCTTAACACTCAATGGCAAGAAGATTGCGGAAATTGGGAAACGAGCGGGAATTCATGCCTATTTCTTCGTGCATGGAACGAAGTTTTTAAAGGAGGGAGGATATTTCGGCTTCATTGTCTCCAATTCCTGGTTGGATGTTGACTATGGCAAGGGGCTTCAGGAGTTTTTCCTCAATAATTACAAAGTTGTGGCCATTATCGAGTCCAAGGTTGAGCGCTGGTTTGAAGAAGCGGACATTAATACCTGTATCGTCATCCTGCAAAGATGCAGGGAAAAGAAGGAGCGAGATGAAAACCTGGTGCGCTTTGTCTATCTCAAAAAGCCCCTGCGCTCCTTCATTCCTCCAGCTCAGGATATGTGGGAAAAGCAGGTAGCCAGGCTAAACGAGATCGATAAGCTGAAGAGGACCATCCTCGCCCACAGCGATTTCTACGAAAACGAGGAATTGAGGATCTACCCTAAAAGTCAAAAGGAATTGTGGGAAGAGGGTTTTGACCCTGAGGAAGGAAAATATGTGGGTGCCAAGTGGGGCAAATATTTAAGGGCGCCAGAGATTTTCTTCAAGATCTTGGAAAAAGGCAAGGACAAGCTCGTGCCCCTGAAAAAAGTGGCATATGTCCGCTTTGGGATTAAAACAGGCGCCAATGAGTTCTTCTATTTGACTGAGGAGGAGATAAAGAGGAGAGGGATAGAGAAAGAGTTCTGGATGCACCAGGATGAAAAGGGGAATTGGGTACCGAATTATGTCATCAAGTCACCTCGGGAATGTAAATCCATCGTTGTCGATCCTAAGGATCTGAAATACCGAGTGTTGATGATTCATAAGGACAAAAACGATTTAAAGGGAACTAATGTTTTGAAATACATTGAGGAAGGGGAGAGGAAGGGATTTCATAAAAGACCAACCTGTGCCAGCAGGACAAGGTGGTATGATTTGGGAGGTCAAAAACCACCTGATGTAATCTGGTTTAAAGCTTTTAATGACCGAGTTTTTGCTCCATTAAATACCTTTGATTGTTTTAGCAGTGACAGGTTTTATGCTATTTATATCAAAAATTCAAAGCACAAAAAAACCATGCCCTGTGTTCTAAACTCCACTCTAGCACATTTTGTTGTGGAGCTTTGGGGCAGGGTTAATTTAGGAGAAGGCGCTCTTGATAATATGACCTACGAAGCAGCATCTATGCTTACGATTAATCCCGAGAAAATGGTATTGCCAAATAAATCGTTGGACTTGAAACACTTCTTCTCTCGTGGAATTCAATCTTGCTTTGATGAACTCGGCGCCTCCTCTCCCGAAGAAGTCTCCCTTGAGAAGATCAAGCCCGATCGTAGAGAACTGGATAAAATCATTATGGGTGAAATCTTAGGGCTTACAGAGGAAGAGCAACTTGAGGTTTATCGGGCTGTAGTGGATTTGGTCAAATCCCGCATTGAAAAGGCCCAAAGTTTTGGAAAAAAGAAGAAAACCAGGGAAGGGATCGATGTAGATGCCTTTGTTAAGACCGTGATGACAAATATCGGAGAGGAGACGCTGGGGAAATTCTATAGGGAGAAGATACTCTCCCAAGAATCGCTTTCGGAAAAAACTCTTCCCAAGGCATCTGGAGAGGTGAAAATTGAGCAGGGTTTGTTTGGCTGGAGACTATCTGCGGGCCAGGAGAAAATCGAATGCCATTCCGAGGAGGAGGCCCGCTATCTCAGAATCTTTCTGGAAGCGGGAATAGATAGGGTGAAAATCCCGGAGGATAAGGACTATTTAAAGAGCATTCTTCCAGAAGCAGAAGAACTTAAAGCCAGGATTGATGAAATAATCGATTCCTATCTTGAATCCATTATGGATCCCAAGATCAGGGAAAAGCTAAGACATCAACTCTGGTCAGAGATTATGAAATGAGGGCCTAAAGGCCAGCTCTTGTAAACGATTTGCCTTTCAAGGAACCAAATGATGAATTTTTTTAAAGTAAGATTAAACGCATACGATTTGAGATTTTTCCTAAAAGGGGCGCTTCCTGGTTGAAAAATGGATAAGGAAAGGCTTTTTGATGAAGGTGAGCGAGATTATCTAGGCCCTTCTCCTTATAGTGAGCCGAGTTTTGTGTATTTGAACCGTTCTGCCCGCCCAGAATTTCAGAGGACTCGCAATTTGCTTGAAGAATGGTTCCAGCATTTTCCCTCCCAAGCCAAAGGTGATCTACGAGAACGCTTTCGATCTGAGGATGACCAACACCATTTTGCCGCCTTTTTTGAACTTTATCTGTTCGAGTTATTCTCAAGATGTGGGTTTGAAGTTGAGATTCATCCCGAAATAGGAAAAAAGCGCACACACCCGGATTTCAAAGTTTTCAAAGACGGTAATCCCTTATTCTATTTGGAAGCCACTCTCGCTAAAATTTCTAAAAGAAAGAAATCTGCCCAAAAGCGAGAAAACAGATTAATCGATGCCATAAACGAGGAAATACAATCCCCAAATTTCTTTATTGGGTTGGAAATCCATAACGCATCCCCTCACGATCCCCCTAAGAACATTATATGCGGGTTTTTGAAAGAGAAAATTTCTGACCTTGATCCAGACCTGATCGCTGAACAATTTGAAAAATATGGAACGGAAGCATTGCCCAAATGGGACTGGGAGTACGAGGACTGGCGGATAACTTTTTTTCCTATACTAAAGAAAAAAGAAATTCAGGGAAAGCCAGGTAGGCGGCCTGTTGGCTTCATATGGTGGGGTTTTCACCAGGTAACTACTCATATTGGGATTAGGGAAGCAATCAAATTCAAAAGCTGGAAATATGGAAAACTTGATTTGCCTTGCATAGTGGCCATAAATGTTTTAGATGAGTCTATGGCAACCAAAGATGAAATCACTGATGCTTTATTTGGCGAGGAGCAAGTAATCTTAACTCTGCATGGGAACAAAATTATTAGGGAGGAAATAACCCGTAAGCCAAATGGAGCTTGGTTTGGCCCCAAGGGGCCATGGAATACGCGAATTAGTGCGGTATTGATTGCCGTAAATTTATTGCCCTGGAATATTGCCAGAATAACTCCGGTCCTTTGGCAAAACCCTTGGGCAAGTAGGCCTTTAAATCCAGAATTACTGCCGTTCCCTAAATTTTTAGCAGAAGAGGACAATCATTTGAAGGAATTAAAGGGGAAAAAGAGTTGGGAATTACTTGGATTAGACCCCAATTGGCCAGAAAATAAATGAAATAGATGTAGTTTGGTTTTTGATAAAGCTCGGTGGTTATCTTTTTTGAAAATTGCTTTGGATTCTGATCAGGTAAATTTTTATTCATTCTCCCTAAAGGACTGCTTTATCAAGGAAGCGCCTATCCACTGTTTTTGTACATTCTATTCACTCCATGAATAAAATTTATTCACGACGTGAATAAATTTCCAACCGTAGAAGGAAAAGGCCAATAGTAGCCAACTTCCAGAGATTCACATTCATTTTTATAAAATGTACCTTGATTTTTTACCCTAGGGAAATGTGAAACATTTTCCTAGGGTCCCAAGCAGGCGGGTTTTCAATGCTTTCTTCAAAGGGCTCGCCGGGTCGGCTGCGGCGAGCCCCCTCAAGCCCCTGACCAACTTCCTGGGGTCAGGTCTTGCAATGCAACATTTTGTTATAGCTGACTTGCAAAGCGGCTTTCTGGTCACAAACCGTGAATTACAGGAAGGCCTGAGCGCAAAGGAAGGGGTGCGGGACCCAGGGCGCATATCCCAAAAATTTTGTCCTGGGAAGTGCAGGGGTGCTTACTTTCCCGCACGGCCCCAATTCTCTCCAGAAAGCTCTCTTTTCCTGCACTGGGCTTCCGGTTCACTTCTCTCCTCCTTTGAAAGAGGCCCTCAGGCGCGCAATCTTTCTCCTGTAATCCTCCCCCGAGACCTCCACGGGAAGGCACATCTCGATCAGCCTCCCGAAAGTGCGCTCTCCCAGGAGGCGCTCCAGAGAATTTAAATCTAAATTGGTGGTGGCGATCATGGGGCGCAGGCTCTCGTATCTCAGATTCACGAGCTGGTAGATCTTCTCCAGAGCCCACTCCGTGGGCTTCTCCGCTCCCAAATCATCTAAAATTAAAAGGTCAGCTTTCAAAGCCCTTTCCATCTCTGGGGCCTCGCTTTCCTCCTCCCTCAAAAGGTTGCGCAGTCTGCTCAGGAAGTGCACCACGTTCAGGAAGAGGGGAGCATCTCCCCGCTCCAGGAGGGAATTGGCGATGGCCGCTGCCAGGTGGGACTTTCCCACCCCAGGAGGACCCCAGAAGAGGATCCCTGAGGAGTGAGCTTCCCTCATCTGCTTTGGCCAGCGCTCCAGGAATTCCCGGGAAAGCTTCAAAGCGCGCTCCTTCCCCTGATCCTCCCTGAAGTTCTCCAGACGCGCCAGAAGTAGCCTGGGGGTGAGCCCCGAATCCCGGATGCGCCCTTCCCTTTCCTCCCTGAGGACCCTCTCCTTCAGGCGCTCCTCTACCTCCTTCCTGAGACAGTTGCAGGTGGAGATCTGGATCTCCCTTCCTCCCAGGTAAAGCTTGCGGTAAGGAGCGCCACAGATAGGACATTTTTCCTCAGAGGGAGAGGAGGTTGAGGTCCTCTCCTCCATCTTCCTCCTCCCTCTCGTATTTTTCTGCCAGTTCTATGGCCATCCGGGCTGCCCTGGAGAATTTAGGGATCCCTCGGGAGATGGTAGCCCTTTCCTCAAAGCCCCGCTTCTCGTAGTACTCCAGGAGCCCGGCGATGTTTCGGGGATTCCAGCCGTGAGCCGCCCAGGACTGGCAGGCTTTGGCCCAGAGGCGCAGGTCTTCCTCGTCCTCACCCACCTTCTCTATTATCAGGGAATAGAGGTTGCGCCTGGGATAGTAGAAGAAGGCCTTTTTGTAGGCCTCCACTGCCGGGTGGGGAGGAGAGCGCATGGTTCCCTGTGCTTTCCCTGATTGGGGAGGAGACCTCAGGGAGACCTCCTGGAGCGGCGGGACTTCCAGGGAAACCTCCTCGGGTTGGGACGGCGGGATGCTCAGTGAAACCTCCGAGAGCGGCGGAATCCTCAGGGAGACCTCCTTATACTGGAGCAGTGAAATACTCAGGGAGGAATCCTCAGGTGGCGGGGACACTCCTCTTAAGGGCACTCTTCCCGGGGACACTTCTTCCCAGGGCGCCTTCTCCTCCTGAAGGAAAGAACCGCTCAGAGGGGCATCCTCATCTTGAGGCGGAACCTCACTTGAAGCCCTCTCTGCCCGTAAAGAAGGTTCACTCAGTGAGGAATTTGCAGGTGGCAGGGATGCTCCTCCTAAAGGCCCCTTCTTCCTCTGAAGAAGAGGGCGCCTCAAAGGGGCTTCCTCATCCGGCGGCGAACCTTCACCCAAAGTCCCTTCTTTCCGCAGTAAAGATGCGTCCAGGGAGGGTTCCCCTGCTGGCGGCGGACCTTCACTTGAAGCCCTCTCTTTCCGCAAGTGCACCTTCACCGCGGGTTCCCCTGCTGGCGGCACAACCTCGCTCAAGGCTTCCTCTAACTGGGCAGTTTTCGGAGTGCGTTTTTCTCTCCCCTGTGGGGGAGGTGCGCGCAAAGGCCTTTGCGCTTCTCCGTTAGGAGAAGCCTCTTTCGGAGAATCAGGAATCAGAGAATCAGGAGAATCATGAGAATCAGAGAATCGGAGAATCAGAGAATCAGCCCGATTAGTACGGGACAAGGTCCGTCCCTGGCATGACCAGGGTATGTCTTGGGTATGACCAGGGCCCGTCTTAGGTACGTCCCTGGTGTGATCTTGGCCCGTATTGGGTATCTCTTTGGTATGACTAAGGTCAGACTTTAGTAGGTCCCTGGTATGATTAAGGCCCTTCTCCTGGAGTTCCTTTCCCTCGCTGGAAAGAGGGCTTTCCTCCGGACCAAGGGCCTTTTCTCCTTGAGCTTCCGGGAGCGCTTCCTCCAAACGGGGAAAGACCAAGCTATCCCTTAAAACTTCATCTCGAACAGAGGCGAACCCGCCCTGAGTCCCTTCCTCTCGAGCAGAGACAGATCTCTCCTGCAGCTCTTCCCCTCGAACAGAGAGGAACCCGCCCTGAGTCCCTTCTTCTCTGGCAGAGACAGGTCTCTCCTGCACCCTTTCCCCTCGAGCAGAAAAGAACCAGCCTTGCACCTCTTCCTCTCGAGCAGAGATGAACCCTCCTTGCAGCGCCTCTTCTCGAGCAGAAACAGGTCTCTCCTGCAGCACTTCTTCCGGTGGGGGAGGGATGAGGCTGGCCCGCTCCTTCCTGTGGGGGTTCTGGTGCTTTTTGAAGTTCACCACCTGGATGTACCTCTTTCCCTCCACCTCGTAGCGCAGGATGAAGGGATGGTCCCCGTCGTTTTGGGCTAACTCCTTCAGGAGCTCCTCCACGCACACTTGGTCGTAGGGGAAGATCTCGGCCTTGATCCTCTGGGGCCGGTCCTCCAGGCGTCCCTCCCTGTCAGCCAGACACCACAGCCCGGCGAAGAGGTAGCGGGCGTAAATGGAAAGGGATCCCAGGCAGTCGTTCTTGAAGAAACCCGGTTTGATGTTGCGCGCCCTCATCCCCTTACCTCAGGAGGCTTGTGCTTTCTTTAGGCCCTGGGTGCTCAGGGCCAGCTCCTCCGCCGGGGTGGGCTTATATCCGGCCAGCACCACCACCCAGGCCAGGACGTTTCTCAAAGCCTTGGCTCCCGCTCTGGTCTGGGCCATGGAAGCTAACTGGTACCAGGGCTTCTCCTTCCAGCTCTCCTCGTCCCTCATGCAGTAGGCTTCCGCCCCTCCCACGACCTGTCCGGTCTTTAAATCGATCACCTCGGCCCTGGCCCTGGCTCCCTTCACCCCGAAAATCTCCACGGGCTCCGCTTCCAGCGTGCGGGCGCACAGTCCGTAGAACTTGGCCACGGTCTGCCAGTCCTCAAACTCCAGATACTGTTCCCCCTTGAAGGCCAGAGGACGCACCTTGCTTTCCATCAATCTCTTCAAGGAGGAAGCTGCCCTCTGGGCTTCGCTCAGAATCTCTTCCGGGGTTCTTCCCTCCGTTTTGGAGGCCCCGTTGCGCAGGACAATCCTGGAAAGTCCCTTTTCTAAATTCTCCTTCTGCATTTTCTCTCCTTTCTCTTCACTTTTGGGGAGCGCTCTTTTCTGCAAAATCCGGTTGGGCGCGCTTGATTTCCTCCCTGAGGAGCCTCTTGGCGAAAAAGGTGAGGGGTAAATCCTCCCTCTCCGCCAGCTCCCTCAGGATTTCCTTTTCCTCCACTCTGAGCCTGAGGGTCAGGGTGGACCAGGTTTTGTTCTCCTTTTTCTCCCTGGATGAGCTCTGCTCCATAAAATCCTCCTTTCTAATTTTGCCATAATTTTATGGTAATAATCGACACTTGTCAAGCATAATTTTAATAGTGTAAAATATTGCACGAAATTTTTTTAATAACAATTGACAAATTTCCCAAATAGTTTTAAATTGCATCTATGAAGGAGATAGGGGAGAGAATTAAAAACCTGCTTCGCCAGAAGGGGAAGTCGGTGGCGGAATTAGCCGACTACCTCCACCTGCATCGGGCCACGGTTTACGGGATCCTCAACGGCACTATCAGCCTCAGCCTGGAGCGCGCCCTGCAGATTGCCGAGTTCCTGGGGGTGGACATCTCCGAGCTGGTCCACGGCGGCCAGACCATTTTTGCCCGGAACGCCGATCAGGGGATGATCGAGCTCATCCGCCGGGAAGTGGACAGAATCATCGAAGAGAGACTGAAGGAGGAAAGAAAGAAAAATGAAGGGCCTGCTCAAGGAGTTTGAGGCCAGGGGGATCGAGGTGATTTTTGCCCCCCTTCCTTACTGCTCAGGAGCTCTGTATTTCAAGCAGGGAAGGTGGTTCTGCGTGATTGCCAGCCAGAAGCCCCTCACGCACCAGCGCTTCACCTTGGCCCACGAACTCTACCACTTCGATCACCATCAGAAAATGGGCAATTTCTTCCTGGACTACTCTCAATCCGGGTGGATGGAGAGGGAAGCCAACAGGGGAGCGGCGGAGTACCTCATGCCCGATTTTCTCGTTCCTGTGGCCATGGAGGCCTTAAAGAGCCAGGGAAATCTCTCCCTGGAGGAGCTGGCCAGGTTCTTCGGGGTTTCCCGCCAGGCCATGCGCATCCGCCTGGAAGAGCTGGGTTTCTGGCCGCTTCAGGGGCTCTGAGAACAGTTTTTAAGCCTTCTTCAGCGTCTCCAGTATTTCGGAAAGTAGCCTCACCTCTTCTGAGGGAGCCGGGGCGGGAGCAGCAGTGGCCTCTTTGGCTTTCTTCTTTTCTATCCCTTCCTCCAGCTTTTTCAGGGGAAGGACGATCACAAAATAGATCGCGGCAGCTACTATCAGGAAGTTGACCACGGCGTTGATGAATTTCCCGATCATCACCGGGCCAAGAGCGATGTTCGAAAAATCTGGCCGTCGGAAAATAGCTCCGATCAGGGGAGTGAGCACATCGCCCACCAGGGAATTCACGATCTGGTTGAAGGCAGCTCCCATGATGACCGCTATAGCCAGGTCCAGCACGTTGCCCCGCAGGATAAAATCCCTGAAGCCCTTTAGCATTTCTGTCCTCCTTTATAGGGTTGATCCTTTGAATTTATATTTCTGAAAAGAAGAGGTCAAACGCCCGATGGGCAACCCTGCCAAATTTCTACGGTATCCGTGGCCCCAATCTATCCCCGGAAGCTCAAAGGGCAAGCGCTTCCTCCTTTCCTCTATCTCCTCATCAACCCATTTCCGGGCTTTGTTCCTCAAAGTCGCTAACTGAACTTACCAGGTTCATCTCTAAGAATCCGGGTTTCTCCTTTTTCCACTCTGAGAAGGTCCTGATGGGGATCTGGTTCTTGGGGGAGAAAGTGAGAAGCTTGGGAGCAGTTGTACCCCTTTTCTGCCTCCCTTTAAAGAAATTGCGGGCAAATCAGCCTCTGAGAGGGAGCCAATTTGAAGTCTTAAGGCTACCGAAAGATTTAAGCCAAAAAATTCTACAATATGAGAGAAGGTGAAAGATTGGTGAGTATATCCGGCATCAAGATCGGATATAAAACCAGTTTGTGAAGATATATGACAAAATTGTTGGGTATGAATAAGTTAGGTGACCTTCCTCACTTAAAAGAGAGGCGGAAATGAAAAGAATTACCGTTGTCAGTATTGTATTAAGCGTTGTATTAGCATTATTAATTGTTCTGGGATTTTTTATTTTTGCTCAAGAAAGGGAAATAAAACAACCCAAAGAAGAAATTTTGCCAAAGGAATTGAAAACATCTTCCTCTGAAACTACGGGAAAAGCCAGAATAACTCTAATTACCATTTATGATAACTACAAAGCCAATCCTGAATTGAAAACTGGTTGGGGCTTTTCCTGTTTGGTAAAAATTGAAGGTGAAAATATTTTGTTTGACACTGGTGCAGATAGTGAGACTTTGCTTTCAAACATGGAAAAGATGGGAATTGATTCTAAGGAAATTGATTTTGTTTTTATCTCTCACTGGCATGCGGATCATACTGGCGGTCTTGCTGGAATTTTAAAAATAAAACCAAATTTAAAAGTTTATAAGCCCGAATCTTTTTCTGACCCGACTCAAATTATAAACGGCGTCTGGACCACTGGCCCTTTGGGTACGGATATCAAAGAGCAATCTTTAATAATCAAATCAACGGAGGGATTAATAATAATCACTGGCTGCTCTCATCCGGGAATAGTGAATATTGTTAAAAAAGCCAAAGAAATGTTTCCCCATGAAAACGTATATTTAGTTTTAGGTGGTTTTCATTTGTTTGGCGCTTCAGATTCTGAATTGAAAACAATTATCAATGATTTCCAAAAATTAGGCGTTCAGAAAGTAGCTCCTTGCCATTGCTCTGGCGATAGGTGCCGCGAGTTGTTTAAAAAAGAATACAGGGAGAATTTTATTGAAAACGGAGTGGGGAAAATAATTGAAATTGAGTGATTTTTTGCCTTCCTATAACATACGCTTTCATAAGTAGGCGTTTCACTCTATAAATTCTATTATTTTTTTAGAAAGTCGGTAGCATCACGGCTTTTGATTCCATGAAAAGGCAGCCCCCCAAGTAGGAAACGATTCTAAATTTCCAGTTGTAGTAGGCCCTGTAATGGTTGCAAAGAGCGGTGCAGGGCTTCTTTTGTCCCCTTGACATCCCTTTTTCTCTCCTGTATTATACCGACTGGTCGGTTTACAAAATAAGAGCGGGGGAAAAGTAACCCTTTTCCCCTGAAAAAAACTGATGAAAGGAATGGAATGAGCAAGAACCTCAAGGGACAGAGAGCTGAAGAGACCAGGATTGCCCTGCTCAGGGAGGCGGAGGAGCTTTTCGCTTCCCGGGGCTACGATTCCGTTTCCGTGGAGGAGATCTGCGAAAAGGCGGAGGTGAGCAAGGGGGGATTTTACTATCATTTCTCCTCCAAGGAGGCCCTCTTTCTGGAGCTCCTTGACCGCTGGCTTTCCCGTCTGGACGAGGAGCTTAAGGCCATCGAGTCCACTTCCTCCAGCGTGGAGGAAGCTCTGGAGAAGATGGTGGACCTGGCCTACTTTTTGATAGAGCAGGCAGAATCCTCGGGGGAAGCTCCCCACACCTTTTTGAGCGCTCCCAGCATCCTCTTTGAGTTCTGGAACAGGGCCAGGCAGGAAGAAAGGGTCTGGCAGGGTGCCATCTCCTATTTTGAGCGCTACCGCAGGTTCTTTCTGGAAATTTTGAAGAAGGGGAGAGAGAAGGGGGAATTCCTGCTCCCTGAGGATAAGCTGGAGCTCTATTCCCAGGTGCTGGTTTCCCTGGCAGTGGGGGTCTTTCTCCAGGCTGCTCTGGATCCCAGAAGAAGGGACTGGAAGGGCACCTTGAAGAGCATGCTCCGGTTGATTTATCCCCGTGAAGGCTAAGGGCCTTCTCCGGCTTTAAGAGCGCGCCAGGCTTTATTTATTTACCTGAAAAAGAAAATGGAGGAAAGAAAGTGAAAGTATTAGTAACAGGAGCCTTTGGAAACATCGGCATGAGCGCGCTGGAGGAGCTCTTGAAGGCAGGCCACGAGGTGACCTGTTTCGATCTCTTGACCCCGGCCAACCTCAAGCAGGCCCGGAAGTTCAAGAACAGAATCAGGGTGATCTGGGGGGACATCAGGAAGAAGGAGGACCTGCTTAAGGCTGTGGCAGGCCAGGACGTCGTGGTGCATCTGGCCTTCATCATCCCCAAGATCTCCCGCACGGGGATTGACTGCGAGAAGAAGCCCCTGCTGGCTGAGGAGGTGAACGTGGGAGGAACCTCCAAGCTTCTTCAGGCCATGAGGGAGCAACCTGTCCCGCCCCGCATCCTCTTCATTTCTTCCCTGCACGTCTACGGGCCCACCAGTCACCTTCCCCCTCCCCGTCGGGTGAGCGATACTCCTAACCCGGTAGAGCACTATGCCCGCCACAAGCTGGCCTGCGAGGAGATGATCAAAAATTCTGGCCTGACCTGGGCCATCTACAGGCTGGGGGCAGCCCTACCCGTGAGCTTGATCCTTGACCCCGGGATGTTCGACCTGCCCCTCTGGAACCGGATCGAGTTCGTGCACACCAGAGATGTGGGGCTGGCCATTGCCAGGGGGATCTCCTCCCCGGAAATCTGGGGGAAGATCCTCAACGTGGGAGGAGGCAAAGAATGCCAGCTCTACTACAGGGATGTGGTGCAGGGGGTGCTCCAGGCCCTGGGAATCGGCATGCTTCCTGAGGAGGCCTTTCTGAACCGGGATTTCTCCACGGACTGGCTGGACACAGAGGAGTCCCAGAGGATTTTGGGATTCCAGACCAGGACCTTTCAGGACTACATCCAGGACATGCTCAGGGTGGTGGGCTGGAGGCGCATCCTGATCAGGGCTTTCCGTCCCCTGGTGCGTTCCTTTCTTCTAAAAAGATCCTTGCCTTACCGTCGCGCCCATTCCCCTTTCCGGGAGAAGGTGGCTTTGGTCACAGGAGCTTCCCGGGGGATCGGCCGGGAGATCGCTTTGAAGTTAGGGGAGGAAGGGCTGAAGGTGGTCCTGGTTTCCCGGAACGAGCAGGCCCTGAATTCCCTCAAGGAGGAAATCGAGCGTCGGGGAGGGCAGGCCTTTGCTTTTCCCTGCGATTTGACCAGGGAGGAGGAGAGGGTGAGGCTTTCCCAATTCCTCAGGGAAAAATTCCAGGGAATTGACGTTTTGATCAACAACGCCGGCTTCGGGTGGTACGGTTATCTGGAAGAGATGCCCTGGGATCTGGTTCGGGAAATGGTGGAGCTCAACGCTCTCTGCCCCTTGCACCTGATCCAGCTCCTGCTCCCTCAGATCAGGAGCGGGGGCCGGGTGGTGAACATCGGCTCCATAGCCGGAGACATCCCTTCTCAGGGGGTGGCCCTCTACTCCGCTACCAAATCCTTCCTCTCCGCTTTGAGCTCTGCCCTTCACCGGGAGCTCAAGGGGAAGGTGGCGATCTCCTCCCTCAAGCTGGGGCCTGTGGACACGGAGTTCTTCGAGCGCACTCCCGGGCAGGCTGGCCGGAAAATTCCGGGGAAGGTTTTCCCCCTGAAGCCAGAAAGTGTGGCCCGAAGGGTGTGGGCACTGCTTCACCGCCCCCAGAGGGAGGTCTACTTCCCCCGCTGGCTGCGAGTGGTTCCTGTGCTGGAATTCACCTTTGGCTGGCTTTTCGACGCTTTGGGCCCAGCCCTCCTCAAAAGGCAAAAATCCCGGGGTCAGGTCTTGCAATGCAACATTTTGCTCTTTCCTGCCTGTAGCCTCTTTCGCCACAGGCAGGAAAGAATGTGCGGACAAGCCAAAGAGCACAAACTGAAAAGCTAAAGAAAGCTTTTCGCTTGAAGATCCCGCCTTCCTTGCTTCTAATTTTGATCCAAAGGACAGAGATGCCGATGCTTGCCTCTAAATGCAAATCCCTCCCCTTGAGTGCAAATCCCCATGTTTGCCCTTTCTAAATAATAAAGTCCTTGTTTGCCCCGCCTGAATGCAAAGGGAGGAGAAGCGGAGCAGAAGCGGAGAAGGTCTCAGACCCCGCTTTAGAAGCCCTAAATCACGGGGTCAGGTCTTGCAATGCAACATTTTCTTCCAGATGGCTCCAGTGGCCTTTTCCATTTAACAAGGGAAAATAATCAGGGAAAATATAAAAGAGTTGTTCGGGAACCCGTTGGTTGCCGGAAGCGGAAAGTTAATCCCTGCGGGTGCTGTGGGTGATTCTGTGAGGGATTAAGACCACCCTCCAAACAGCCTGGAATGGGAAAAAGCAGCCATGCGTGATTGCAAGACCTGACCCCGGTGGACAAGCGGGCCTTCTCCGGGTATTATCTTATTCTAAAAACCAGGAAAAGTGAGATGGAAAAGCTGAGCGCCAAAGAACAACTGGAGATTTTAAAGCACGGGGTGGTGGATCTGGTCACTCCGGAGGATTTGCTCTTCAAGCTGGAACGCTCCATTAAGAGCGGAAAGCCACTGCTGATCAAGTACGGGGCCGATCCTTCTCGCCCCGACATCCATCTGGGGCATGCGGTCTGCCTCCTCAAGATGCGCCAGTTTCAGGATCTGGGGCACGAGGTGGTCTTCGTCATCGGGGACTTCACCGCCCGGATCGGGGACCCCACGGGACGTTCCCAGGTGCGCCCTCCCCTTTCTCGGGAGGAGGTGGAGGAGAACGCCCGCACCTACCACGAGCAGGTGACCAGGATCCTCAACCCGGAAAGGATGCGCGTGGTCTACAACAGCACCTGGCTGGAGCCCCTTTCCCTGAAGGATCTGGTGAAGGTAGCCGCCAGGTTCACCGTGGCCCAGATGCTGGAGCGGGATGACTTTCAGAAGCGCTTTCAGGGTGGAGTTCCCATCTTCCTGCACGAGTTCCTCTACGCTCTGATGGTGGCCTACGACTCCGTGGCTTTAAACTGCGACGTGGAGATGGGAGGCCAGGATCAGCTCTTCAACTTCCTGGTGGGAAGGGACCTGATGAGGGAAATGGGGCAGGAGCCCCAGGTCTGCCTGACCATGCCCATCCTGGAAGGGACGGACGGAGTGCAGAAGATGTCCAAGAGCCTGGGAAACGATATCCCCATCACCGATCCTCCTCAGGAGATGTTCGGAAAGGTGATGTCCATTCCCGATCAGGTCATGGACAACTACTTCCTCTACCTGAACCTGGCTACCCCGGAAGAGGTGAAGGCTTTTCACCTCAAGATGGAAAGGGGGGAGTTAAATCCCCGGGACTTGAAGATGGATCTGGCTTTTCGCATCGTTTCCCTCCTTCATTCTCCCCAGGAAGCCCGGAAGGCTAGAGAGGAGTTCGAGAAGGTCTTCTCCGCTAAGGGAATCCCCCAGGAGATGCCCGAGGTGCGCATCTCCCTTCCTCTGGATCTCCTTTCCTTCCTTCAAGAAAGTGGGCTGGTTCCTTCCCGTTCTGAAGGAAGGCGCCTCCTGAAGCAGGGAGGGATCTACCTCAACTTCCAGCCTCTGCCCTACAGCGAGCGTCCGGTGCTTCAAAAGGTGGAGGACGGCTCCGTGCTCAGGGTGGGGAAGAAGAAGTTCCTGCGCCTGAGGCTCCCTGAATAGAACTCCCAGGAGCATTCGCCCCTTTCAAGCGGGAATACCGCATGCCCCCATTAGGCGGGCATATCTTAAATTCTTTTAGGCGGCCATATCTCAAGCTCCCTTCAGGCGCAGTCACTCCAGGCCCTTTCCCCTGCATCAGGCTGGGGAGCGATAGAGGGCTCCAGGTTCACTATACCTGGCGATAAATATTTCTGTTCGCCCCAAATGCACTTTTTCTCTGAGAACCCAGGCCAGCCCGAAATCGCAGTTCCTCCCTGAGAACCCAGGCCCGAAATCCAGACCAGCCCAGAACCCAGCCCCGGAACCCAGACCAGGAACCAGCCCCAGCTCGGCCCCAAACCGCAATCCTCCCTGGGAACCCCTGAGAGCCCAGCCCGAAACCCCGGCCCGGAACCCCGGCCCGGAACCGAGGCCAGGAACCCCAGCCCGAAACCCAGCCAGCCCGTAACCTATCCCCGTCCAGGCCTTCTTTCGGAAGAAGCTTCCCCTTTAGAGGTCCTGGAAGCGGAAATTTAAACAGCATAAAAAGCCCTGGAATTTTCCATCTTTTTTCCTTGAAGTTTAAATTTAGAGGGAACTTTTGGCCCTTGAACTTTCCCTTTACCGCGCTAATCTAATGAAGAGGACTAATGAAGAGGAGCAAAGG
>Ga0315298_1005255_pt1 | contig 18553 bp, 31 predicted proteins | sample WHS_1_MG_FD_203077 | JGI IMG/M metagenome (GOLD analysis project Ga0315298, IMG submission 203077) | Extremophilic microbial mat communities from Washburn Hot Springs, YNP, Wyoming, USA - WHS_1_MG | ecosystem: Environmental > Aquatic > Thermal springs > Hot (42-90C) | place: USA: Wyoming...
TTAAAAGTTTCTCTTTGGTACTAAAGTGGGGTGAGAAAATTACAACTATATTTAGTTCTTTTCTATCACTCAAATCCTTAAATGGTAAAAAAGTTTTACTCAAACTTGTAATAGGATAAACCGGTGGGAGGTATTTTATGTTCAACTCTGGGAATTTATTTCTTAATTGATTAAGGACTGGGGTATTATAGTGACAAGTAATAATAACCCTATCACGAATATAACTCTCAAGTTTCAAAACCTCCTCTATCTCGTGGAAAGCATATACCCCCGCTATACCTTGTTTAAAATTAACATCTCTAAAAATGTGGTAGTAGGCTGATAGATAACATAAATCATAGAAGGGGTATCGTGATTTATTCCCATCATAAAGAGTTGGAGAAAAAAGTTTATTGTCGAAATTTGTACTAATCAAATCAACCTCATAACCCATTTCAGATAAAGCACATCCAATATTAATGGCATATCGTCCTTCAGAACGATATACATCAAAATGGTCTTTCCTTAACCAACCGTTGTTTTGAGGATATGTAATAAATCTTTTCATTTTTACCCCTACGCTATCACTTTTCCTCTAACATCTACTAGTTTTCTCACCTCTTCTTCAGTGAATTTTCTAGGGTTGTCAAAACAAATAAAATCCATACCTACATACTTTGGAGCACCCTCAAGAGAGGTTAATCGATTGCCTACACAAATAAAACTCCCTCCTACGTATTCTGGAGCACCTTCGAGAGAGGTAAGATGATTAGCACTACAGCTAAAAGACCCTCTTACAACCTGCCTTGGTGCTCCTTCAAGGGAGGTAAGGTTATTTGCTGAGCAGTTAAATTCCCCTTCTATACGCTCTGGAGCACCTTCGAGTGAGATAAGTTGGTTACCCCAACAACTAAAACTCCCACCTACGTGTTTTGGAGCACCTTCGAGGGTTTGGAGGTAGTTGCGGTAACAGTAAAAACTCCCTCCTACATATTCTGGAGCGCCTTCGAGGGAGGTTAGTCGATTGCTCACACAAGTAAAGTTTCCGCCTATGTATTCTGGAGCACCTTTGAGGGTCGTAAGGTGATTAAAACTACAATCGAAATCCCCGTCTACGTGTTTTGGAGCACCTTCGAGGGTTTCGAGTAGATTATAAGAACAATTAAAATCCCCACCTACATATTTTGGAGCACCTTCGAGGGAGGTTAGTCGATTGCCCACACAAGTAAAGTTTCCGCCTATGTATTCTGGAGCACCTTTGAGGGAGGTAAGATAATTAGTATCACAGTTAAAAGACCCAGTCACTTTTCTGATTTTTATGGGTATTTCGAGTAGGCTAGTAAGACCTAAATTATTAAAATCTGCATCTCCAATCACATCGTATCTACCGTCCGCGAGTTTGACGAGTCTGAGTTGACGTAGACGGTTTTTGAGTTCTTCTTCGTTTACTTGACTTACCCGATAAAAATTACTTAGTTTTTTCATTTTTACACCATAACCAATCCTTTTACATCTGCTACCTTTCTTACTTCTTCTATAGTAAACTGTACAGGGTTCTCACGGCAAATAAAAGCACCTCCTATATACTTCGGTATCCCCTTCAAAGACGCCAGTTGATTACCACTGCAGTAAAAATCCTCTCCTATACGTTCTGGAGCACCCTCGAGAGTTTCAAGTTGGTTGTAACCACAACTAAAACTCTTACCTACATATTTTGGTGCTCCCTTGAGGTCTTTGAGGTTGTTATAACTACAATAAAAACTATCTCCTACATATTCTGGAGCACCTTTGAGGGTTTTGAGCAGATTATTAGTACAATAAAAACTTTTACCTACTACCTTTGGTGCACCTTCAAGGTCTCTAAGATAATTATCACTACAGTCAAAATCACCAGTCACTTTTCTGATTTTTATGGGTATCTCGAGTAGGTTAGTAAGTCCTAGTCTGCTAAAATCTGCATCTCCTATTACATCATATCTACCATCTGCAAGCTTAACGAGTTTGAGTTGACGTAGACGGTTTTTGAGTTCTTCTTCGTTTACTTGACTTACCCGATAAAAATTACTTAGTTTTTTCATTCTTTATTCTTCTTTTATAAACGTTTTATAAACTCGTTTTGTTTTGAGCAATAGATTTATATTGCCTTATACTCGATAGTGGTTATATATTTGAATATCGAACGATTTCCCACATTCTAAAACAGAATTCCACCACATCTCTACAACTCTATAAAAATCATTCCAGAAAGAGATAAATTTATTAAGAATCATACATAAGGTATAACACTAGAAAGCAAATCAACTTTTTTGAGACACCTTACCTTAGATATACTTATACTAGGTCTCATCTTCCACAAAACATCATCTTGTATACCCAACATGGAAAAAGCAACTAACCGATATTGACAACAACCACACTCACCACAGTGGACTATACCTTTTTTCTCATCTAACTCTGGGTAGTAACAAGAGCACACATATCTCCAAGGTACACCTAACGTTTCTCCTAAAAAAACAACCTCGTGCTTAATTAGGTGTTGTAATGGTGCACGAAAACTTACATTACTGTACCAATTTAAGGACGTTTTCAAAGCAAAATTTATAGCATCTACAAATACTGGACTATTGTCAGGGTATACACTATCCATCTGTTGTAATCCCATAGCTACAGTATCAATCCCATCTCTTTCAGCAACCCCAGCAGCAATAGATGCAAAAATCATATTCCTATTTGGTACATAGCTTAAAGTACTTTCAGCATCTAACATCTGTAATTCTTTATCAGATTTCTTCAAACTCAGAAGTCTAGAAGCATTTTTAAACTCACCAAAGATAGGTTGAGCATTATATACATACAAATTTGCATTTAAATCCTCTGCAATATGTTCAACTCCCCATAACTCGACCTCCTCTGCGGCTTGTCCATATCTAAAGTGAATCAAATTCACCTCATATCCCAAATGTTTGTATAGATAAGAGACTGTAGTACTATCTATACCAGAACTACAAATTACTAAAACTTTTTTATTTCTTTCTCTTCTCCATAAAGAAAAGCTCTCTATCTTCCCATTACCGTCTAGTTTGAACAACGTATAAGGTTCTACTCTATGAACATCATCTTGTAGTTTTTTCGGGAACATCTCTTTTAAACTTGCAACTAGAATACCTTTATTAACTTTAACATAGAAGAGAGGCATAAAGTTTGTTCCAAACCAAAACTCATTTTTATTCCTATCATAAGCAATTATAGCATACGAACCATTTATTACTTTCAACCCATCAACTACACCCAACTTATCAAATAAACCTGGTAAGAGGGAGGAATCAACTTTTGAAATCCTTTTTATCCCATACCTTCTCTCAAGTTCATAATCATTACTAATCAAACCATTATGTACCACTACCCACCTTTCATTTGTAAACGGTTGTTGATTTTCAATAGATTGATATGCACCTTGTTGGATTTCTGTGGTAGGAATTGCTCGGGAGTTTGCTAGAAAGGTTTTGCATTTCTTAACGTTATCAAATTCACACAATATTTCATTTAATCCTTTATATTCTAATCCTTTATGAGAAAAAACCTTACCATACTCAGTCATACCCCAATATCCCAATCCATCTCTTCCCCTAATCCTTAAATTATGAAGAGTCTCTCCAATATACTTACTAGAAACACCTTTACCAAAACAACCCATTATTCCACACATTTCACTTCCCCCTCCCAATAATGATTTCATCTATTCATTATACTCAATTCTAGTGTGGGATTTTATCCAGTGGGTTTGGTATAACAACGTTATTACCTCCAAACCCACTACCTAAACCAGTAGAAAGAACCGGTGTTATATTCCTCCTCGGTATACTTTCTACTACCTTACCTTTCAAAAACTTCCTACCTGAAGCAAAATATACAGCTAACACTAACGCGTCAGCTAAATCTTTACCAGAAGTTGGAGGATGATCAATCTTCTTAACTAAATCCTCTAACCTTTGAAGTTCGTATAACAACGGGTCGTGTTTAAACCAGATAAACCTACCATCCAACACCGCTTCTAAAAAGGTGTCATAAGTCTCTCTATGAGCATCGGTTCCAAATACTACAAAATCAAATCCACTCTGAAGCATAATCTGTTTAAAATCGATACTCTCATAGGAATCACTAACAATTAATTTTATATCGAACCCCATCTCATTCTTTAAAGCAAAAATCAATTCCCTAATTTCCCCAAAATTTAACTCTTGTTCTGGTTTAACTACAAATCGAGTAATCAAATCTAATTCAATAACTGGCAAATCAACTGTATACGGTTTTCCTTCTTTATCAAATCTAATCACACTTTTATCTCCCTTACGATGTACCATTGCAAAACCGCATTTATCCCTTGCCCCTTTTGATAAATCTAGGCCAATAACATACTCATAACCCCTCTCTCCACCAAAATTGATAGCTTTTAACCTATTAAACGCATCAATAGGAGAAAACGGTAATGGGTTATTATACCCATTTTCCTCCCAACCAATCTCTGGTAAGGGGTTAACTTTTGTTAATGAAATAGTACCTAAAACATTGGAAAAATCTTTTATAAATGGACTTCGAGCTAATGATGGAATACCGCAAACATCGCGTAAAAATGCAACTGGGTTTCTTTCTAGTTCAGACTTCAATTCTATAGGTATCTTAATAGTTTTAACAACGTTTCCACCTACATCTTTTACATCATAATCAAAAAATTCACCTTTGAACAAAAACGGTTTTGATTCCCATATTGTCATTCTTTTACAATACTTCTTTGGATCGCGTTCACATTCCTTAAAACGTTCTTCAATAAAATCATCCTCTGTACCAGCAGTAGATATACCTATAAATAACTCTTTACCCCAAAAGCGTCTGTGCATCCTTCCCCATAACTGGTCGTATAACTCCTTTGCAGAATCACTTGTAGCAGTTTTATCAAATGAAGTCATTTCATCAAATACCGTTACAAGTAAATTATGACCCAAAGCAGGTTTAGCAGAACTAGAACCTGGGGTAACGTATATACCCTTGGGGAATCTTAACTCAGATTTAACATTAGGGTCAGGTAGGTAATTCTTTCTCTTAAACCATTCGCAATTGTTTACATGGTTAGTAATATACCCAAATACAACCTTAAATGCCTGGTCTTCAGACGGTGCACAATTAATCAACTGTATTCTAGAACCCTCAGCTAAGTTAAAAAACTTCTGAGGGTTTCTCATACAAAGTAATAGATACACAATATACAGAACCGCAATAGCAGAAAATTGAGATTTTCCACAACCCTGTCCTGCAATAATAATACATTCATTATACTTTAACCAACCATCTTCTCCTCTTTGTAATGCCTCTTTTAAAAGATTCAATATTCCTGGGTATATAGAATCTTTCCATCCTAAATAATCATCCGAACAAACAAAAGTCTCAATGTCTACAGGAATTTCCTCCCAAATCTCATCTCCTCCGGAATATTTATCTAATATTGTTTTAGCAAGTTCTTCTATGTTCTGAAATAACCTTTCTTTATTTCCCATTTCGGAATAGTCATTCTCTATACTATCACCTTTCCTCTAACGTTTACTAGTTTACGTACTTCTGCTTCGGTGAATTTTCTAGGGTTATTAAAACAAATAAAATCCCTACCTACACGTTTCGGTGCTCCTTCAAGGGTAGTGAGTTGGTTATAAGAACAATCAAAACTCCCACCTATATATTCTGGAGTACCTTTAAGTGTTTTAAGTTCATTAGAGCTACAATCAAAATTTCCTCCTACGTATTCTGGCGCACCTTCGAGGGTTTGGAGTTCATTTCCTGCACAATAAAAACCACCACCCACGTATTCTGGCGCACCTTCGAGAGAGGTAAGATGATTGTGATCACACCAAAAACTTCCGGTTACTCTTCTAATACGTATGGGTATCTCGAGTAAACTGTTGAGCCTTAAATTACTAAAATCTGCATTTTCTATTACATCATATCTACCGTCTGGGAGTTTAACGAGTTTTAACGATTGTAAGCGTTCTTTGAGTTCTCTCCTCTTTATCTGGCTTACCCTATAAAAGTTACTAAGCTTTTTCATTTTCCATTCCATCCTCCTTACCCTTCCGTTTAAAAAACGACAAATTTGCTATCCTAGTAAAAATTTTCCTTTTTTCCTCGATACTAGATACACACTCTTCAATTATTTCAAATATTCTTCTAACCAAAACAAGAACTTCCTCCTCAGTAAAGGTAGATTCTTCAAGCTTCTTTCTTCTTAACTCTAACTCTTCTATCTTAATCTTTGTTTCTAATACCCTCCTAATTGCTTCGATTGTAGTAACATCTACTCGTCCACTTCTTACTACTTCATCTAAAATATTAAATAAAGCATAAACAATCTTCAGCGATTCTTGGTGGTCTTTTACTAGAACATCCTCATATTCCTTTACCCGTTCGAAAATAGTTTTTACATCACTATTCCGATATGTAACCCACTTGCCACTAGTAACAGGTCTACCGACACCTCCGTGTAACCTACACTTCCCTTGTCCTGCATGGGCTGTTCCCCATCCAGCAGGCTTCTTGCATATTTTTAAATTATTATTTTCATCGTAAGAAATATAACCACAAATTCTATACCCTACCTCTTTCTCTACTTCTTCTATTAACCTCTTTTCCTCTTCCGGTGGTAAAACTGCTTTTTTCTTTGGCATACTTTTAACCCCCCTCAAATTCCCATTTTCTTATCAATCATCTCACGTTGTTTCTTTGCTCGCTTTGCTAATTCTTCTTTATCTACCGGTTCCTTTTTTCTATTAACACCCAAAACCTCAGATAAAGCCTTATTAGGATCCTCTCCTCTCTTTTCTGCTCTCTTAATCAACTGTTCGACAGCAACTTCAAACATAGTCTTAGTAGCAGGAGTATCATCTTTTAAAGCTTTTTCAACTGTAGTCATATAATCATCCACTTTTATCTCATTTCCTGGAGACCAACCTTTTATCACAAAGTTAGTACAAAATAATCTCCTAGTCTTTCTTTTACACTGAGGGCAAATGAATGCATGCTCTTCTTCAACTTCCTGAGCAACTACAAACTCTTTTTTACAAAAATCACAATAGAAATTGTAAAGCATTCATCCTCTCCTTTAAAAACGTCCTCATCTTTTTTAAAGTAATACTAACAAAAGATTGGCTAACCCCATACATTTTTGCAACCTCTTGTTGACTTAAGCCCTCTACATAATACTTCTTGAAAATCCCATAATCCACATTACCAAAATTCTTCTTTAACTCCATTAAAATATCCTCTAAAATAATCTTAACTGCGGTATCACTATCCTTACTTCTAACCTCATAATTTAAACTACGCTTTTTTTTCTTATAATGTAAATTATATATACGTTGGAAAAGTGAATTAGAGATATACCTTCTCACCTTACTCCTCCCTGTCTTCTCCTCATCGTAATTCACAATCACTTCCCAAAAGTGGTATAGAATATCATTTATCAAATCACTTGGAGGGGTAGAATACCAACTGCAATATTTCGAAAAAACCGAGTAAAGTAAATACCTAAATTCAGATACCAAAGTCAAAAAAGCTTCATCATCTTTCTCCTTCTTTACTCTATTTATTAACTCTATGATGAGTTCATTATCTAACATTACAAAATATAACCTCCTTTTTCAACTACCAAGTAATCTCCTTTAAGACATCGTAAAGTTCGATAATGTTATATTCCCAAAGTAGTTTTTCAATACTTTTCAAATCAACCAACTGTCTTCGTCCTTCTTTTATCCGACTATAAACTTTCTCTTTCAAATCTTTACCCAAATCTAGGGAGATTAAAGACATATTCAATAAAATCCTCTCTCTGTACTCTTTAAGTAATTTACTAAATTTCCCCTCAACGCGTTCTAACATTATATCTCTAACAGAATACTTGGATACAATTTCCCTAGCCCGCTTTGGGCCGATACCTGGAACTCCTTTTATGTTATCAGAAGTATCTCCAATTAAAGACTTATATAGCAAAAATTTTTCCCTATCCATACCCATAATGCTTTTGAAATTTGTAGAATTATAAATCACATCCTTTACAGGATTATATACAGAAATTCTAGGGCTTACCAGTAGCTGGAAAAAATCCTCATCAGTGGAAACAATTACACAATCTTCATTAACAAGGGTAGAAACACAAGCTATCACATCATCGCCTTCTGCACCTGGTATCTTGATAGAATAAACAGGTAAACACCCTAGAAAAGATGAAAATAGATTAATCTCATTAATAATCTCTTCACACATTTGCTTCCACTCTGAGGTAAGTATTTCCTCTTTTTTCTTATACTCTGGGTAAAGTCGTACCCTTTTACAGCTTTTACCACCATCCCATACAAAATAGTAAACACAATCTTTACCAAACTTCCTTAGTAAAGAAATATACATTCTAAACATACCTACTATACCAGGGTGATTCTTGATAAAATTTTTATGAGTAGAATAAACCCGCCACATACTATTATTCCCGTCGATAATTACGTTTTTCATTGTTTCTCCTTAAACAAATTGTTATCTAGCCCTTCTAAGCGTCTTTTTGTAATTTCAATATTTTCTTTCTCTATATCTATTCCAACGAAACCCCTTCCCAAGGGAACACAACCCAAGTATCTTTATCAAACTCTTTGTAATAGTAAAGGTTTTTGATTTTCTTACATTTATACTCATCCCTTTTCTTTATACACCACACACAAACATCTGTCTCTACATCTCTCAAAGTAGTACCGGTATCTAGAATATCATCAACAACCAAAACATCATCCCCAATTACTTTTACGCTCTCATTCCCTACCAATTTTTTGTCTTTATAATTACTAACAAAAACAAAATCAACATTATCTATATTTAAAGATGTTTTTAATAACTCGCCAAGAATTTTTCCACCTTTGCAAATTATAACTAATTTCTTATACTTACCCTTTGGTAACACAGTTAAAAGATATTCCACTCCAATTTTAAATTCGTTAGGGGAAATGTAATATCTTTGCATAGCTTTACCTTAACTTTATACCACAGTTATACCATTCTTTAGGCGGGTTTTTGCAAAAGACTAAATAGTTTATATGATTTACCCTAATTGCATCTGGATAGTTATGTCTATAAATGGGGATGATAAAATGGCCAACAATATCTAGACCACCTTGTATAAAAGTGTTCATAACCAAAAACGTATTCGGAAAATATGTTTTATTAACATAACCATCCATTATCTTACAAATTAAAAATCCTTTATCGCATAATACCCTTGGAACTTCAGTCTTTAACCCAGTTAAAGATTTTTGAAACTCTCCAATAGTCCAAAATACTTCGTTTTCTATAAACTCATTTTTACTCAAATCGTAAGATTTTATAAATTCTTTAAAATAGTAAGGTGGATCGTAATAAACAACGTCAAAACTCCCATCTTCAAAGTTAGACAAGTTAGAATGGTCCTGGACAAAATCTAATTCAACTCCTTCATATTGAACCTTATCTAACTTTACTATTTCAAAGCTACTAAACAAATCATTCTGTACAAACCCTTCCCAACTTTTACCCCTACCGTAAGTAACATCCAAAACTCTAACATTTTGTTTTTGATAGGATATAAAGGCTTTAAAAACCATTTGAAAAGCCTTACTAGTCGAACCAAAGAAAAGGGTTAACATTTCTTTCAAATCCTTTCTTAAACCTCGTTTTCTATTCTATCTACTATATCTAGTAAGTTTTCTATATCTACATTCTTCTTCCACCAATTTTCAAACTCTTCCAGTTTTTCCTTTAGTACTCTTGAACCAGATATCAACCCACCTCCATATCTTTTTAAATATTCCCTTAAACAGATTCTCTTAAGTTCTAGTAAGGCTTCGGTTAAAGTATCAAATACTCCACTATACACAAAACAACCAAGTTTACTGTCTGGCACCCAAACTTCATAATCATTCCCACATATCTCAACTTTTCCCATATCTCCTAAATCCAGTACTACTTTTGCTTCTCCAACCATTATTACCCTCCCTTTTTATATTATACCACAGACAGAGGGATGTTTTAAAATTCTTCTTTCCACTTCTTATAACACTTATCACAAAGTGTCTTGTACCATCCCTTATACTTTCTCAATTTACCTCTATTTCCACACATTTCACAAGTAACTTGGGATAACTCTTCATATTTCTCAATCAACCTATCTATATCATCGTTTGAAAAATTTGTATAAATACACAACCTACCGTATTTCTCTTTAACCTGGATAATCTCAAATTGGAGTTCCCCAGTTTTGTATTCTGGGTATTTACTCTCTATTAATTTCTTTAACTCTTTACAAAAATTATCTATCAACGAATACCAACCTTTATCACACTCAAACCCAAATACCATAAGGCTTTCCCTTATAGATTTATCACATCTAAAAAACCAATACTTCTTCATAATCTTAAAATCATCTATATCCGACCGCAACATTTCCACAAGTTGTCGTGCAACCTCTGTACTCTCATCTGGGGGTTCACCTTTCCATAGTTTTTTCCAAAATAAAGATTTTTTAGACATTAAACCCTCCTCTATCTTTCTCTATTATTATCTCACTCCTTCACTAGATATCATCTCATACATAATCTACTCCATACTTTTCTATCATTATCTTAAAATCTTTAACATCGTGCTCAACAACTTTACCATCAAACTTATCTGAAATATGCCTCAGTTCGTGTTCAATAACTTTCTTCTGAGAATCTCTGTTTAACTTTGAAAACTTTTCCTCACTTACAATTATAAAGTAACGATGTTCTGTAAGAAGACTGTAGGGTGGGGTAATTCCTTTTACTTTTGCAACTACCCTCCCTTCTAGTTTTTCGGTTTTCAAAAAACAAATCCTATCCACATAACTCTCTAACCATCTCAAATCTTCGTTCTCTTTTAAAACTTCTTTTACTAAATCACTTAAATCACATCTTACATATTCCATTTTCTTACCCTCCTTGTTCTAGATTTCTATTGTAATAAATTATTTTCACTTATACCCAACCTCCTACCCTTTCCCAAAAAACCTCACTCTCCTTTATTACTAGTTCGATTTTATACTTATCCCTTAGTAATTTTAAAAATTCTGTAAAGGCAGTCTTTTTATCCTCCAATAAATTCCAATCGCGACCTAGTTCATCCCTAGCCACCAACCATTCACCCTCTCGACCTTGTATCCCACAGATAAACTTTTTATTCTTCTTATCAAAAAACGTTAAGAAAGAATACCCGGTCATGTGTAAAACTAACTTAAACTTTCTATCTCCAGGTTCTTTTCTGTAATATTCCATCACCTTTCCTTCTGTAATAACTCTACAATCATCAACTTTAACCTCTCTATACCCTATAGTCTCCTTCCACCTTGTTTCCATACCAAAAAGTTTTTTACGCGTTTCCTTAATCTTATACGGTCCATCTAATATTACTTTTTTCATTTTTCAAACCTCCATTTCAATTAACTTCCTTAAATAATCAAGTGCCTCTTCCCTACTCTCAAATAACACATCAGCCATCTCTTTTACAAACGCATGGTCATGTATGTTACCTTTTGGGAGTACCACAACAGTATGAATAGTCGGAGTATCATCTGCCCATGCTAATTCACTAACACAACCTATCGATACCCCTCGTGCATTAGTAAAATCTACGAGTAATACATCAACATGTTTTACCATCCATTTATCCCTTTCTTTAACAGCGTGGTTAGTCGCTATAGGGTGGCTATAATCAGACCTAAACTTCTTTTCAGTACGTAAAAAACTCTTTCCAACCATGGGATGATAAACCTCGTAACCCATTTGTCTAAGTTTTTTCCCTATATCTTTGTAATAACTTACCACCTCATTATAGGATAAACCGTTTATAGGATGGGCTACATAAATCTTCAGTTTATGCATTTTTACCCTCCATCATTCTTAATAACTTAACGATTTTTCTAACAATAAGTTCCAATATATTAATCCTTCTATCCTCCAGACTCAATAACCTGCTCATCTCTTCATTTGCGTCCCTTCTGTTAAAAAATAAACCAACTTTATTACTCAACTCATCTAACTCTTCTAAACCCTCTTCTATCTCTGCTAATTCTTTTAATAATTCGTTTGGACTTTTCATTTTTTCACCTCCAAATCCTCAACAATTTGGTGTAAAATGTTCGTAATAAAACTTTCATTATACTTACCACATCTAATCTTATACACTATCATCATAGAAGCTAAAAAGCTAACAACAGCATCTATAAAAATATCAATTTTTTCATTTAAATCTAAATTTATTCTTGAAGTCTCTTCTTCGAAAAAGCTCCATAAATCACTCACTATCCTCATCCTCAAATCTGTATAATATTCTTTTTCCTTCACCGTGCACCTCCCTATACTCACTCTGTTCTTTTTCCTCTTTTTTCTTTAACCACATTAAAATTTTGTATTTTTCTAACAGTTTTTGTATTTTATGATTTACCTACAATTGGATCTGTATCTTTTTTCCTCCTCTCCAATTCTTTATCAATCTTTTTCTTTAACCATTCTAAGAAAGACTTACTATGATGTCGTACAAACCTATCCCAAATGACGTTATTCACATCTACCTCTACTCCACGCATAACCTCGAGATAACACATAGCACTCAAGAGCGTCCACCCAATAGTATCAAGCAACTCCTCATAAATCTCCCTATCGAAATCCTCTAAGAGATAACCCTCACCGTACTTTTTACTACCAGTCTCAAGTCTTTTCATTACTTCTTTTAAAATACTTTTTGCAAGGTTTTTGTTAAAACCACCCTTTTGAGTGTCTCTTACAAAGCAACCCTTTTCAAAAAACTGCTTTTTCATTCTCTCTACCTCCCCTTTTCATAAAATCCCAATCGCTTTTCGTTTTTTCATTACACCTCTTAACAAACACCAAGAAATATTTGAAATACATTTACAATTATCATCTCCTTCATTTCTCTCTCTTCATTTCTCCTTCGATAACATATAAATACTCTCTAAAATACCTCTCTTTACCTAAATTATCTACTTCATCAGCAAATTTCAACATTGTATAGCGTTCAACATAAGGAACACCCTTATCAAATAACTCTATCTCTAAAGTCTCTGGGTCTGGATAGTTACTACTTTGATTGGAAAGAAACACCCATCTAGAAACCCTTTGTGCTGCTTTTACTGCTTTTATAACATTCTCTAAAACGTTTGTTCTATCCCAAGCTTTAAATCTTCTCTCCACACCTAAAAACAAGGTGGATAAACCATCAACTGTGGTTTCATATTCCACTGTCTTACTACCATCTCTCCAAGGCCAAGCAAAATCCATAAAAACACCATCAACAACTAAACCATCCTTATACAACTTCTCTAGAAGGTCAAAAAGGTCGAGATTATATGTAGCAAATGACCTTACTCCCATATTGCGAAGTTCCATTAAGTGGTTTCTATAATAATCATACTTACTTAAATCTACTTCTTTGGGGTTAAAACCTTTCGCATCAATAGTTGAAGCACATTTTGCTGCAAAATCCAAATGGTCAAGAAAATCCTCATCTTTGTCCAAAACTACTCTCGCTATTGAATACGAATAATAACCCAAATCATTTGTAATCACATTATAATTAAACTCTTTTGCAAAGCGAAAAGCATTATTATTTAACCCACTATTCGTTTCTACGTAAAATCCTCCTGGAGAAATAAATCTGGGAATAATTTCTTTAAAGAATGAAAAACATCTAGCCTGATTGCCGTAGTAAGGTAGTTTTATTACAGGTTCATCCATCTCTCTTAAAAACATTTCCTCCCCTCTAAAAGAATAAAGAACTAACCTTCCATCATTACCAACTTCTTTTATCATATTACACCTCCTTTATAACTTTACTTTTTATCACTAAAAGGTGGTTTTAAAGTATCAGTTTTTAACACTTTTTCTAGATAACTTCCATCTACGATACCAAGTAACCCAGTCTCTGACAGGGGTTCGATTCTTAAGTCGGAGTAAACTTTATAAGGATTTGTTATAACACTACCTTTACCTACTTCTACTCCTTTTTCGTAACCGGTAGTGTAAACTAAGAGTATCAAACCTACAAGAAGACAAAAAAACGCTACTACACAAACAACACTAAAAACATCTTTTGTGTTAAAAGGATTTTTGAATTTCATTGTAACCTCCTCCTTTCATTTCAGCACACGCTTTCACATATACAATCCTACCCTCATCCTCTTTATTCTTTCTTCTTTCAATTTTTCTTCTGGTACCCCAACCCAAGTGTTCTTGCTCCAATCATATTCGTATACTCCAGAAAGAGATGGGGAGCAAACCTTGGTAAAATCCTTTGCCAGCTCTTTTTCCATTTCTTTCTCCATTTCGGAGAGGATGTATTTAAAAATTCCGAATGGAATTATCTTATAAGCAATTAGAAAACAAGAAACAACCTTTTCAATTTTATATTTTTTACCTCCAGCTTCTACCTGCAATATCAATCTCATTTCATCTTTATTCATTTTTTCCTTCCTTTTTATTTATTCTTTTCTCCTTTCATCTTGTCCCCCTTCTATGTACTTTCGGATATACTCCTCAAGAAGAGCTTTGCGTCGTTCTGCAATCTCTTTTCTCTTTTTTTCAAATACTTCATCAAATCGAGCAATTGATACCACCATGTATATTAAAAGTACCGCACCAATCCCCATTATAAACCAACCAAGTGGAACAGGTAGTGATGGTGACATCATAGCATAAGAGAACAATACAAATAATACAACTCCAATAGGAATTCCTATACCTGGAGAAGGAAACACCTGCGGATCATGATAAAACAGGTAATTCAAATGCCTTATTTCATCCTCTAATTTATACTTATCGGGATTCTTCTCCCTATTCTCATAAAGCCACAATCTATAATTCGTCTCGTTTAACCACTCTCTAACATCTTCCTCTCGAAATCCCATATAATCCTCCTTTTTCATCTTGTCCCTTTTTATATATTATACCTTATTTTTTTTTGAAAATTTTTAACTATCTCAGGGGAAACACTCTTCAAAAACTCCTCTAGTAAGCAAAAAACATATTCCTTTTCTCCAACACCTAAAACCATTTTCCTATCTATATTAACCCTAAGTTTTTGTAAATCACATCCTCTTATACACACAAATACTTTCCATCTATTTCTAGAAAAAACCAACATCGGGTAATAGTCTTTACATTTTTTCTCTAACTCATCAAACCAATTTTTAAATAAAGATTTTTCAAAACTTTGCAGTAACAAATGAAACTCAAATGCTTCTACACATTTACACTCAACGAAAAAGGGAAATTCTCTTGGAGTAATCAAATCCCCTCTTAACCTTTCCTTTAAATCCTCTCCAACAAACTTTGCATATGCACCACTACCAGGAGTTCGTACAAAACTATTTTCTACTCCCCACCAATCGGATAACATCTTAGCTACCTTACGTTCGAAATTATACCCTTTTATCTTTCTCCCAATTGGTTTCATCTTTAATCGCTCCTTATTATAATCAATCGGACATGCTCCTTACCTACTCCACCATCAACATCTTCATTATCTTCTTCTAGGTTGCGTTTATCTTTATTCTGTATAAACTGAAATTCATAAAACTTTAAGTGTAGACCTCTTTTTACTATAAAATCGAAAACCGCACTTGAAAGATACTTGATAAGATAATTCAATAATTCATCGGTCTCTCCTCTATGATATACTTGTATTCTAAAAACTAATCCGTAATTGTAAAAACTACTCTCATCTCTTACTAATTCCTCTAAAGTATTCAATAACTGCTTCTTTACACGGATTATACCCCCTTTACTCCTATTAAAGGGATAATCGTATACACTATACATATTTCTATCCTCTTACTCTATATTTTCATTTCTTAATTCCTCTGGTTCTTCTTCTAGGTGGTACAATCTAAAATACGTTTTATACAACTCCCTTACTTCACTGGCACCATCATAACCACTCTCGTGACGGTGCTCAATCATCCATTTCTTTATCTCATTATCTATGTTACCTCTCACCAAGTATTCGTTAAACTTATCCCAAGCTACTATACCTGTTTTTCTTCTTACTAAATCTCTAAATGGTATCCAAATTGGGTTGTTGGGTCCTAGATTGGGTCCACCACCACCTACAAAGAAATTTCTCGCACCTCTAATCCATATTACATCAACCTGCTTCCTATGTTCATAAAATAACTCAACCTTCTTATACCTATAACCTATACCACAAACTAGTAACTCGTGGGGGTTTCTTGATTCGTCATAGTGGGTATCTTCATATCTGTAGAACATTAAAGGTTTGTAAGAATTCTCCGGTTTCTTTTCATAAACCACCTTCTCTCCCATTAAGAATATATCGTGTGCTCTGAACATATAACCATTCCATTCTAAATTGTGTTTTTCTGCTTCTGTAGCTAAAGTTCGAAATTGCATCACTGTATCCTCTTTAAACCATTCATCTGGGTCGGAAACTATAACCCAATTACCTGGAGGAACATGTTTTAAATAGTTGTTCCTTTGTTTTGGAAAATTATCCCGCCAAGGGTAAATGTAAAACTCTATCCTACTATCTACTTTACTCCAATTCCTCATATAAACTATTGTATCATCTATACTCCCACCATCTACAACAATAACCTTATCTACATAGTTTATTACCCTATTTATCGATTCTATCGTTTCCCTTAGTCTATTCTGGGTCATCTGACAATAGTAAATCATCTCATTCTCCTTTTTTAATCACTTGTTGTATAGTCCTAAAAGAAAAGACCTATAAAGAAAAGGAAAAGTAACAACTTTATTAATACTTCTTTTTCACTTACTAGGTTATTCACTACTTTTACAGGTATAAAATAGTAAACAAAATAACAATAACAAATAGTAGTGGCTAAAAATATAACTATAGTCCTAAACATTTATTTCTCCTCCTACCCCTTAAAACACTTATTCAAAATCTTCACCGGTATCTTCACCGGTATCTTCACCAGTTACCCCACCTTCTAAACAGTGGTCACATATAACCATGTCATTCCTGTAATCATATCTCCAACCACTTGCGTTTGCCTCCTCACAGACTCGATTTGGATCGTCTCCGGCCATCACACGTCCGCATCTTTGACATCTAACATAGTAAGGGTGTCTATAGCCTACTTGACCAATCCGTATTTTACTTAACATATCTCCTCCTTTTATGTATTTTCAACAAAAAACTTTCCATTGCGATATATGACTATATACCCTACATTCTTAAAAGAATTAAGAATCTTCTTCACACCCTTCTCTGAAACTTGCTTGAAAACAAAACCGTCACCAATAAGGTAATCAATACCAAAAAACTTCAACAACTCTTCCACTTTACTTGTATCCTTACAATCTGCAAGTGTTTCTGTGTGTAAAACCGCAACATACCCTTCCCTATAATGTCTCTCAACATAGTTTCTAACTAACTCAAACCAATCTACTACTTCAATCTCTTTTTTAACTCGCTTTTTTGTTTGAACACTCATTTCTCACTCCTATTAGATTAAAAACGACTATTCAAAATCTCAATCAGTTTATCTCCTATCCTTTCCCAAGTAAGGTTTTCTTTGATATAATTGTAAAAATCCTCCACCTTTTGCATCCTCTCTTCTGCCTTACATTCAACAAAATACCTCAACACATCCACAGCTTCATCTATATCTGGTTTAAACCAATTTGAACCTTCAAAAAACCTATCTAATACATTATACTGTTTCGCAGGAGTTTTTTCATATTTCTCCACCAAAAACCCCCTATCTTTATTCAAGTAATGTCTATATGCAGTATGATAAGGTACGATAACAGGTTTCTTCATCGCTCCAAAGCTCACACAATTCAAATCCCAACCTTCACCACAACTTAAACTATAATAACAAGTCGCATTTTGAAAAAACCGAGGTACCAAATCATAAGGCAAAGTTTGATCAAAGACAAAGACAAACACATCTCTCAAATCAATACCTCTCAGAAAATAATCGATATCCTTATCTACATCCATATACCCTATTTTCAAGATTAAACACACATCTTTTCTTCCAGAAAAAGCTTTTTTAAACGCAACAACCGCATCTCTAACATTCTTTCTATGAGACAATTCCGCAACCAACATAAAGCGATGTTCAAAGATTTCCCCAATAGGTTTACCCCTATAGAACAACTCCAAAGGTTCGATATTAGGATTAAACACAGCCAAATCCGTCCCCTCTTCCAGGACTTCAACCTTTTCTTCAGGTACACCAGAATCAATCCAAACCCGTTTTAGAAAATCATTAGTTACTAGTGTCAGGTCTACCGCTCTACCAACCATAACCCAATCACTACAAATCCTATCCGATTCAAATGCAGTAATATTGATATTCGCCCTATGCGGAATGAGTTTTACATTAGAAGGAAGTGTCAACCAAATCACTGGAGAGAATTCACTAACCTTATTATTCACCGTTTCATCGATTATCTTTTTAATCTCCTCACTATGTACATCTTCATCT
>Ga0315298_1005257_pt1 | contig 18542 bp, 13 predicted proteins | sample WHS_1_MG_FD_203077 | JGI IMG/M metagenome (GOLD analysis project Ga0315298, IMG submission 203077) | Extremophilic microbial mat communities from Washburn Hot Springs, YNP, Wyoming, USA - WHS_1_MG | ecosystem: Environmental > Aquatic > Thermal springs > Hot (42-90C) | place: USA: Wyoming...
GAGCTGTGCCTGTGGTTTGCTCCCAGTCCCCTGGACAGTTACGCGCATTGGGAGGCCGACGCCGACATCCTGATCGATCTGCACAAGCGCTACGGCATCCGCACCTTCAAGATCGACGGGGTGGACATCCCCGACAAACTCGCGGACACCCGCTTCCGCGCGATGCTCGACAAGGTAATGGACGCGGCTGGCGGGGAGGCCGTCTTCAATCTCGATGCCACGGCCGGCCAACGGTTCGGCTATCACTACCTCACGCGGTACGCTGTCATATTCCTGGAGAACCGCTACACGGACTGGTCCAACTACTATCCGTACTGGACACTGCGGAATCTTTGGATGCTCTCGCGTTACGTCCCCGCGCAAAGTCTGCAGATCGAGTTCCTCAACCGTTGGAGGAACGCCGACAAGTATCCGTCCGATGATCCGCTGGCTCCGTGCCGCGTTCCGTTCGACTACTGCTTCGCGATCGCGATGATGGCCCAGCCTCTGGCGTGGTTCGAGGCGTCGAACCTGCCGGCCGAGGCATTCCAGATCGCTCCGCTGATCGGCACGTACCGCAAGCATCAGGAACGGATCCACGCCGGCCGGATCTTGCCGATCGGCGATGAGCCCGAGGGCACCACATGGACCGGCTTCCAGTCGATCCGCCCGGACGGCGGCTACCTGCTGGTCTTTCGCGAATACAACCAGGCCGAATCGGCCACTCTGGCGCTGTGGGGTCTGGCGGGCAGGCGCATCCGCTGCACGGCCGTCCTCGGCCACGGCGCCGACTTCGAGGCGGACGTCGACGGGGCAGGGCGGGTGATCTTTCATCTGCCGGGTCCGCATACCTTCACGCTCTACGAATACACGGCGAGAAACGGCAGCGCACAGTAGAGAGTGACGAGCAACGTGGCCCTGCCGCTGCCGTGACGAGCCCGAAGCCTCAGCGAGGGTATCCGTTGCCGTCTGTGGCACAGCGGCCCTCGGCTGTGGCGACCCGCGGCGGCGTCTTGCCACTTGACGCCCGGCACGGCATTATGCTGTGTCGCGGTCGAACCCACGAAAGGGGCTGTCCATGCTCAACGTAGCGTTGGTCGGTGCGGCGCACATTCATACGCCGGGCTTTATCAAGCGGCTGAAGGAACGCGGTCAGGAGGTGACCGTCCGGGCTGTCTGGGATCACGATGCCCAACGGGCCGCCAAGGCGGCCGCGGACCTCGGAACGCAAGCCGTTGAGGATGTCCGTGCCATCTGGAAGAACAAGGAAATCCAGGCGGTCGTGATCTGCTCCGAGACCGACCGTCACAAAGACCTGGTACTCGCCGCTGCTCGTGCCCGCAAACACATGTTCGTCGAGAAGCCGCTGGGCATGGGCGCCAACGATGCCTTCGCCATGGCCCGCGCCATCGAAAAGGCGGGCGTGCTCTTTCAGACCGGTTACTTCATGCGGGGCAGCCCGGTGCATCAATTCGTCCGCGAGCAGGTGCAAAAGGGCAGCTTCGGCAAGATCACGCGCGTCCGCCATTCCAACTGCCACGCGGGTTCGCTCAAGGGCTGGTTCGACACCGACTGGCGCTGGATGGCCGACCCCGCCATCGCCGGCTGCGGGGCCTTCGGCGACCTCGGCACGCACTCGCTGGACATCCTGCTGTGGTTGTTCGGCGACGTCGAGCGGGTGATCGCCGACATCAACATCGTGACCGGCCGCTACGGAGACTGCGACGAATCCGGCGAGGGCCTGATGAAGTTCACCAGCGGCGTCGTCGGTACGCTGGCCGCCGGCTGGGTGGATGTCGCGAATCCGGTGACGCTGCTGATCAGCGGCACCGAGGGCCACGCCCACGTCGACAACGGCCAGCTGTATTTCACCAGCAGCAAGGTACCCGGCGCCGATGGCAAGCAGCCCTGGACGGACCTGCCGCCGGCCTGGCCGCACGCGTTCGAGCTGTTCCTGGACGCGGCCATGGGCAAACCCGGCGTGCCACTGGTGACAGCCCAGGAAGCCGCCGTGCGCTCGGCGGTGATGGAGGCCTTCTACAAGTCCGCCTCCGCGAAGAAGTGGGTCGCGCCGAAGCGGTGACGATTGTGGCATGGGCATCCTGCCCATGGGTCCGACCCGGACTGGAAGCGGTACAAGGACCTCTTATCTTGGGTGCTGCGGGAGGCTCGCCCGCCCGTGTATGAGTTCCGAAGTGGCTTTGTGCGTGCCTGGCTCAGCCCAACACATGCTGCGTCCGACGCAGTATGTCCTCTTGCACCGCGCGGTCCAGTGTCACGAAGTGGGCCGAAAAGCCGCTGACGCGGACGACCAGGTCGCGATATTGCTCGGGCTCGGCCATCGCCTTTCGAAGCACCTCGCGGTCGACGGTGTTGAATTGCAGCTGTACGCCGCCCAGGTCGAAGCATGTGCGGATCAACGAGGACAGGGCAGACAGCCCCGCCTCCTCCTGCAGCGCCGACGGGTGCATTTTCACGTTGATCACGTTGCCGCCGGGACAGCAGGCGTACGGAAGCTTCGAGATCGAGTGGACCAGCGCAGTCGGGCCGCGAGTGTCCCGGCCGAACGTCGGGCTGGCGGCGTCGCTGAGGGGTTGCCTGCTGAGCCGGCCGTCCGGCGATGCGCCGACTTCCAGCCCGGCGCTGACGTTCTGCACATTCGCCGCCATGAGGGCCCAATACCGGCCGCCCTGCGGGTTGCGGTACTTCAGGCACTCCTGGCCCACGGCGCGGGTCACCTCGACGGCGATGGCGTCGGCCTCTGGATCATTGTTGCCATACTTGGGCGCGCGACGCAGCAGTTGCTGCCGCTCGGCCTCGTAGCCCTCGAAGTTCGCCCGCAGCATCGTGCGGATCTGGTCGAGGGTGAAGGCCTTCCGGTCGTAGACGAATCGCTTGACGGCGGCCGAGGCGTCCGCAGTTACGCCGATGCCCATCGCGGCGACGCCGTGGTTGGCGGGGTAACGTGCGCCGCCGTCGTTGAGGTCCAGGCCGCGCTCGATGCAATCGGCGGTCAGGGCACTGAGCAGGGGGCTGGTGAACTCGGCGGCCCTGTCCTGGAAAGGTTGCTTGCGGGCGTTGAGCCCCTCGATGTGCCGACGCAACTGGTCCCGCATTTGCGTCAGGTACGCTTGTCTGAACTCGTCCCAGCTGCCGGGCTCGCCGGTGTCGATCCCGGCCGGCTTGCCGGTCAGACTGTCCATGCCGCGGAAGATCGCTAAGTTCAAGCAGTACAACAGGTTGAAGCGGCTGTCGGCCCACGGGGCCATCCTGCCTGGAATGAAGGTCTCGATGCAGCCCACGAAGCAGTAATCGCGGGCGTCGTGCGGCGGGAAGCCCTGTTTGATCAGGGCGGGCACGAGGACCTCGTCGTTGACGACGGCCGGGTAGCCGATGCCGGTGCGAATGACCTCGCTGCACTTGCGCAGGAATGCGGCGGGCGTGCCGCCGTGGATGCGGGCCGTGACGTTGCCGCCGGGCTTGCCGACGCGCTTGCACGACTCGAGGATCATGTAGCTGAGCTCGTTGGTGGCGTCGTTCCCGTCGCGGGTGACCCCTCCGATTGCGACGTTCTGGATGTCGCCGCCCAACCCCGTCAGCTTGCCGAACAGGTGGTCCAGGACGGCCTGCGCCTGCTCGGGCGTGGTCCGGCCGGCGTCGATGTCGGCGCGGTAGAAGGGAAGCAGGTACTGATCGAGCCGCCCCAGGGCCATCGCCCACCGTTCATCGCACTGAAGAACGGTGTGGACGATCCAGACGAGCTGGACCGCCTCCCAGAACGTCACAGGCGGCTCTTCGGCCAGCCGGTGCATCATCGACGCCTGCTGGCCCAGCAGCAGCGCATGATCGGCACTGCTGGCGGCCATGCGCCGCAGGTGATGGGCCCAGCGGCGCAGATGCTCGCGCGCGCCGTCAAGGGCGATCCGGATGGATTGCAGGAATTCGCGCCGTTGCGGGTCGTTCTGCCGTGCCAGCGACGCCCCTGTACGTTTGGCCAGTCCGCCGATGCCCAGTTGCAGCAGCGTCGCATAGTCCGGGGCATGGTGGTCGTTGTGCGAAAGGAAATCCCGGCCGGCGGTATCCTCAAGGATCGGCCGGGCGTTTTTCAATTGTGTACGGAGTTCATCGGTACCGGGAACGAGCCGGCCGATGCTGGACCCGACCAGCAGTTCGCCGGGAAAGTGGATCAGTTCGACCTGGCGCAGCACGTCGTTAAGGGCCATGGCCCGGCGGATCGTCATGGGCTCAGCGCACGTGACCTGGTACGAGGCTGCGCGGACGAGCGCGGCACGGTTGAAATTGCGCCCGGCTGCGTCCTGCCGCATGGCCCGGTACACTTGCACTCCGGTCAGAATGTTGTGCCACATGATCAGCCCTTTCGCTGACGCCCGGCGTCAGGGGGCCGTAGCGGCCGCCGGCCCCGTCGCGGGGACACGGGCTGCGTCGAGGGCGGCGACGATCAGCGTGGTGAATCTGGCGGCATTGTCGGCCGCGGACTTCATGAACGTCTCCACGTCGGCGTCAGCGGCATCGTCCGCCAGGTCGCTCACGCACCGAATGATCAGGCACGGCACGCGGAACTGATAGCACACTTGGGCGACGGCCGCGCCCTCCATGTCCACCGCATCAGCATGATAGCGGTGCTGGAGTTCTGCCTTTTTGGCGTTGGCACCTACGAACATGTCTCCCGTTACCACCAGGCCGGTGACAATCCGCGGCGTGGAGTGTTCGCGGCGGGGTCCGCCTGCGTCGGTTGGCGGAGCCGGCGCCTTGTCCTCCATCCTCTTTTGCAGTCGTGTGGCGGCGGTCTGGGCAACCTTCAGCAGTCTTGGGTCTGCCGGGAAGTACTCGGGATTCTTCTTGCCGTCAACCGGGCTGAAGATCTCCATCGGCAGGACCTTCTGGCGTTCCAAGCTCAGCAGATCGTGCTGCACGGTCCTTTCCGCGATGACGATATCGCCCAGTCCGAGTTCGGGATTCAGGCAGCCGGCGATACCTGAAAAGAGCACCTCGCTCGGCTGGAAGTGGTCGATCGCCAGCGTGGCGACGACCGCTGCGTTGACCTTGCCCATTCCGCCCGCGGCGAGCACGACGTGCCGGGCGCCGATCCTGCCGGCCACGAAGCGTATGCCCTGGATCTTCCACTCCTGCTTGTCGGTGAGGGACCGTTCCAGCGACGCGGTTTCCTCACTCAGAGCGCTAAGGATGACGGTAACGGGCTCCGCGCGGGTGCGACTCTGCGATGTCGCCGGCGCGGTCGGAGCGGGCGCCTCAGCCGCAGGGCAGGGAACGCAGACGGCGGCTGACAGGCTCAGGCAGATGTACGTAATCGTCTTCACGAATGACCTCCGCGGCGGCCCCTACGCCTTTGCGCGGGCCTGTTTCTCGATGTCCGCCTTATATGCCGCAAAATCGACGACCGTATTTTCCCGCCGGGCCTTTTCGGCCGCAAAGGCCAGCAGATGGCTGTCGACCGAGTCCTCGCCGGATGCCGTCACGCCGCTGGGGTCATCGCCGCGGACGGCCTCGAGGAATTCGCGGATCATGGCCGGGTCGCCGCCGCCGTGGCCGCCTTCGGTCGCCCCGGGCGTGATCTGCTCGGTCGTGCCCGAGTTGTAGTGGTGCACCGAAATCTGGTTGAGCCCCGCGTGCCCGCGGATCGTCGCGGCCGTGCCGCTGTACCGCATCGTCCGGACGTTGTCGTGGCTGTGGCCCTCCATCGTGAACATGACCGTCAGGCCGCCCTCGAACTCCAGGATGATCACCTGGTGGTCGACCACGTCGTTGTCGGTCTGGTAGACGCACTTGCCGTACGGGCCGGTTTCGAGGGCCTTGCGCCTCGCGTCATATGAGGTGTCCAGGCTGATCGTATCGGCGATCCACGTCGGCTGAAGCGTCAGATACAGCTTGAGCGCGGAGTACGGGCACTCGTGTTCGACGGGGCAGCCGTCCGTGCAGCGGGCGGGCGCCCCGGCCGGCTTGCGCGCGGCCGTAAAGTGCGTCAGGCTGCCGAACGAGGCCACCCGCACCGGCTTGCGCCCGATGATCCAGCGCAGGATGTCCAGGTCGTGGCAGCACTTGGACAGGATCATCGGGCTGCCGCAGCGCTTCGCGTTGCCCCAGTTGCCGCGGACGAACGAGTGCGCCATGTGCCAGTACGCAACGTGTTCGACGTGCTGGACGGTGATCAGATCACCGATGGTACCGTTGGCCACAAGTTCCTTGACGGTCCGGAAGAACGGGGCGTACCGCAGCGTGTACCCGCATTGCAGGATCCGCTTGCGTGCCTTGGCCGCCTCAACGACCTGCACGCACTCCACCGGGTCCGTGGTCAGTGGCTTTTCCACCAGGACGTGGTAGCCCTTGGCCAGGGCCGGCATCGTCGAGGCGAAGTGCATCTGATCCATTGTCGTGTTGAACAGCGCCGGGGCCATCTGCGGCTGGGCCAGCAGGTCCTCCCACGACGGGTAGCGGCGAGCCGGCGGGATGTTGTGTTCCTCGGCGAAGCACTTGCGCCGCTCCGGGTCCGGTTCCGCCACCGCCACGATCTTCAGGTTGTACGGATGCTGCCTGGCGTACCCGCCGACCGTCTGGCGGCCGCGCCCTCCCGCCCCCAGCACTACTGCTTCCACCGGCCTTGTCGCCATCGATTCCGCTCCTTCTTCCCGGCCACGAGAAGGCGCACAGTCTGGTCATTTGCGGGGGCAAATGCAAGCGGAGACGTCGGCCCTGTGGAGTGCGGCGGCCGTGACGCCGCTTTTTGACCGCGGCCCCGCGGCAAGGCCAAAGCCGTGTAGGGTGGGCTATTGCCCACCAAGATCTGGCACGCGCCGCCCAAACCCGTAGAATCCTCCCCCTATGGACATTACGGTGTGGGTGGTCTTTGCCTTCGTCTACCTGGGCATGATCCTGGGCGAGATTCCGGGCCTGGCGCTCGATCGCACAGGAATTGCATTGCTGGGGGCCATTGCGTATCTGGCGACCGGCCACGTGACGGGCGCCGAGGCGTGGGGCGCGGTGGACCTGCCGACCATGGGCCTGCTGTTCGGCCTGATGGTCGTCTCGGCGCAGTTCCGGCTGGGCGGGTTCTATTCCCGTGTGACGCGCTGGCTGGCGGGCGTTGCGGTCGGTCCTGCTGCCGTCCTGGCCATGCTGATTGCGGTGGCCGGCGCGCTGTCCGCCGTGCTCGTCAACGATATCATCTGCTTGGCGATGACGCCTGTGCTGGTGGAGGGCTGCGCCCGGCGGCGGCTCAACCCCGTGCCGTTTCTGCTGGGGCTTGCCTGCGCCTCCAACGTGGGTTCGGCCGCGACGCTGATCGGCAATCCCCAGAACATGCTGATCGGTCAGTGTCTTCACCTGTCTTTCGCCGGTTATCTGGCCGATGCTGCCGTTCCGTCCATTCTGGGTCTTGCGGCCGTCTGGGCCGTGATTGCATGGTCTTACCGCGGCGACTGGTACCGCCAGACGGCCATCGGACAGGTGAAACCGCCGCGGTTCAACCGGTGGCAGACGACCAAGGGTCTGGCGGTGATGGCAGCGCTGATCGTCGGCTTCCTGTTCAGTTCCTACCCTCGAGAATCGCTGGCCCTGACCGGTGCCGGCCTGCTTCTGCTCAGCCGGCGAATGTCCTCACGTCAGATGCTCGGCCAGGTCGACTGGCACCTCCTGGTTCTGTTCTTCGGCCTCTTCGTCGTCAATCACGTGCTGGCGGCGTCGGGTGCCCTTGTCCAGATGATGGACGCCGTGGCGGGGACCGGCGTGCAGCTCAGCCGGCCGGGTTGGCTGTTCGCGATGACCGCCGCCTTGAGCAACCTGGTGTCCAACGTGCCGGCCGTGATGCTGCTGCTGCCGGCGGCGAAGCATCCCCTGGCCGGCCCGATCCTGGCCCTGTCAAGCACCCTGGCGGGCAACCTGTTCATCGTCGGGAGCATCGCCAATATCATCGTGGTGGACCAGGCAGCCCGTCTGGGCGTGCGGATCGACTGGCGGACGCACGCGAAGGTGGGCGTGCCGGTGACCCTGTTGACGCTGGCGATCGCGGCGGGCTGGCTCTGGCTGCTGGCGACGATGACGGCGGCCTGACGTTACGGCGCACCCTTGGCCTCTGGCCCGCCATGGAGCAGCAACTCCCTCGCCGCCGCCACTTCCGTCGAACTGCCCAGCACCCCGAGGATGTCCCCGGCCCGCAGTGCAAACTCCGGCCCCGGGTTGCTGATGATCTGCCGGTCACGACTGACGCCCATGACCGAGGCCCCCGTCCGCCCGCGGAGGTCCAGGTCCCGCAGGCTCCGCCCGACGGCCGGCGAATCGGCCGGCAGCGTGACCTCCGCGAAGTCGGCGTGGGCGAGCATCTCGCGAAGGGCAGGGCTTCGGATCGCCCGCGGCGCTTCCTCGCGCAACGCCTCGTAGTGCTCGCCGCGGAGCAGCTCCTGTTCCTGCTCGATCATCTTCTCGGACGCGCCGTAGACGGCCATGACCCGTCCGACGAGGGCGATCGACGTCTCGAACTCCTCCGGCACGACCTCGTCGGCCCCCAGCTCCCTCAGTTTCCCCACCTCCGCCACCAGACGCGTCCGCACGATGATCGTCAGGTCCGGCGCCAGGTTCCGAGCGACCGCCACGATCTGCCGGGCCGCCCGCGGATCCGCGATCGCCACCATCAAGACCCTGGCTGCCTCGATCCCCGCCTTCCGCAGGATCTCCGGCTGCGTCGCGTCCCCGTAGATGACCGGCTCGTCCTGCCGGCGGATCGACTGGACCGTCACAGGATTCAGTTCGAGTACGACGAAGCGGACCTTCATCTGCCGCAGCACCCGGGCCACGTTCCGGCCGTTCACCCCGTACCCGACGATGATCACGTGCCTCGCCGGCGCCGAAGCCGGCGGCCCGCTATCGGGCGCGAGCGGCGGCTTCGCCGCAGGCACCATCCGCGACAGCGGCCCCCGCCCGCCGATCCAGCGCCGCCACTGGCTTGCCAGCCGCACCCACGACTGGGCCTGCCGCGACAGGGCCGGACCGGCCATCACCGCCAGCGGCGACAGCATCATTGTCATGACCGATACCGAAAGGAACTGCTGGTACGACCGGCCTTGCAGGAAACCGTACGGCGCGGCCGCGCTGGCCAGGATGAACGAGAACTCACCCACCTGCGCCAGGCCCAGCCCCGTCAGCACCCCGACCCGTGGTCCGAGCCCGAATACCAGGGCAATACCCGTCACGATGATCGTCTTGAGGCAGATCACCCCGGCGATCAGGCCGATCGACGTTCCCGGCTCGGCCAGCCACGTCTGCGGCTCCAGAAGCATGCCGATCGACACGAAGAACAGGCTGGCCAGCGCGTCCCGCGTCGCGCCGACCTCTGCCAGCACCTGATGCGAGTACGGCGACTCGCTGATCACCAAGCCGGCCACGAACGCCCCCAGGGCCAGCGAAAGCCCCACCTCCTGCGACAGGTACGCGGTCCCCAGGGCGATCAGGATGGCGGCGAAGGTGAAGACCTCCCGGCTGCGCATGTGCACGATCCGTTCCAGCAGCCACGGTATGATGAACCTCGCCGCCAGAATGATCGCGATCACAAGACCGAACGACTTGGCCAGTGCCAGCATCGCGCCCAGCCACGAAACCTGCTCGGCGTGCCCGAGCACCGGGATCAGCAATATCAGCGGAATGGCTGCCAGGTCCTGGAAGATCGACACGCCGAGCATGAGTCGGCCGTGGGGGCTCTCCGCCTCCTCCCGCGACTCGATGAGTCGCAGGACCACGGCCGTGGAACTCTGGGCGGCCAGAAAGCCGAAGAAGATGGCGCGTGGGATTTGGACCCCCGTCAACCACGCGAGCACGGCCGTCGCCAGGATGGTCAGACCGACTTGCAGGCTGCCGGCCCCCAGCACCAGCCAGCGCAGGCGGAAGAACTCCTCGACGCTGAACCGCAGGCCGATCGAAAAGAGCAGGAAGATCACCCCGATCTGTGCGAGGGTCTCGATGCTCTGCACACTGCGGATCAGATTCAGACATCCCGGACCCACCAGAATGCCCGCCAGCATGAACGATACGAACGGAGGGATGCCCGCGCGGCGCAGCACGTATACCGCGGTCAGGCAGACCGCGATCACCAGCACCAGATCACGCAGGATCGGAAGCTCAGTCATCACGCACCTGAGTCGCCAACGCCGATTTCAAAACCCATGCGTCAGGGTGCCACGGGCGGTTTGCCCGCCCATGCGCAGGCTCTTGAGCCGCTTCCGCGTTGATTCGCTGCTTACGGGTCATCGACTCCGCTCGATCATGGCCGTGACACGCGTGCCGACCTCGAAGCCTTGTGCCAGCCACGCCGGTTCGTCCGTCATCCCGCTGCGCTTCATCGTCGACTCCATGCTTACCCATTTGGTGTAGGCGGACGTCGCCAGGATCCGCGCCAGACGTTCCCAGTTTACCGTGCAGCCCGGCCAGAACGGCAGGTTGTGCTGATCGGCCGTGCCGTCGTTGTCGTGCAGGTGGACCGAGATCAGCCTGCCCTTGAGCCGTTCGAGCCAGTCCAGCCCGTCCGGTATGAGGTTGCCGTGGCCGCAGTCGTAGCAGAGGCCCAGGTAGTCGGGACCGTACAGGGAAAGCACCCTGTCGATTTCGGGGAACGGGCCGTTCTCGATGGCGATGCGGACTCCGCGCTCGCGGGCACGGGGCTGCAACGCATCCAGCGATCGGCGGAGCTGGTCCCAGGTAATCTCGCGCATGGCCGGGTCCTTCAAGTCGGGCAGGTGCATGATGACCACGTCCGCGCCGAGCCGCTCGGCCATCCGGATGCGGTTGGCAACCAGTTCGACACCCGCCAGCCGCTCGTACTCCCGCGGCGAACCCCAGGCTTTCTCCTTGCCGGCCGAGCCGTGCAGGTCGGTTACCGCCAGGCCGCACTCCCGCAGCCAGCAAGCGATCCGGTCGACCTCGCAATCGTCGTAAAGGAAATCGGTGTTCCACTGGTGGCACCAGTGGACGTGCGTATATCCCGCCTCGGCGATCCGTCGCAAGTACGGCTCCGGGCAGCCCGTGTCGGTCATGTAGTCCGTCGTCATCGAGAGCATGTGGATACTACAACACCCGGCCGCCCGGCGGGCAATACCCCCCCCGCATCTTCTGCGAGGGGCGAGCCTGCGGATGCGGGCTCTGTGGTCAAGCCCCCCGCGCAGCAGGAGGTCGCCCGCGGACGGAACGAATCCGTCGGAACCGGGGCCTTGCGCCCGTCGGTTCTGTTGCGTGCGCGTACGGCGGCGCCATCGCGGTCAAGACCGGCGGCGGCGCGACGTTACAACCTGCTGCGCGGCCCCGCGCCTCATAGCTCAAGCGGCCGGATCTGGTCGACCGTAAACGCTCGAAGCCTCATGGCGAACCGGAACGGCTCCGGCTGGATCCGGTACGGCTCGAACGTTTGCGGCCCGCAGCTGCCGCTGCCCAGACCGCACTGCCGGTAGTCCAGGTTCAGCGTGATCTGATCCCGGGGGCTCAGTTCATTCGTGTGCCGCGCCTTGTCCAGGTCCTGCGTGGTAAAGTAGTGCGCGCTGAAGTTCAGCAGCGGCAGCCCGCGAGCATAGAGTCCCACTCCACGCTCGTTCATCAGTGCCACCCAGCGGACTTCCTCGCGGTTGCCGTTCTCCTGCGGATACACATACGGCGTGTACAGATCCCGCACCTTCTTCTCGTACCGTCCCACCGGGTTCGCCTGCTTGCTGTCGATGTAGCTCTCGCCGGGACCCCGGCCGTACCAGGCCACGTTCTCAAACTCCCCCGGTAGCCTCATCTGAAGTCCGATCCGCGGCAGGTGCGGCCACTGGCCTTGTGGCTGGCCCGACACCGTCAGTACGACGTCGCCGGTGCTGTGAATCTCGTACTCGTAGTCGCACAGCCAGCCCGACCGCAGCACCGGCGGGGCCACGCGGCTGCGCACACCGACTACAACCTTGCTATCGCCCTTGTGGCGCACCTGGCAGGCGATCGTGCGGTGCTGCAACGCGTCCAGCCGGGCCTGTCGCCAGATCTTCTCGAATGACTGGGCCCCGAAGCGATCGTTGTCGATAGGGGCGCGCCACAGGTTCAGCCGCGGCCCGGCTGCCAGCAGTCGGATTCCCTGGTATGTCCACTCGCTGATCACGCCGTAAATACGGTCGAACACCAGGCGGAAGTCCTGACCGCTGATCGCCACCGAGAGCTCCTCTTCGGTCACTTGCAGAGGCACGCCGCATTGGATCGCCGCATCCCTGGACCCCGGAACCCCGAACCCGCAACCCGTCCGTTCCCATCCCCCGGAACCCGGGACCCGGAACCCCGAACCCGTCCGTTGGCACACCGCCACCTGCGCGAACGCCACCTCGTGTCCGGCCTCGGCCCACGGCGTGTCCGCCTTCAGGATGAACCGGAGGTTCAGGAAGTACTCCTTGCCCTCCGCGTCGGCCGGCGGCGCAACGGGCACCTTCAGTTGCACGCTCTGCCGAGGCGCCGCGTCCGGCAAGGCGAGCTGGCCGCCCTGGATGGGTCTGCCGTCCTCCAGCAGGTTCCAATGAATCGCCAGGTGTTCCAGCGAAACGAAGTCGTACCGATTCGTCACGCTCACCAGGCCCTGCGTCACATCCACCGCCTCGACCGCCACCGGTTCGCAGTACTTCTTGTATTCGATCAGGCCCGGCGACGGGGTGCGGTCCGGGAAGACCAGCCCGTCGCACACGAAGTTGCCGTCGTTCGGTTCATCGCCGAAGTCGCCGCCGTAGGCGAACCACTCCCGACCGTCCTCTTCGCGAATGCGGATCCCGTGGTCCGCCCACTCCCAGACGAATCCGCCTTGCACGTGCGGGTTGCTGAGGAAGACGTCCCAGTACTCCTTGAACACGCCCGGGCCGTTGCCCATGGCATGGGCATACTCGCACAGGATTACCGGCCGCTTGTTCTCGTACTTGTTCGCCAGGTCCACCAGCGACTGCGGCGTGGCGTACATCCGCGAGACCACGTCCACGATCTTGTCCTCGGTATCTCGCTCGTAGTGGATCAGTCGGGTGTTGTCCCGCTGCCTCGTCCAGGCCGTCATCGCCTCGTGGTTGCAGCCGAACCCCGACTCGTTGCCCAGCGACCAGATCAGAATGCTCGGGTGGTTCTTGTACGCCTCGACCATCCGCTGCATCCGATCCAGGAACGCGGCCTGCCACCGCGGGTCCATCGAGATGTTGTCCTCGTAGCCGAAGCCGTGGGTTTCGACGTCGGTCTCGGCGATCAGGTACAGACCGTACTCGTCGCACAGGTCGTAGAACCGCGGGTCGTTCGGATAGTGCGAAGTCCGCACCGCGTTGATGTTGTGCCGCTTCATCAGCAGGACGTCCCGCCGCATCGCCTCGTACGAGACCGCTCGCCCCGTGTCCGGGTCCGTGTCGTGCCGGTTGACGCCTCGGAAAATGATGTGTCGGCCGTTGACCAGGATGCACCCGTCCTTGATCTCGACCTTGCGGAACCCGACCCGCACGCTGCTGGCGTCGACGATGTTTCCTGCCTCGTCCCGCAGAGTCAGGACCAGCGTGTAAAGATAAGGGGTCTCGGCCGTCCACTTCCGCGGATTCCGTACGGCCGCTTTGACCGTCAGGTTGATCGATTGGCCGGCCTGAACATCGAAGGGCGCCTTGGCGGGTGCGTTCAGAACAGCTTTGCCGTCCGCATCCAGCAGCGCACAGGCGAGGCTGCCGTTGGCTGCGGCGTGTCCCGCATTGCGGACCGTTGCTTCTGCCCGAATCTCTGCGTCTTTATACTGGGTATCCAGGTCGGTCTTGACGAATATATCGAATAGGCCGACCTGCGACGGGGCAACCAGGTATACGTCGCGAAAAATCCCTGAAAGCCACCACATGTCCTGGTCTTCCAGGTACGTGCCGTCTGACCACTGGAGGACTTCAACCGCCAACACATTTCGACCAGGTCGGACAGCATCGGTAATGTCAAACTCGGCCGGCAGCCGGCTGCCTTTGGAAAAGCCGACCGGTTGCCCGTTTATCCAGACGTAGAACGCCGAATCGACGCCCCGAAAGTGGATGTGGATGCGCCGGCCCTGCCAGCCCGACGGAACGGTGAACACGCGGCGATAACAGCCCGTGGGATTCTCGGTCGGCACGTACGGCGGGTCGACGGGGAAGGGGTACATGACGTTCGTGTAATGCGGCCGACCATACCCGTGCATCTGCCAGCAGGACGGCACGGGGAGTTCGTCCCAGCCGGAGTCATCGAAGTCCGGCTGGGCAAATCCTGCGTCGATGAACGCCGGGGCCGGATAATACCGGAACCGCCAGGCCCCGTTCAGCAGGTGGAAGTACGGTGATGCCGCGCGCGTGCCGCGGGCGGCGCCGGCCTCGTCGGCGAACGGTAGAAGTTCCGCACGCGGCGGCACACGATGGATACCGGTAATCGCGGGGTTTTCCCAATCGCGGGTGGACATGGGGTGCCCTCAAAGCAAGCGAGGCAGAGCCTCCCGAGGAGACTCCGCCTCCGCCGACTCTCATCGAATGGCCGGAATTACTCCGCGCCAAAGGCCTTGAATATCGTCGGTAGAATGCTTGCCAGGCCCGACACGTCGATGCCCAGGAACCGGCTCATGAACAGCAGGACCAACCAGATGATCTGCACTATCATCGTCCCATCTCCTTTTCAGTAAACCGCGTCTGTGACCGGCTGCGCCACCGGAACGGCGGGATGCTAGGGCAATGTGCGGGGGCTGTCAAGGCTCCGCGATTCCGCCTGCATGCGGGGGTGCGTGACAGTTTACGCGACCGCCGGGTGCCACACCCGCGCTGTTTGCGGGCGTGCGGATGCCGCAGCGGGCTTGTAACGACGGCCCGCCGATCGTGTCATGCACCCGGCTGCGGCGGCCGGCTCTGTCGGATAATCCGGACGCGTCTCGAACATGGAATAGTCGAGCGGGCCGATCAGGTCCGGTAAGTTCATGTACGGAAACGTCTTACGTACACGAGACGGCCACCGTGGGCCACGGCCCGCGAAATCCCGCCTGGCCAGTGACAGCCAGCGCTGGCAACCCTGACAGGCAGTGACCCTTCTCTGCGAATTTGAGAAAAAAAGGGTTGAAGTTTGCTTTGCGGCCGGTTATATTGCAGGTGTTCGGCCGCCTTCTCGCCGAGGTGATGGCCGGACGGGGGAAGATCCAAAATGTCAGTCAGTCTCCGCGGGAGGGGAGTTATCTCCTTCCTGATCCTGGCCACCGTGCTGGCGGCGCCGAGCGTGCAGGCCAGCGTCATACCCAGCGGCGTGGATGTTTGGTTCGGCACATCGACGCCCACGATCGCGTTCAAAAGAGGCTTTCAGTACCTCGGACCGGGCTCCATCCTGAGCATCTCGGGAAAGGTCATTGCCTCGAACGCGCAGCTGCTGGCCAATTTCAAGCCGAGCTTCGCCATCCCGCTGGATCGGGGGTTGGACGCGCTCGCGGTCACCGGCACCAAGAAGAACCCGATGCCTCTGTTCAGCACCGGCCGCTCTTTCTACAGCAGAACGCTCAATCGTATGGTCAGTGACGGCGATCTGCTGAACAGCAAGGGTCAGGTCGTGGCGACCAACAAGCAGCTTGTCGAAGCCTTCAAGCCCAAGGGCGCCAACTTCGGCCTGGACCTCATCTGGGTCCGCAGCACCGACGGCCAGAACGGGCCGGAGTACTGGTTCAGCACGAACCGGAGCTTCTACTCCAACGCGCTCGGCAAGATGGTCAGCTCGAACGATATCCTCAGCAACCGCGGCCAGATCGTCGCTACGGCGGCCGATCTGCTGGGCGCCTTCAAGCCCCGGTCCGGCACCGGAGGCATCGGCATCGACTCGCTGATTGTGCACCAGGAGAGCGACAGCAAGGAAGTCTTCTGGTTCAGCACGACCAAGGACTTTTACAGTACCAGCCTCAAGCGCATGATCAGCTCGTGCGACCTGATCGCCAGCAACGGGACGGTCCTGCTGACCAAGAGGGACTTCATGAAGAATTTCGGCTTTGTGCTGCCGATCTGCAGGCCCCTGGAACTCCGCGCGACGGCCCTGACGCCGCCCGACGGTGAACCCAAGCCTGCCGAGCCTGCGACCGTGTGCCTGTTGCTGGCGGGCGCATTGCTCGCCACTCGACGCCGCAGGCGGTAAGCTAACTCCTCCCACTGCATCGAGCGAGCCGCGCGTTGCCGAAGCATCGGCCGCGCGGCTCGTTGCTTGGTAAGCGTCCTGCCAACCCCGTCGCCATAAGACCGACAGCCGCGCGCCGCACGCAAGCCTGTCTCGCGGAACACGTGCCTATAATGAGCCATACGCGGAGACGGAGGACCAAGCCTTGAAGATCCAGATCATCTTCTACAGCATGTACGGACACATCTACCAGATGGCCCAAGCGGTTGCCGGGGGGGCTGGCGAGGTGCCGGAGGCCGAGGTGTCGCTGTATCAGGTTCCTGAGCTGGTACCCGAGGAGTCGCTGAAGCGGGCCGGGGCCAAGGAGGCCCGTCAGACGTTCGCGCACGTGCCCGTGGCTGTCCCCGACCAGATGACCGAGGCCGACGCCATCATCTTCGGTACGCCTACGCGTTTCGGCAGCATGTGTGCGCAGATGCGCAATTTCCTGGACCGCACCGGCAGGATCTGGGCGGCCGGCGGCCTGGTCGGTAAGGTCGGCAGCGTCTTTGTCTCAACGGGCACCCAGCACGGCGGTCAGGAGACGACCATTGCCAGCTTCCACCTTACCCTGCTGCACCACGGCATGATCATCGTGGGCGTGCCCTATACCGAACAGCGACTGATGAACATGAACGAGATCACCGGTGGCAGTCCTTACGGGGCTGGCACCCTGGCCGGCTCGGACGGCTCGCGACGGCCCTCCCAGAACGAACTGGGTATCGCCCGATTCCAGGGCCGGCATGTCGCCGAGATCACGCGCGCCCTGGTTCACGGCCGAAAGACGCTGGCCGGTTCGAAGGGCTAGTCCGGCAGAGACTGCCCGCCGTGCGCTCCGCATGCCGGCAGCCGTGCAACCTTTGGACTGCCGCCTGCACAGCAGGTCCGCTTCTACTGCCCCCAGTGGTACCGGATCGCGATCTCGATGTCGGGATGCAGGCTCTGCTTGACCGGGCAGGCCTGCGCCGCGTTCTCCAGCCGCCGGCGGTCCGCGTCGGGCAGCGGTCGGGGCATGTGTACCTCGACCTCCAGCCGGCCGATCCGCCGGGCGGGCAGGCTGGCCATCTCCTTACGGACGACCATGCTCGCCCCGGTCATGTCGATATTGGCCCGCTTGGCCACGATGCCCATCACCGTGAAGATGCACGTGCCCAGCGCTACGGCTACCAGGTCGGTCGGCGAGAAAGTACGGCCCTTTCCCTGGTTGTCCACCGGGGCATCCGTCATCAACGTGGTGTTGGAGGGGCCATGAATCGCCTTGCACTCCAGGTCGCCCGGGTATTCCACTTTGATCTCGACCATAAGCGTCAATCCTTTTCTCGAATACGGCAATCACAGGCAGCCAGATGGCGAACACCCGCGATCAGGCCTTCGACTGACCGAGCCAGCCGTGCTTGCGGTTGCCGAAATCGATCGGTACCGAACCGGGGGTCGGCGCGGCCCACCGGATGGCGTTCTCGATCACCTTCAGCACGTTCTTGTCGTAGTAGCTGGGGTAGGTCTCGTGGCCGGGCTGGAAGTAGAAGATCCGGCCGGCCCCCCGCGTGTACGTCACGCCGCTGCGGAACACCTCCCCGCCGGTGAAACTGCTGATCAGGACCGTCTCATCCGGCTCGGGGATGTCGAAGAACTCGCCGTACATCTCCTCGTGCTCGAGAACGAAGTGATCGTCGATGCCCTGGACGATCGGATGGCCCGGCCGGGTGATCCAGTAGATCGCCTGGTCCCCCGCCTCGCGCCACTTGAGGTTACAGGTCGTGCCCATGAGTTTTCGGAAGATCTTGGAGAAGTGGCCGCTGTGCAGCACGATCAGGCCCATGCCGGCCAGCACGCGGGCCTGCACCCGATCGACGATCGGGTCCTGGACTTCCTTGTGGGCCGTGTGGCCCCACCAGGTCAGCACGTCGGTCTCGGCCAGCCGCTGCTCGGTCAGACCGTGTTCGGGCTCATCGAGCGTGGCGGTCGAGACCTTCAGATCCTTGCACTTGCGCAGGTGCTCGGCGATCGCCTCGTGCATGCCCTTCGGATACACTTTGGCGACCTCGGGGTTCTTCTTCTCGTGACGGTACTCGTGCCAGACAGTGACGCGAATAGGTGATGCCATGTTTGTCTCCCTGGCCGGCCAGGCCGGCAAAACCAGCACGATAGCGGCAAGAAGCGGCGCGGGCAAGGCAGGATGTGAGCTGTCAAGCGATAACTGTCAACGGCTACGGCTGTCCGTTGTAACGGCGAAGGCAGCTGCTTCGGCCATCACCCGGAACTCGCCCGCGTCTCTCGACACCCGACACCCGACACCCGAAACCCGACACCCGACACCCGACACCCGATCCCCGATGCTCGATGCCCGATGCCCGATGCTCGATGAACGCCGCCCGACACCCGAAACCCGAACC
>Ga0315298_1005259_pt1 | contig 18536 bp, 26 predicted proteins | sample WHS_1_MG_FD_203077 | JGI IMG/M metagenome (GOLD analysis project Ga0315298, IMG submission 203077) | Extremophilic microbial mat communities from Washburn Hot Springs, YNP, Wyoming, USA - WHS_1_MG | ecosystem: Environmental > Aquatic > Thermal springs > Hot (42-90C) | place: USA: Wyoming...
CGGCAGATCAAGCCTACAAGACGACTGGTGTAGACGTATTTACATGTCAAGCGGGACACAGTACGTCTATCCAGGATATCCGATTTCAACAAGCAACATGATCTTTGAAGGTGGACCAATCGCTCAACTTGGAACAGAATACTTCAACGAATTTACAAGCGCATTCTTCGCATCCAGCACCTACGTAGTCAACAACACTGGGCAATCAGACAAAATCCTGGCGCTTTCATGCTGGGCTAGAAACGCGACAGGAGGAGGCTACGCGGTGATAGCTGTCTATAAAGACTTGAACGGAACAATAGGACTTGTGATATGGGGCTTCAACGGAGACGACACCCTCTATGCAAGCAAGTGGTTCTGGGATGGATTAGGCGGAACACCAGGAATCCAGTATCTGCAAGGCGAGAACCGCGGAGTTACCGCAATAGTGCTGAAGATAACCTATCCAAGTGCAGACCCGATCCATCCAACAATAAGTGTTGTAGAACGTCTAGGAACAATAAGTGAAAAAGACCAACATGACCCGTAAATCTCAAAATCCACCAATTTTTCTCCCCCTTTTATTCTATACGTAAAATTTTGGCTATTTCTTGAAGGTTTTCAGCAACTCTAGATCTTTTCTCGCAACATCGTCCCAGCTGAACTGCCTTGAAAAAGCCTCCGAATAATCGCTAAGCCTTAAAAGTTCTTCTTCACTCAAGTTTAGGATGTCGAGAACTGTTGCAGCCATACCATCAACATTTTTTGCCGGAACAAGAAAAACACTCTCGCATGCTCCAAAAATTTCTCTTAAGGCTGGAATGTCGTAGGCTACCACCGGCAAGCCGCAAGCTAAAGCTTCTGCAACAGCCAAACCCCAGCCCTCAAATAGACTTGGGAATATGAAGAGTTTACTTGACTTTAGCAAACCAAACAACTCAGCTTCGTCGCAGCCTCCGCGCAAGAAAACATTGTCTTCCAAACCCAAGTTGGAAACTTCTTTTTTGACGGCTGGAAACTCTATTCCGTTTCCGATTATAAGGAGCTTAGCGTTTCTCTTGGCCTTTGTAACGTTTTTCCAAATTTTTAGTAGGTCAAAGACACCTTTCTCCTTGGCGATTCGGCCGACAAAAACTCCCTCGAAAATTTTTTCTTTAAAACATGGTTTAGCCTTATTTATCAAGTCAAAGTTCACTGCGTTTCCACTAACAAAAATTTCAACTTTTGAAATTCCGCAGTTTTTCAAAACTTTTGTAGTAAAATTTGAAACCGCTATCATCGCATTTGTCCTCTTCAAAATAGAAATGCTCACATAAAACGCTGCACTCTTAACTAAAGAAACAAGTCTACTGTATCCTATTTTTCGGTAACTCTCAAAAAGAGAACTTTTTTTGGGGCTGTTGGCGGAGAAGGGAGAATCAAAATGGTGAACAACAACACAGATTGGAGTTTGAAAAACTACACAGACGAAAAAGCTACAGGCAAGGTTTGGCAAAGTGTTGTTTGGAGCTAAAATAACATTCGGTTTTGCTTGGCACAGAATCGGAAAACCTTTAAAAAAGGCTTTTGCAATCCAGAAGGCCCATTCCAGATAGGTTCCCAACCATCCTGTTTTTTGAAAGCTTAATGGTACAACAACCTTTCTACAAGCGATTTTTTGTTTTTCCAGCAGGCTTGGAGGAGCTTCAACAACTGTTATCTCCATGTTATTCTCCCTAAAAACTTTGAGGGTTTCAATGAACCTCTTTTCAGCACCTCCCAAGGCGGTAACCGAAGTTTTTGGATGAAAGAAGAACACAAAAACCTTCAAGGCAGATTTCAGTTTTCTCTCACCTCGTATGATTAAATTCGTTTTTACGCAATTAAAATGCGTGGTTTACGCCAGTTTCCGCACCGTTTCTTCTAAAATTTCAAAATGCCTCTCGCAAGAGAAGTTTTCTTTGACAAAGCTTCGAAGTTTCCATGAAACTTTCGTTTTGTCCATTTCAACAGCCTTTAACGTTTTTTCAGCAAAATCTCTTTTGTCATAGGGTTTGGCTCTGAAGCCTGTAACGCCTTCAACCACTGTTTCGCATGGTCCGCTGTTGTCGTTCCAGACAACAGAAGGTGTTCCACAAGCCATGGCTTCAACAGGACCCAACCCAAAATCCTCTTTGGGAACTGGGTAAACGTAAACGTCCGCGGCGTTGTAGAGTTTTACAAGCTCTTCTTGAGCTTTAAAACCTAGAAACTTCACGTTTTTTTCTATCTTTAGTTTTTTTGAGAGTTTGATCAGTCTTTTTACGTATTGAATGTTTTCTTTCGAAACTTCTCCCGTTATTGCTAAAGTTGCTAAAGGAAAATCTTTAGTTATGTAGCTTATTATTTCCAAAAGCCACTCCCAACGCTTAACTGCCACAATTCTTCCACTTGAAAAAATTATAGGCCAACTAAAACCTTCACGAACTTCTTTAACAGTTTCGCGGGGTAGAATTCTGAAAGTTTCTGTGTCAAGTGGCGGATAACAAACTTTCGAAGGGATTTTGTAGATTATTTTAATTCGTTTTGCCGTGAAATGACTGTTTGCTAGAACCGCATCTGAGTTTACAACACTTTTGTAGTCGAGTTCTTTTAGAAATGGACCCGCAATCTTGCTTAATCTAAAGATTGTTTCGCGGATGTCATTGAATCTCCACAATTTTCTTTCGTCATGGTTTAGGTATAGAAACCTTGGCGGCGAATGGATGTAGCTAATGTATCTGACGCCTCTAACTTTCTTGTTTAGGTAGCCTAGCCATGGACTGGGACCGTAACCGTGGCATATTAGAACGTCTTCATTCTTGAATGCTGATAGAGCTAGGGGGGCTAACGGTATTGAAGCTATTATTCTTATTGCCGGGTTGTTTGGGATTAAGGAGTTGAAGAAGCTTTTTGTGTAGCAGTGGGGGTTAGCTGATTCTTTGTATAGTTCTTTACTCAGATAGGCAAAAAGGCATTGGGCATCGTATCCTTTTTTGTTGAATAAGTCAACTTGTTTAAGAATTACCCTTTCTGCTCCGCCCAGTTCTTTTAAGTGACTGTAAACTATCGCAACTTTCAAGAAGGCCCATCCTTTAGGTTTCAAGTTTCCGTTTACCACTTGATAGTTTTCCATTTGGATTTGCTATGTTTGTGTTTTTTTCGTTTTTTCGGAAAGCCTATATTTAAACAGTTATTAAAAAGTTGTTAATAGTTCAGATTCCGAACAAAAAATTCTCCAATAGACTTTTTTACCTCCGGTTAATCCTAATACAACAAAACAGAAGGACAAAAAATGAGCGAGATACCAAACGAAACAGTAGAAGTTCTAGCTACGCAACAAAGTGAATTTGAAAAGTTAACCCAAATAGTCTCTGCCGAGTTTCAAATCGAAGAGGCTTTGCTTGAGCATAATGTTCCAACATACTATTTGAAACAGCCCCAAGAAACCAAGCAAGCCTTCTTAAGGTTACTAAGGAATCTGGAAAAAATGAATTTGATAGCGTTTCTGCGAAAAGTAGATGGTAGAATGGTATTAAAAATTGTTCGTAAGCCCCCGACAAAACCAAGCAACATACTAGTAAACTGGATATTGTTTTTTGCCACGATTGGAACGATTTTTTTCACGGGCTATTTGCTTTCTCTAGATCTAATAAATCCTTTTATTGGCGGCGCTACCTTCACCGTGGCTATGATGGCTGTTCTAGGAATGCATGAGATGGGTCATAAAATAAGCGCAAAGGAAAAGGGTGTAGAGGCGACGCCACCTTACTTTATTCCGGGTCCCCCTCCTTTTGGCACTTTCGGCGCCGTAATGATGCAGAAGTCTTTGCCGCCAAATAAGGACGCGCTGTTCGATATCGGGGCTTCAGGTCCTATAATGAGTTTTATTGTCGCAACAATTGTCAGCGCGGTAGGTTTAACAATGCTTATTCCCTCAAAACCTCTTCCTGGCACAACAACAATACAAACACCGATACTTTGGATATTGCTTGCGCAACTTCTCTCAAGCCTTAACTTAATTCCTACACGCGGCCCAGACCAAGAGTTGTATTTGCATCCGGTGACTTTTGCTGGTTGGGTTGGATTAGTTGTCACTTTACTTAATCTTTTACCTGCCGCTATGCTCGACGGCGGTCATGTTGCCCGCTCAATGGTCGGTGAAAAACCACGGCTTATATTGTCCGCATTGTCAATACTTTTTCTGTTTTATGAAGGATTTTGGCCCATGGCGTTCCTTGTGCTTTTTCTATCCATGTACAGGCACCCGGGACCATTAGATGATGTTTCAAGCTTGTCCAGAAGCAGGAAATTTTTGGCGATAGCTTTGGTGGCAATTTTTGTTTTGTGTTTGTTCCCCGGTTTTTAAGGTTAGATTGCTATAGGTTGCTTTTGTATTTGTGTTAAACAAGTGAACAATAATGTTTATTAAATATCACGATTTGAACAATATTAGATAATGTAGCAACCAATCTCATACAGAGTGATGGAAAGTGAGGGGTTTGCCCATATTGTTAGCCTTCTTTTCAGTGTTTATGGTAGCCTCAATTCTAATTCCCTATCCCATGTTTCCAGGAAACATCCTCTGTCAACTTATCGACAAATCAATTAGTGAATACGCTAGATACGTGTCTGCAGTTTTTAACGGCGTATTCTATGGAGTTATCTTGTGGTTGGTATTTCTTGGTATCGGCAGAAGATTTGAGAAAGAAACTCATTAAAAATTGAGGGCCTCAGTAAATTAATGTTCTATAGATTGAAGAAAACCCGTAAGTATTATCGTGCTTCCGCACTTGCTGCAAAACAAAACCAACTCTGCCAACTCGTCATTCTTTACTTTTGTCTCAATTATCTTGTAGACTTCCTCGGACTCGTCGTCTGGAGATATTATTGCTCCACATTTTGGACACGGAAAGGCTCCATCCCCCTCAATTTTTGTTAGGTCAATCGTGTATGACGCCTCTTTTTTAACAGCGGTTTTCTTCATCATACGAGCACATCCTTGTTGTTCTTCCATGGCATCAAAATATAATTAACAATTATGAATCACCAATATGTATTACATGTTCATCTCCCGAACCATGCTCTGAAAACCTTTACTTGCCGTGAGGCTCCTTACTCGCTTAGCTTTTCGATTTGTCACATTTTTATAAAATTTTTCACGATTTTTCGAAAATGTTAAAGCCTTTATATAAATAAAGCGTAATGGTTACAAATTATGGAACCAAAACTTGACGATAAAGATTTGGCGATTTTACGCATCATACAGAGCGACTGTAAACTTACCGCAAAACAAATTGCCAGAAAAATCAACTCACCAATAACAACTGTCTTTGCAAAAATTAAACGCATGGAAGAATTAGGAATAATAAAAGCTTACAGGGCAGTATTAGACCCGCAGAAGCTAAATTGTGGAACAACAGCATTTATTCTTGCTTCTGTTACATACAGAACAAAAGATGATGGAACACATTTTTCTCAGAGGGGCATTGCTGAAGAAATAGCCAAGTTTCCCGAAGTTCAAGAAGTTCACATAATAACCGGAGACTGGGATCTGCTGATAAAGGTTAAAGCTGAAAATGTTGACAAAATAGGAAAGTTTGTTGTTGACAAGCTTAGGCTTGTTAAAGGAATAGAGAAAACCCTCACATGTATGGTTTTCGAAACAACAAAGGAAACCACCGAAATAGCCATTGAAAACAGAAAAGGTCAAGTAAAAGTTGTCAGCCAACAATTAGGGAAAAGCTGAAGGGAATCATAAAAATGGTGGATAAGTTCGACGTAGTTGTGGTTGGCGCGGGAACAGCAGGTTGCCTAGCGGCGAAAACAACGGCTGAAGCAGGTTTAAAAGTATGCCTCCTTGAGCGGAAAAGACGTGAAGAAATAGGAGAAAAAGTCTGTGGAGACGCTTTAGGCGAACATCACTTGAAGGAGCTAAATCTAGAAAAACCCCAGGGTGGCGAATTAGAAAAGAGCATTGAGGGCATCAAAATTTACTCGCCAGATTCAGAGACCATCTTCACAGTTAAACACGAGGATTTCGTGGGCTATTTGCTGAATAGACGACTTTTTGGGCAATGGTTGCTCAAGAAGGCTTTGGATGAGGGCGCTGTGCTTTTTGACTCGACATTATGCTTAGAACCAATAGTGGAAAAAAATTTTGTAACTGGAGTTTTAGCCAGAAATCTCCAAACCGGCAAGAATATTCAGTTGAAAAGTAGAGTTGTTGTTGACGCTAGCGGTTTCCTAGCAGTAGTTAGGAGAAAACTTCCAAAAAACATGAAGATAGAAAATGAAATTGCGAATGAGGATGTTGAGGCGTGCTATCGCGAAATAAGGGAACTGAAACAGCAAACTAGCGAAACAAGATACTGCGAAATATACCTAAACCAAACGGTAACACCTGGCGGCTACACTTGGATTTTCCCAAAAAGCGGAGCAAAAGTTAACGCTGGCTTAGGAGTCTGTATGCGAAAAAACTTTCCAAACCCAAAAGAACAATTCTACAAACACGTTTTAACAAGACCAATATTTGAAGGTTCTCTGCTTCTGAACGGAGGCGCATGGTACGACCCTACACGCAGACCGCTTGACAACATGGTTGGAAACGGAATCGCAGTAATAGGCGACGCCGCATGTCTAGTGAACCCTATTCACGGCGGAGGAATAGGCCCATCCATGCTTAGCGGCCACCTTGTTGGCGAGACAATTGTTGAGGCTCTGGAAAAGGGCGACGCTAGCCAAAAGGCTCTCTGGCCCTACAATCTTAGATACATGAAGGCTTATGGAACGAAACAGGCTGGACTTGACGTTTTTCGTATGTTGCTCTTGACTTGCCGAGACGAAGATTTGAATTACGGAATGAAGTATAAACTGTTAACTGAAGAGGATGTTTTGAAGGCTGGTTTAGGCCAAGATTTTCAATTAAACATAACAGAAACCGCCAAACGCATTTTTAGGGGGTTGAAGAGGCTTAGGTTTCTCAACAGGCTTAGGCTTGCAGTAAATTTGATGCGGCAAGTTAAAATTCACTATCAAAACTATCCTGAGACTCCAGAAAACTTTGATGTGTGGCAAACTAAAACAGAGGCCTTGTTTAGAGAGGCTAGGTCGAAGCTTGTGAAGTGACGCTTAATTTTAGGTTGAAGTGTGTGCTGTTATGCGTGTTGCAGTTTTAGCCACAGGAGGGAAAGATTCAACTCTAGCACTTTACCGGGTCCTCAACGAAGGCTATGAAGTGAAGTGTCTCGTAGGCATGATACCGCAGAGAGAGGACAGTTGGATGTTCCATTATCCTAACATGCATTTAATTGACTTGTTCGCTGAGGCTGTTGGGATACTGCTTGTTAAAGCTGAAACTTCTGGAATGAAAGAAAGCGAGCTTGAAGACCTCAAAAGGCTTTTGGAGAAACTGGATGTTGAAGGCGTGGTTTCAGGGGCAATAGCCTCCAACTACCAGAAAACAAGAATAGAAAACATGTGCAAACAGTTGGGATTAAATTGCGTCGCGCCTCTTTGGCAAAGAGACCAACTGCAAGTTTTAAAGGAAATTTTAGACCTCAAATTTGAGGTTTTAATAACTGGAGTTTACGCTTACGGCTTTGGCAAAGAATGGCTTGGAAGGAAGATAGACGAGGCAACGGTTGAAGACTTGCTTAGGCTGAATAGGCAGTATGGAGTTTCACTTGCTGGAGAAGGAGGAGAATACGAAACTCTTGTAGTTGATGCTCCCTTCTTTAAGAAAAGAATAAAAATAGTTGAAGCCGAAAAAGTTTGGAAAGGTTCAAGCGGCTACTTTCTAATAAAAAAGGCGGAGCTACAAAACAAACAGTCGTAAAAACGAATTTGATTGGGAAAAGTTTATTTTATCGCTTATTGCTATGAATCAGAACCATAAGCGGAAGAAAGGTTTCCGCTGGGATGTAGCCTGCAAAGGCTGAACCGTAAACAATGTGTGAGGTGAAAAATTGGCGTACAAATACATTGCTGAGGCATGGTCAAAACCAGAAAAGTCTTTCGTGGACGAGTTGATGCGCCAAAGATTGATAGAGTGGCGTAGGCAGCCGACTATATACAGAATTGAAAAGCCAACAAGGCTTGACAGAGCCAGGAAGTTAGGATACAAAGCAAAGCAAGGCTTTGTTGTTGTTAGGGTTCGTGTTAGACGCGGCGGCTTGCGGAAGCAGAGACCTAAGGCTGGAAGAAGACCTAAGCGTATGGGTGTTAAAAAGTTTAAGCCAGCCAAGAGTCTAAGGCTAATCGCGGAAGAGAGGGCTGCTAGAAAGTTTCCAAACCTTGAAGTTCTAAACTCTTACTGGGTAGGCGAAGACGGGCGTTCCAAATGGTTTGAAGTTTTGATGGTTGACCCAAATCACCCAGCCATTAAAGCAGATAAGGACATAAACTGGATTTGCCGAAGGCAGCATCGCGGAAGAGTTTTTAGAGGTTTGACTAGTGCCAGTAAAAAGGTTAGGAGCTTGAGAAGAAGGGGGAAAGGCGCCGAAAAGTTTAGACCAAGCAAGAAAGCCGCCAAGGAAGAATAGGCCATGAGAATTGTTGAGCCTAAAGTGCTTAAAACCGGTGGAAAACAGCGTTTTGGCAGAGGATTCAGTCGAGAAGAACTCAAAAAGGTTGGTTTGACATCAAAAGAAGCCAGAAGACTGGGTATACCAGTGGATGTTAGGCGGAAGACGGTTCATGAGGAAAATGTTAAAGCTGTTAAGGCTATGTTGGAAAATTTGAAGAAGGTTTCTAAGCCGAAGGGAAAATCTAAAAGCTAAATTTGCACATAGTTGTTGGCGTGATGCGGTTTTGGCTTCTAAAGCTCCAATAGCCTACATTGATATTCGAGTCTTTGCCCACGCAACAGAAGAGGCTGACAAGGTTCTAAAAGCCGCCTACAATGTGCTTCCAGAATCCGCTGTTGAAACTGTCCTCTTTAAGAAAAGGAGTTTGACTGGTCATCATGGAAATCCCATAGTTCTCTTCGAAGCAAAGTTAAAGGGTGAATTGGCGCAAAAGTTTTTTGAGAAGCTTTCTTCTGGTTTAGGCGGTTTAGACAAGGAACAGTTAAGTAGCGAAATTAGGCGGCATATTGAGAAGGGAAACCTCTACTTGAGGATTGACAAGCAGTCTGCTTATTTGAATGAAATTAGACTGTGTCAAACAGATCCAATACATTTCCGCATTCACTTCAAAAAACCAAGTTCAGAAGAAATAGTTAAAGTTTGCAGAAGATTCGGGTTAATTCCATGAAGAAAGTTTTTGCAGACTTGCACTTGTGCCCAAGCCTTAAAGAGTTTGAGCAGACTGCGCGTTTAGTAGGTAAAGCGGCGGTGCTTGGATACCATCTAATAGCAGTAGCCTTCCAAGCAAGCTCTAAAGCAGAGGAAATCGAAAAAGTGCAGAGCATTTGCCGAGAAAAAGGCGTAGATTTAGCTACTCGAGTCGACTTGAAGCCTAGAACGCCCAAGGAGCTACTTGGCTTTTTAAGAAGGGTTAGGAGAAAGTTTGAAGTGGTTGCCGTGGTTTGTGACTCAAAGAATGTTGCTAGACAAGCAGCTAAAGACCACCGTGTAGACATGCTCAACTTTCCCTCTTATGACTTTCGCAAAAGATTTTTTGATATAGCAGAGGCTGAACTGGCTTCAAACGCTTCTGCAGCCCTAGAAATAGATGTGAAGCCGCTGTTGACTCTTGAAGGAGCCGCGCGTGTTAGGCTTTTGTCAATTTTGCGGAGGGAAGCAGCCATAGCCAAAAATTTTCATGTTCCAATAGTGGTTTCAAGCGGAGTCCAAAACGAGTTTCTAATGAGGAAACCAAGAGAGCTAGCCTCTTTGACGCAGCTTTTTGACTTGGATATGGCTGAAGCCCTAAATGCCGTTTCCAAAACTCCACTCGCCATAGTTAAGCAGAACAGGGAGAAGCTTAGCCCAAACTTTGTTGCCCCCGGCATTCGCATAGTTAGGAGAGGCGAGGATTGCTGAAGAAGGTTAGACGCCGCTATTTAGCCTTAAAAATTGATTCGCTGGAAACTTTTGAAGCTAAAGAGTTTATGGACGCCGTTTGGAACGCTGTCCTAAAGCTTTACGGGGAGTATGGCGCAAGCAAAACTGGTTTAAGACTTATTAACTACAATGCTAATGGGAAAACCGCCGTAATACGCACGGCGCATGAGACGCTTACTATGGTTAGGGCGGCAGTAGCCACAATAACACAGATAAATAATAAGCCAGTAGCCCTACATGTGGTTGCGGTTTCTGGAACAATAAAAGCACTATACAAGAAATTGAAGACTTAACATTGCAAACAATAATTTGTAAGGATAGAGAAGAACGAGAGCAGTTAGTCAAAGCTCATGATTAGGCAAAATCTTTATCCGTTTAGTAAAGCCTCAGTTCTGTGGGGGATGATGTAGCCGTCCCAGTCTGAGCTTAGTGCGAATGAGGAACTCATGACGGACAGACCCCGTTTTTAAAGGCGGAAACGTGCTTCCCTCTCCATTTTTCTCTTAAGCCCAAAAGCCAAAGCCAAAATCATTCCAGCGATGAATCCTCCTATATGAGCCCAGTAGGCGACGCCGCTTAAGCCTTTAAAAAATATTATGTCATACATTCCAAGAACCCATTGCATCAAGAACCATATTCCAAGAAAAATGAAGGCAGGTATGGGCACAAGCACAACCCAGCCATAAACAACCAATGTTAGGATTCTGGATTTTGGATAAAGCACAAGATAAGCGCCTAAAACTCCAGAAATTGCTCCAGAAGCCCCAACAACAGGCACTTTGTACAATAGCGGATTATCTACGCTTATAATACTCATTACATGCGCGACGCTTGCCGCCAAACCACAGACAAGATAAAAAACCAAGTAGCCAACGTGTCCAAACACGTCTTCCACGTTATCGCCGAAAACATAGAGGTAAAGCATGTTACCAAAAAGATGAACCAGCCCAGCGTGCATGAATATGGAAGTGAAAAGCGTGTAAAACCTTTCAGTCCTAAATTCAATGATGTCTATTGGTTTAAGTGGAAAATTTCTTTCCATATTCGCCGCGATTTCCTCGCTTATAAAACCATAATAAGAAAGCCACATAAGCAGAAAAACAGCAATATTACTAACTATCAAAATTCTTGTAACATACGGCTTTGAAAAAGACTTATTTAAATCTCTAATCGGAAACAATCATGGCTCACTAAACCCGAATTAAAGCCCCAAAAATATTTAATTTTCGGTTTTAAAGAACAAAGAAAACTTCAGAAACTCGCTTACATGTCTAAAAAGCCAAGCACTCGATCATTTTCTCACATGTAAGACAATCATCAGGTATCGGCGCGTCTTTTGGTCGTCTCTTCAAATATCCCAAAAAGTGGTTGCACTTAGCGTCATCAAGCTTCGGCATTTCCTTTAGCTCAGCCTTCTCTCTAATTGAAGGCTGTTCCACAATTTTTTCCTCAGTCCTCGACTCCTTAGTGAGATCCACTTTTGTCAAACATCTTGGACACGCAAAATATCTTTGAGCGCTATATGTGGAAAAGACTGTCGCTAAGAGAGGCGTTTGAAATTCTTCTCCACACCGCTCACATTTGAAGTGCGAAAGGTTTCCCCCAACCTGGGAACTTTCACTTTGCATCTTCATTAAAGTTGTTGTTTTTTCCATTTTATGCCTCCGCGACAACCTATATTGAATATTGACATTTAATAAATCTTTTTGTGTGCTCGTTCGACAAAAAGACAGATTGGCCCGCCCGTATAAATTAAATAATTAAGTGAATCCTTTTTACCGTCTTCTTTTTTCCTGGTTCTGGCTGGTGTATTTGGCCTTGTTGTGTTAGGCGCCATATGGCTGTTTCAACAGCAGCCTTTTCTAGGCCTTCCTCCTCATAAGCCTGTTTAACAGCTTCTTCTATTGTTATTGTTTGGTTTGGTGGTTTTTCCATGAACCATTTTAGGGCTCGGCTTTGTTCAGCTATCCCCCGCAAAATCCCCTTTTTCTGTTTATAATTATATGCGTTTTATTTTAGTGATGCAGTGAAGAGCTAATCAGTCTATTCCATCCCTTGAATTTCTTAATGAAGTTTTTCAGCTTCGGCTTTTTTCTTTAACTCTTGTATGGCTTGTTTGAAATATCAGTTGCGCGTAAAGCTTTCAACTCACATTATTGGCCACTCTTTAACCGTTTTTAAATATGTTATCTCAAAAGTTGTTCCAGCCCCGCTCCCCCTAATATAACAATGGTCTATAGTTATGGGCATATCTCCAGACCCCCTTAAACTCCACACTCCACCTGCCTCAACTTGCCTCCAATTCTTGCCATCAAATGAGACATAAAGCTTGTTCGAGGCGTGAGTGTTATGGAACCCGATCCATAACACCTCAGCTTGAGTAACGATTTCACGCGCTTCAAATTCCACGGCACCATTAACATGAATGGGCTTGCATGATCCCATAATTAATACCTGCAACCAACTACGCACTTTTATTTCTGGAAAAGATCCCATAAAAAACTTTACCAACAACGTGGTTTTTGGGTAATCTCTAACGTATCCTTTAATTCAGCTTCTAAGCGGGACAAAAACCATGTGTGGAGACCCTTCCCATAGATGCAGTCATAGGGGACTGACGGGCGTTCGCTCGTTTTATGCATGAATCCAATATGACACTAAACCTCAATCTCCATGGACTACATGCAAGTCGAAGGTCCATGAACTCTGCGAAAATTTTTAAACCCCTGCTATCTTTTTATTCCAGTGGAGGTTTTGGATGGTTAAGGCTGCGATTTTGGTTACCGTGGATTCTGGAAAAGTGGGTGATGTAGCTGAGAAAGTTAGGGCTTTAGAGCATATAACCGATGTTTTGACGGTTTCTGGAAGGGCTGATATGGTAGCCCTTTGCGAGGGCACATTTGAGGATATATGGGCTGCTGTGCGGAAAGTAGGCGAGATTGACGTGTTGGGTCAACTGAAACACTTGTTGAGCTATAATGCTAGTCAGAGCTAAGCCGCAAATAAGAATTGCTGAAAAAGCTTAATCCATGTGGAATAAGCAAAATCCGAAAACAGCTTGATTCGTCCTCTTATTTAAGCCTAAACTACTAAAAAACTGTTGAGGGATTGACAATACTTAATCTTTTAGCCTTAATCGTGCTCGGATTCATTGTGGGGCTGAGCGGCGCCGTCATCCCAGGCCCCCTTCTGGCTTTTGTCATTTTTGACGCCGTCCGAAAGCATAGGGTGACAGGCCATTTTATTATTGCAGGACACGCGTTATGGGAGGCGCTTGTGATATGCCTAATCCTTTTGGGACTTGGCGGCTTAATAACACAGTACAGAGCCATAATCTACGTGGCAGGCGGAGCCGTGTTAATACTAATGGGCGTGCTTATGGTTAGAGGTGGGCATGAAGTTAAAATTGAAAGCTCAAAGGTTAGGTCATCGCTACTTGGTGGCATATTCTATACGGCGTTCAACCCAACACAGCCTCCATGGTGGGCCTCAGCAGGCTTAGCCTTACTCCTACAAGGATATGAGCTGGCTGGAAGCTTGGGAATAGCCACAGTAACAATTGGACACTGGCTAGCAGACCTAACGTATTACACATTCATATCATATATGACCTCCAGATACGGCAAAATGTTAACATCACGACAAAAGCAAATCTCACTAATCCTCGCAGCCTTCATCATATCCCTAGGAACATACTTCATAATTAACGCGATGCTTTAATGTCACAACTGGAAGTCAAAATTATTTTACGTTTATACTTTTCCTAAATTCTTCCAATTTCCTTTCCATTTCTCTTTTTTCAGAATGATTTAGGAAAGAGGCTTGAAACGAGTTTTCTGCCAGTTTATAAATTTCTTCTGCACTAAGGTTTAGCGCCTTTTGGATTGCAAGATAGTTTTCATTGACGTATCCTCCAAAATAAGCTGGATCGTCCGCCATTACCACCACAAGACCTCCTCGAACTCCTGACTGGTTAATTATAATTCTTAACTAGAGAGGCGACTATAAGGCTTCTCTCGCGCAGATAATTTTTATATAAAAAGGTATTCTGTTTTAAATGCGCGCGTATTGAACAAATAGAGTCTGGATCTAATGCAATGAAAGTGTTAATTGATGTTAGGGAGAAATAAAAATGAATATTTTAGACAAATTTAGATTAGACGGCAAAACTGCTTTGGTAACAGGATGCAGTAGGGGTGTTGGTCTAGCCATTGCGAAAGCGTTGGCCGAGGCAGGGGCAGATATCATCGGGGTCAGTCGCAACTTAAAATCGGGCAGCGAGGTCGAACAGTATATAAGGAAACTTGGTCGTTCACTTAGGGGCTATTCTTGCGATTTTTCAGATCGAAAGGCACTTTACAGGTTTATTGAGCAGGTGAAGAGGGATGTGCCACGGGTCGATATTCTCGTCAACAATGCCGGTATCATAATTCGTAAACCAGTATTGGAGCATTCGGACGAATTCTGGGACAAAGTGATAGAAGTGAATCTTACAGCTCCATTCATCTTGGCTCGTGAGTTCGCGAAAGAAATGGTGGCACGCGGCTGGGGCAAGATCCTTTTCATTGCATCGATTTTAAGCTTTCAAGGCGGCATCTTTGTGCCTAGTTATGCTGCGAGCAAGGGTGGCATTTGTCAGCTGATGAAAGCGCTGGCCAATGAGTTGGCTGGGAAAGGCGTCAATGTCAACGCAATTGCGCCAGGTTACATCTCCACCGATCTCACAACAGAGATTCGAGCTGATGAGTCGCGCAACCGGCAAATTCTGGAGCGCATTCCAGCTGGTCGTTGGGGTATACCCGACGATATCTGCGGCGCTGCAGTTTTTCTTTGCTCTGACGCATCCAATTATATCCATGGTGAAATTCTTATCGTCGATGGAGGGTGGATGGCACGTTAACCTAGCGCGAGCGGAAGATTTGGACTTCACGATAAACCCGGAGAGTTATGAGGGACGCTGATTTATATGGCCTTTTTTCCTTTGGTTTCAATTTTTTAGCAGATCCCAAGCGATGGCAGCGATTAAAGAAAGCAGTTGTAAGCTTCGAGGGTTACACCTTCTTTTAAACCTTGTCTAGGAACACTTCTACCGTTGAGAAGCCGAAGCTTTTCGCGCGCGCAATAGTTTTCAACGCTTTCGTAGCCGCTCTTGAATTTGCTCATCCAACCTCTTACTCCTCCGCCTTCGACCCAACCTCTGGTATGGGTAACCTCCAACGGCATCATAGGCTTTAAGGGCGATTTGGTCAGCCTCACCTTTTCTGAAACCCCTCCATCCCTCATCATGCTTAAACCCTGAGGGACGCACCCATTCTAGTGAGAAGCAGTCAAGCTGGTTTGGTTTCAGGCAAACGCACACAACATCTAGGTAGCGGTGTAGGCTCAGCGGGCATCTGAAAACCCTCTCAGGATCCATCCTGTTCTCAATTACAACACTCTCAGCGTTAACGTTTCCCAAAATATTCGGCGACACCTTCATCCTCACGTATTCCACTACGGCGTACGAAGATCAAGTGGGTGAGCCTCTCCCAGCGCATCGTCTGAGAACGCTTCTTCGTTAATGTGGGTCTGTTAAATCGTCCGCCCCGCTTACAGCAATGGGCTTGCCACTAAAGTACCTTCTAAAGACGAGTTTACCCGAACCGCCTAAACAGTGTAGGGCAACCCACCTCCCAGAACAGTAGTCCGTAATCTCTTTTTGAACGTCAAGCCTCGAATAGTGCTCAAACGCCATGTTCTGGCTGTTCAACATCTTTCCTCTCCAGGCTTTTGCGGATGGCGCCCACAACCTTTCCAGGCAAAGCACGGTCCTCCCTCCTCTCTTCAGTCGGCCCTAAAACTACAAGCCCCTTCCCCGTCTCAATTGTTATCTCGTGCATCTGGAGGCTGTGTGGAGTCTGCCTCATCTTCTCTATTAGGACGTACCTTTTCAGCATTCCGTTCCTGACAAACCTCCTAAACCTTATAATTCCATCTGCTATGTGCTCGACTCCCCATCCGAAAGCTTCAGAGGTGGTTATAGCATACTGCGACGTCATCAAAATTGTAAACTCCCATTTCGAAAGCACCTTCTTAACGAAGTAGGAGTGCCTCCTAGCCATCGCGGGCTTGTCAAGCCAAAAAGTCGAAAGGGAATCTACCACGAGCCTAGCCCTTCCAAAACCTAGAAACTTCTTCGCTTCAATCACCTTACCAACAAGCTCCTCCACGCTGAGCGTCTTAATCGTCCAAGGGTCATCCGCTCCCATCAACGCATCTATCAGTATAAGCTTACCTTGCTTAACTGCGCCGTCAAAATCAAAACCAAACTGCCCAGCTTGAGTCATAATTGAGTCCCTGCTCTCCTCAGTTGTCACATAAATGCACTTATCCCCAACGCGAACACCCTCTGCAATAAAATGAATACAGAGGATAGTTTTGCCTGTTCCAGGCTCACCCGTCACAGCCACAGAGAAACCCTTTGGAATCCCACCAGCAATCATCCTGTCTAGGGCTTGCACGCCCGTGGAAAGCCTCTCAACAACCAAACGAATCCCAAAACCAATAACTTCAGAAGCCAAATAAAAACATACAATCTATAACAAACTAAAAGCAGCTACTTACTTTTAGGTTTAAGTTTTCGCAACTTTTTAGATACGCGCGACCATAATATATGAAGGAAGAGTCGATGAGCGATTTATTCAAGAAGATTATAAGAATTGAGAAGTTTGGCGAGTTTAACGAAGACCTTTTAGAAAAGATTTTGGGAGTGATTTTTGAAAGTTACGAGCGTTAGCCCCCCCGTCACTTACTCTGTGAGCCTAAAAGTTTTTGGGAGGTCTGAGGAGGGCGGGTTTTTCGCATGCCACGACACCTCAGGGAGAACTCCTACAATAAGCATTTACATGGATGAAGTTTCAACCCTACCGTTAAACGTGGTTTTAGGAGGGGTTAGACGTCAAGTTGCCCATTCAATTATTCATGGAATTCCGGAGTTTTACATAATTAAACTTCCGCCAGAGTTAAGGAGGGGAATGGATGGGCACGGCTTCCCCAAAATTTGCAGCCAAGATTATTTACGGAACCTCAATGGCTGTGAAGGAATATATGGTTAAAAGAACCCCTGCATTACGTGGACATCTCTAATCTGGTCAAAGGTTAATTCCCTAACATAATTTCCAAAAACCCAAGACTTTTCAACACGAACAGACTTATCGGTTATAAAATAGGTGAAAGCCCTCTTGTTAAAATAGTAGAATAGAAAGAAGATGAAAAACACTGATTGAAATGCAAGTGGGCGGCGTAGTCACAAACAAGCCTAACCTATTCTCTTCCAGAAACGCTCAAAGTGCTTAAGCTGAATGGTTAATGCACTTAAGTGCGAAGAACATTTTGGTTGATTGGTGAGCGCCATGCCTGAAATTTTCAAGCCGAAAATATTTGTAGACGTACGCGAGAGCTTAGATGTTAAGGAGGCTTTGGCGGAGCTGGAATGCGATGTTGTCGAGGAAAGGTTGACGCCAGCTGACTACGTGGTTTCAGAGGACTGCGCGGTTGAGAGGAAGGAGCTGCACGATTTTTTCCTTTCAGTTTTCGACGGCAGACTTTTTGAGCAGGCTGAAAGGTTGGCGGCAGCCTACACGAATCCATGTTTGCTGGTGGAAGGAGACGTCATCAGGGCGGTGAAGGCTATACAAAACCCCATGGCCTTCTGGGGCGCATTAGCCAGGGTTATGGCTGACCACAACATTTCAGTAATATTCACTCCGGACGCACAGAACACAGCCATGTTCCTTCGAAGCCTAGCGACAAAGCTTCAGGGCGAAGCAAAGAGGCGGGTTGCAGTTAAACAAAAGCCCAGAGCTTACACGCTTAAGCAGAAACAGTTGATGGTTGTGCAAAGCTTGCCGAAGATTGGACGACAGAGGGCTGAGGTTCTGCTTAAAAAGTTTGGAAGCGTTAGAAGGGTTTTTCAAGCCTCAAAGAGCGAGATGCTTTCGGTTAAGGGTTTAGGAGAGAAAACTGTTCAGGAAATAATGGAGTTTCTTGACACAAAATACCTGGCTTGGAGCAATAGATAGAAAAACTGTGACACTCCTGGGTCTGGAGCCTTCCATGCAGGCGCGCCCTCAAACTTAAGGTGGAACTTTTAAGCTTCAAGCGTCAACTTCCGCTAATCTTTCAAGCAGCCATTTACACCGTGATGTCTCCTGTGGTTTTTATGGAAACTCGCTGGGCGCTTAGGTAGACTGGAGGACATGGCAAATTTTAATTTGGAAGCGAGATAAAGTTTGGGTTGACGTTTATTGTGGCTGGTGAAGCGCTTGGGCAAGGCGGAGTACAAGGTTGAGGGCGGCAAGCTTGTGAAAGTTCAGGTGGAGAAGGGGGATGGTTGGATATTGAGGGTTAAGATCACCGGGGACTTCTTCATTCACCCTGAGGAGTTTCTTGAAGAGCTTGAGGAGGCTTTGGCTGGAAAGCTGCTTGATGAATCCATCCTGAAGGGTTTCATTAGGTCCTTGGCTGAAAGGAGGGGGGCCGTTTTGTTGGGGGTTTCACCTGAAGACCTCGCAA
>Ga0315298_1005260_pt1 | contig 18534 bp, 12 predicted proteins | sample WHS_1_MG_FD_203077 | JGI IMG/M metagenome (GOLD analysis project Ga0315298, IMG submission 203077) | Extremophilic microbial mat communities from Washburn Hot Springs, YNP, Wyoming, USA - WHS_1_MG | ecosystem: Environmental > Aquatic > Thermal springs > Hot (42-90C) | place: USA: Wyoming...
TCCTTAACTGCCCTACTAGACAACTCCTTAACCTTATGTTTAGCCTCATCACTATAACCTCCTGAGCTCAATTATTCTAATGAAATAATATATATTTAAGCATGCCGTTATAGGTGCAATGCTCTTTACTTTGTAACTAAGTTATAGAAAAGCTTCAAACGTAATTAAAGTTTTCGTTAAACGAAGTTACGTAGTAATTCTTCGAGATTATTTTCCTTGCAGTAAGAAAGTTTGTAGACTAGATCACGTTTGGAGATGGCTTAATTTACTTCATTTGTTTAACCAAGAGGAAGTAATTAAAGTAGTTCAAAAAATTAGAGGGATAATAGTATGAAGCTTAAGTTAACAGAGCATCTTTTGCCCCTTGGTAAAGCTTAAATACTACTTTTGTCTTACTAAAAAATGATGAGTGAAGTAAAGGTATCTACAAAAGGGCAAATAGTTATCCCAAAAGACATTAGAAAAAGAATGGGCTTAAAGCCAGGTGACAAAGTTAAAATCGAGGTTTTAGAAGGGAAAAAAGCGATTATACAGCCAATCGTGAGTCCTCCAGAAGATATTTTCGTGAAAGCTAATAACGAAGTCATTGAAAATGCGTTGAGAGAGGCCGACAAACAAGATGAGGCAAAAATTAGAAGGCTTTTGATGAATCTTGGAATTCAAGATTGAATCGTGCTTCCATTGATACTAGTGTGTTAATAGAATACATTAATCTAGCAGGTTCTCTCCATAAGGAAGCCAAAGCAGTTATTCAAAGTGTTCTCGATGGAAAGATTATTGCTGTTATATCCCATCCTGTGCTTGCAGAAACTTACTACGTTTCGGTTATAATCTATGAAAAACATAATCTTACAAACCCTGAACAAAGAGCTAAAAATTTCGTTGAGTGGATTTATAGATCTCCAAATTTCTCTATAGCAGAACCTTCACTTGAACTTGCTATACTTGCTGGACGCATAAAAAGGAAATTCAATCTGGCTTTGACCGATGCATATGTTCTAGCTTCTGCAAAACTTTACAAAGCTAAAGCAGTATTTAGGTCAAAAGAAAAAGAGATAGCTGATAAATTAGAGGATATAACTAAGGAATACGATATAGTGTTTCTTGAGCAGTAATTTTTGTTTTAGTCGTAACTAAATGAAAAGCATTATTTATTCTCAAGTGTTAGACGAAGAACCTGAATTGTGCTACTACGATCACGAGATTTCTTCAAATCACCATAAGGCGACTCCCGACTTTAGTTGTGGAGTCAGTTACTCGTAAAGATACGCTCAGTAGTAAAAGGGAAAGTAAGCAAAATCTCAATAAAGCTCTTTTTGAGAATAAAAATGTATTCTCAAAATTAGTATAGCGTTAACCTTGCTTGAAAAACGACAAGTCTAATCTTATTGTTAAAAATAAAAAATCATTGCTTTTAGGTAAAACACTTAAATATCAGAATCTTCTAATGGTTGCAACATGGGGGAGAAACATAAGACCATTTTAATGCATCTGAATCAGTATGAAATTAATTTCTTACTAAAGCCATTTTCTTTCTCAATAGAACATAACTCAAAAGAAGTTCTCTCAAGCGTTCCAAGGAATGACTTAGAACTAAAGAGTTTTAAGAAAAGTAAGGATGAGGTTACTTTAAACTTTCTTGATTCCTCTGGCAACGAATTAACCTTGAGCTTAAAGTTAACTTCAGATACTCTTTTCATAAATTGGGTTTCTAACTTTGAAGTAGACTTCACCGAAGGTTATTACATAAGCGACTTTCTTTATGGCGCAGGCTTTCTTGTTCCTCAAGATTTTCCATTTAACAGCAATTTTGAATCTACTTCTTTTCCCTCAGGAAATGTACAGGTCCCTTATGTCTTTACTTCATCAGGATTAGGTATTCTGATGCTTGATTACAAACCAATTCATGTGTCTTATAGCTTAGATGCTTCAAGCAAGAAGAATATACTTAAATTTGGTAGAAAAGATAGCTCTCTTCAATACCGTATAATACTTGGTAACAACGTGACTGACCTTTACTATAAGTTCATAAGCATAGTTGGTAAGCCAAGGTCTGCTCCATCTGAAGTTGTCTTTACTAAGCCAATATACAGTACTTGGGCTCAATATAAAACAGCAGTAGACCAAGAAAAAGTTTTACAGTATGCTAAGGATATCATTAAGTACAATTTTCCATTAGGAATAATTGAGATAGACGACAAATGGGAAGTTCATTATGGAGATTTTGAATTTGACAATTCTAAGTTTCCAGACCCAAAATCAATGGTTCAAGAACTACATAACCTAGGCTTCTTGGTAACTCTATGGGTTTATCCTTTCATAAACTTAGACTCAAAGAATTATCAGTTCGCTGTAAGTGAGAAATTGTTAGTAAGAGACAAGTCTGGCAATCCAATAACTGTAAGATGGTGGAATGGTGAAGCAGGGTTGTTAGATTTCACGAATCCAAAAACATACGAGTGGTTTAAAGAAAAGTTGTTGAACTTACAAAAAAACTATGGATTTGATGGATTTAAGTTCGATGCAGGCGATGCTGGATTCTTTCCGTATGGCTCTGTTACGTTTCAGCCTATATTTCCAGCTCAATATGGAGACATTTACATGAAATTTATTGCTGATAACTTTCATGAATTATCTGAAACGAGGGTAAGTACTTTCGCGCAACCCTTAGGATTACTAACTAGATTAGGCGACAAAGATTCAAGGTGGGGCTTAAACAATGGGCTTCATTCAGTTATAACTTCTACTCTAACTTATTCTTTAATTGGATATCCTTTCATACTACCGGATATGATTGGCGGCAATGAGTATGGAAATGAACGTTGTAACTCTGAACTTTTTATAAGATGGGTTGAAGTTTCTGTTCCTATGCCTTCTATACAATTTTCAATACTACCCTGGAGACCTGAATTTAATGAACAAGTAATAAACATAAGCAAAGAGTACGCATGGTTACACGTTAAGCTTTCGAAGTACATCTTAAGCTTAGTTAACCAAAGCTTAAAAGATGGGTCTCCAATAGTTAGGCCATTGTTCTTTAACTATAATGCTGAAGAATTGTTTAAGGTTAACGATGAGTTTATGCTAGGAGAAAGTCTACTTTTTGCTCCTGTTGTAAAACAAGGTGCAACTTCTAGAGATGTTGTTCTACCTGAAGGAAAGTGGCTAGACTTATGGGAGAACAAAGAGTACGAAGGTCCAACTACTATTCAAAACTACGAAGCTCCAATTTATAAGTTGCCTATTTTCATTAACATAGAGAAGCCTGTTGACAAAGAAACTTTAGCAGAAGTAAAAAAGATCATTTCAAACTTAGAAGAACATTAAGAAACATTTTTATTTTCCAAAAACATTGTAGGCCTGTGGCTTATAATAAAGCTTAATTCTAGTTTAGTTGTTTTTTACTTCTATCTTTAATAGCTCTTGTTGGTTTTTCTGTTAGAACTGTCTTCATTGGAGGTGAAATTCCTGGTTGGGATACAGGTTTAAATATACCAATGCCTACTTGACTTACAAGTAGTTTGCCTTTTTAACAGTCTTAATGGGTTAACACCTACTAATGAAATACAGAGGAAGGTTAAGGCCTAAGCCTCTTACATGCCTTCCTGTATATGGGATCGAGAAACTCATAATCCTTTACAATGCTCATCATTTCAAGCTTGTCGATGATCCTTGTTAATGTTGATTTGGGTATTACAATCCCTCTCTTCTCGGAGATAAAGCTCCTGACTTCAGACCATGAGTTCGCATCCTCTGCTATGGCTTTGAGGATGGACTTTTCTCTTGGACTAAGCTTGTTCAATTCCTCTAGAGCCAGGTTCATTGCCATGTTGGAAATCTTCTCAATGTCTCTTGTCCGTCTAAGTAGACTCTTCCAAAGAACACTAGCCATCCGACGATCCCATCGAAGAGTTCCACGGCTTCCTCATTGTTTCTCCGGGCGGCTTCATCTCTTCCCCCTTAAATCCCTTTGTCAAGAATTCTTTGGCAATCCTTTGTGAATCTACCAACGTGAATCTCGTGAGCATACCTTCCATAAAGCGATGAGGAAGCCTCATCGAGGCCGAGAAAGCTTCTTAATAGGCTTACTTCAGAGCCGGGATATAATCACGGATATATTTTCCAGACTGTCACAAGAATATGCAACAAGGCTTCTGAGCTCCGCGGATAGGGACAGCCTCAGGGACTGTATCTCATCGATTACCAGGGTAAACCTCCCGCCCTTTTTATTAATCTCTTGGAGGCGCCCCATGAAGCTTATGGAATCGCTTCCCTTCCATCTTACTTCAACACCAGTAGCCGCGATGCTTATTCCTCTTATGCCTTCTAACAGTCTTCAAGTCATGCTGAGAGAGCTGTAGAGGCCATCGCCTATTCTCTCATAGAGTTCAGATCGTCTTGAAACTCCTCTGGCATCTATGTAAACCCCTTATGCTTCTCCAAAAAACCTTCACGAGGCTCGTTTTTCCAATCCTCCCGATCCCCAGCGCGAGCGTAAGTGGATATCCACGGCTAACGGCTCTATCGAGCTCTCTAAGCTCATCCTTCCCGTTGAATAGATCGCTCCTAGATGATTTTGGCCTAAGGTCAAAAAGCAAGTTCCGCACCAGAACTCAGTTTCATACCGGAACCATTTAAGTCTTACGGTGTAGTCTCTTTCAATTCTCTTTAGCATACGTCTTCCCTCTTTCGTAAAAAGATTTTCCTTGAGAGCTTGAAGCATGTAATTGAATAAGCTAAAAAGCAAATCGGGTGACTTAGATCGGCTTAAAGTATTAAGTGAGAAAGACGTAGTTAAAATATTCTTAAAGTTTGGATCCATACACGCGCTAAACTGAGTACGCACTTCTATTACCACCTCTGCCTTATCACCCCCTACAATCTCTTAAAACTTCTTCAACTCTCCTTTATTATTTACTGCCTTGCCTTCCTTTATATCCTGCCTCTCTCATCTATTACCGCTATATGCGAGAACTTCTTGTGCTGATCTACTCCTACATATCGCATAGCGCACTTCCCTTTTTCTCTTATTTTGCTACAGGTGCGTCATACTTCCATTATATCCCCTTTCCATTCTGTAATCATATAGAAAGATCGCCAACCATCTTTTCTAAATCTAGTTAGGCAAAACTAGCCTTAAAAGTTAAACTCTTCTTTTAGTTAGAGAATAAATCTTTTATTTTCTATGTTATTTTTTACTTTATAAACTAGCTTATAATGTAGGTTTTGATACTCTAGAGCGACTTCACTCCATCTGAAGCTTCTACTAAAAGATACTTTGCTTTCCATGGAAACTTTTTTGAATATTCGATAAAAATTTTTTCAGCTATAGTCCTTGCCTTTCTTCTATCTGCTATAGCTATTGCAGCGCCTCCAAATCCAGCACCTGTTAACCTAGCACCATAAGCTCCATACTCTACAGCATTTTTAACAAAAAAATCAAGCTCTTCACAACTAACCTCATAGTTTTTAGCGATATCCCAATGTGCTTCAAATAAAATTTTTCCAAAAGCTTCTATATTGTTGTTCTTTAACTCTTCTTTTGCTTTTTCAACCCTTTTGTTTTCTCTTATTATGTATGAAAATCTTTTTTTGTAAAGCTCAGGAAAATCTTTCAGCTCTTCTTCACTAACATACTTAGAGGAGTTCTTCCTAAGTTTTTTTAACACCTCTTCGGTAATCCTTCTTCTTTCAGCATAGGCTGAGCTAGCGAGTTCTCTCTTTATTCCAGTATGAAAAACAATAATTTGAATATCTTTTGGTATTGGAACATACTCATAGTTGAGAGTTTCCGTATCAATAAAGATTGCGTTATTTTCTTTCCCTAGGGCTACTACGAATTGATCCATAATACCGCAAGGAACTCCTACGAACTCGTTTTCAGCTTTTTGAGATAATAATGCCATCTCTTTTCTTGACATCTTTAAAGAGTATGCTTCGTTTAAGAAATGCATAGTTGCTAATTCAAAGCTAGCAGAAGAACTTAATCCTGAGCTAATAGGGAGGTCTCCTCCTACCCTTCCTCTTATTCCTTTTGGGTTGAAGCCTCGTTCAAAAAGAACTTTATAAACTCCCTTTACGTAGTCTATCCAAGAATTCTCTTTAGTTAAATTATTCAACTTAAATCTTTTTGTATCATTAAAAACTTCTGAGTAAAGTTCAACATCTTCACTTTTTTCTCCTTGAATTTCTGTGTAGAGACTTATTGCAACCGGCATTACATATCCATAAGTATAGTCCGTATGCTCTCCTATCAAATTAACTCTACCTGGAGACAAAACTTTCATTTCCTTTTTCTAGTGCAATTTAACTACTTTTAAGTTTTTTCAGTCATGCTTTTCAAGTAAAAGTTTAAGTACCTTTCTTATAAACTTAAAGTTATGGCTATTGTGGGCTACGATGAGAAGTCTTTCAAGGTAAACGAGAATCCTTTGTTTATATACAGTGGAGAAATCCACTACTTTAGAATTCCAAAAGATCTTTGGGAAGACCGTCTGATAAAAATAAAGAGAGCTTTCCTAAATTCTGTAAGTATATACTTCGCTTGGAACTGGCATGAACAGGAAGAAGGTAAGTTTGATTTTTCTGGTTGGAGAGATGTTGATACCTTTCTTAGCTTATGCGAAAGGAATGGACTTTATATAATTGCAAGGCCAGGACCATACATTTGCGCAGAGTGGGACTTTGGAGGCTTTCCAAACTGGTTAATTGGAAAAAACGTTATCTTAAGGTCGCTTGATGAAGCATTCATGAAATATGCTCTTCGCTACTACGATCATATAGCTCCATTCATAAGAAAGCATCTAGTAACAAACGAAGGAAAAGTAATTCTATTTCAAATTGAAAACGAATACTTCTGGGGAAACGTGCCATATTTACTTAAGCTTTACGAAGAAGCAAGGAAAAGAGGAATTGATGTGCCAATAGTTCATAACGTTGATAGGTACTTAAGAGGAACTCAAGTAATAGACGCAATTGATCTTTACCCTGATCCCTGGAGTATAGAATGGCCAGAAAAAGAAGCAGAAAGACTTTCAGAAGAACAGCCAGACAAACCAAAAGCAATTCTTGAGCTTGAAGGAGGATGGTTCTCGTCTTTTGGTGGAAAGTTTCCAACAGAAAGAGGAGACTTTCCTGCTGAGTGGACTGACGTTTTAGTTAAGTCTCTCATATTCAAAGGAATAAACGCAATAAACTTCTACATGATTCATGGTGGAACAAACTTTGGTTACTGGACTGGGAAAAATATAACTTCTTCATACGATTACCAGGCCGCGATAAGAGAATGGGGCGAACTTGGAGAAAGATATTGGAAAATTAGACTAATAGGTGCGCTTATAAACTCTTTCCAAGAACTTTTTGTTTCTTCAGACATTGACTATAGTTTGGCTAGCTGCAACGATAAAAGTTTGTATATATCTTCTAGAACTAGCAAGTATGGAAATCTTATTTTAATTAGAAATTTAGACGAAAAAGAAAAAGATTCAAAGATTAAAATAAAAGACTACGGAGAGAAATTTGTTAGAATAGGCAGAAAAACTGCACTAGTCTTACCTTATAAGCTGAAGCTACCCAACAATTGGATTTTAGAGTTTTCCACAGCTCAAGTCTTCTACTCCTACGAACTAAACGGCAGAACAGTCCTAATTCTTTATGGAAAAGAAGGAGAGGAACACGAGGCAACTCTTATACATCCTTTCTCTGATGAGAAAGAAGACATTAAGTTTAAAATCAAAGAAATAGATGAATTTAAGCTAATTCTTGACAAATTCTCAGATTTGCTTCTCATTACTTTAAACGAGAAACGTGCAGCTAGAACTTGGTTCATTGAGCACCTTGGTAAAAAGATAGCGATCATTTCCGGGTTTGATTTGTTACGAAGCTATGAAGATCAGGAGAACAAAGTTGTTGCTAGTATAGACTTCAAAAAGGGTGACGAGAACTTAGTAAAAATAATCATTCCATATGAACCAAAGTCTATAGTAGTAAATGGAAAAGAGGTTGAAAGTAGCTACGATGGCAAAACGTGGATTCTTTCGTTTAATTTGCCAAACCTTAAGTTTGAAGACATAAAGCTAAACTTATCAGAAGATTGGAAATACGAAGAAGAAAACGTTGAAAAAGTTAAAGCCTCAAAGAACTGGGTTAAAACAAAAGATCTTGTTGCTCCCGAATCCTTAGGAATGCTTAAGAATGGTCACATCTGGTACCTTGGAAGATTCTTCGTTGAAAATAAAGACAAGTACAAAGATGGCTTAACGTTACTTGTTCCAAGAGTTAATGACTACGCCTCAGTATTTTTCAACGGTCATTTCTTAGGTTACGTAAAGCATACCGGAAAGTTCAAGGTTAGCAACGAACTCATTAAAAGCGGAGAAAATGAGGTATCTTTGCTGATTGAAAGCACAGGGCATAGAAACGACGGTATACTTCCAGTAAGCAATGGACTTAATGAGCCGATCTTCATTGGCGGTGTAAGTGAAGAAAAGCTTCCACTATCAAAACCATTTTATAAAGTAGTAGACTACGAAGAGTTAGTAACTCAAAATCTTCCCATGGCTTTAGATTACTCTAAGTTCGTTAATAGACCGGAGGAATTAGCTCAACTAAGAAAGCATTTCGTTGACGGCTGGAAAGAGTTAAGCGAAGGAGAAGAAATTAATGCTGGTGGTATAACTTTAATAAAATACTTTGTTGATATTCCAAGCTCAAGAAGAGAGGTAGCCCTTAAAATTTCCTTTGGGGCAATTCAGTGGGGACGAGTTTCAGTATTCGTTAACTCCAAACATATTTCTACGATACCTCTAGCAGAAGGAAGCGTTTCAATTCGTGTAACAGACCACTTAAGACAAGGAGAAAGAAATGAGTTTATGTTCTTGCTGGAAGGTGGAAGACTTAGAATAACTGAAGCTCCATGTCTAGAGTTCTACGATTATGCGATAAAAAATGAGTGGAAGCTACACGAAGGCCTTCTTGGAGAAGAAAAAGGATGGCATCTTTACGAATTTGATGATTCTTCATGGAGAAATGGAAGCATAAGTGACATCGTAAGTAATTCAGGAATAATGTGGCTGAGGAAGGATTTCTCACTAGAAATACCAAAAGATACGATTTCTCCAATTGGCCTAAGAGTAAGCTCACTGGGTACCAAGTGTAAAATTTATCTGAACGGCATACTAGTAGGAAGGTATATGAAAATTGGGCCTCAAACAAACTTTTATTTACCCGAACCTTTCTTGAAGGAGAAAAACAACATAACGCTTGTAGTTGAAAATTACGAAAAATCTAACGAAAAAGAAGTTAATGTTCAACTGTTCCAGTACTTTGTAGCAAAAAAGGTAAACTTATCAATCAACTTTTAATTACTTTTCTTTATCCAAACTATTCCTCTTTCATCTACCTTAGTTTGTAAAAAGCCTTCTCTTGTTAAGTAACCTAAGATCGACTTAATGGTTACTCCACTTAAAACTAACGAAGATTCTGTAATGTTAACATTCGCTCCTTTTAACAGCTTGTAAGTTATCTCTTCTGCTGTTAGTCCACTAAAGTTTGATACTTTCTCTTTTATTTCCTCCATTAATTTAATATTTATGTCAAGTACGCCCAATGCTTCTTTGTACTTCATTACAGGTCCATGAGCTATTACAACAATAAAATCTTTTCTTATTATTTCTTTTAGCTTATTTAAAGAAGAGACTGCATCTTCATAGTTAAGGTAGTATGGTACTCCAACTGCAGATATTAACTTATCTCCAAAGAATGAGTCTCCTGTGTAAAGTACTCCATCACTTGTTAAAAAGCCAGCATGCCCTAAGCTATGACCTCTTAGATCTATTGTTTCAATTTCATCTATTTTACTTCCTAACTTAAATGAATTAAATTTTTCAGGTGCGTAGTCAACAAACCTATAAAGTATGTTACTTGGAGTACTTGAACTATAAGTTAGAGCCTTTCTAGTTTTTATGTCTACAAGGGAAGAAATCTCTTGCTCAGATATATAAGGCGCTACATCTTTGCTAAGTGTAGCTAAAGCTGCAACATGATCAGAGTGTGAGTGCGTCAATAAAACTTCAATTTTTTTCTCATTGAAATTCTGCATAACTTCGTTCATTATTATTTTTCCTCTTTCCAATTCAGATCCTGGGTCTATCACAAGTACCTTATCATAGCTTTCGTAAAGCAAGGTATTTGGACTGCCCTTAATCAAATAAGTCCTTTCTCTTATCTTTTGAAGCATTTTTCCTTAAGCTTCTATGCCTATTAATAAAGTTTCTTTTTATTCTCTGATTTCGCAGTACTTCTTCCTGTCTTATAGGACAATGTCTTCTATTTTGTTAATTTAAAGCCCAATATTACTTTGGAACATCAGTCGAAGATGCACTTTGAGGTGCGATAAAACTAGCTTTACTCTCAAGTAAGTAGAGCTCAAACCTTGTTTAGAAAGAATGAAGAGTTTGGTTGTAGTATTATCTTGATAATCTTTTGCATGAGCAATAAAGGTAGGAAAAAGGTGTTAAGTTTCTTCTTTGAAGCTTCATCTTTGTCTATTACTTCATAACTTAAAATGGTTTAAATAGTAAGCTACTTCCTTAGAAAGAAAATTTATTAGATAAACTTTTGACAATAACACGCTGAAAATAGAACTTGGCAACGTAAAGGTGCTAAAGTATGAGTTATACTGTAATAATCGCAGAAAAACCTGATGCTGCAAGAAAGATAGCTGAATCTCTAGCTGATGGAAAACCAAGAGAATTTGAGACAAATGGCGTAAGGTACTATAAATTTACTGTAAACGGAAAAGAGCACGTTTGTATCCCCGCAGTTGGACATTTGTTTACTTTACTTCCTAAAGGAAGAGGCTGGACTTATCCAATTTTTGAATTTGAATGGGTCCCAACTTATCTTCGAAAAGAGAGTTCTTGGACTGAAAAATACCTAAGAAACTTTCAAGACTTGTCAAAAAATGCTTCAGAGCTTATAGGTGCTACTGATTTTGATATGGAAGGAGAAGTCATACTCTATAACATCTTAAAATACATATTCAAAACCAAAGATGCAAAGAGGATGAAGTTCAGTACTCTAACAAAAGAAGAGCTTGTAGACTCTTACAAGAACGCTTACGATCACATAATTTTTCCAATGGTTGAAAGTGGATTAACTAGGCATAACTTAGATGCACTTTGGGGCTTCAACTTAACTAGAGCCCTAACTTTGTCTTTAAGAAACAATGGTAGCAAGTTGTTCAATATACTTTCTACTGGAAGAGTACAAGGTCCTTGCTTAGCTTTAATATATGAAAGAGAACAGGAGATAAGAAACTTTAAGCCAATTCCGTACTGGCAGGCAAAGTTAATTCTAGAAATAAATGGAAAACTGTATACTGCAAACTATGAGAAAGAAAAACTTTGGAAAAGGGAAGAAGCTGAAAAGCTAAAAGAAAGCTGTAAATTAACAAAGGAAGCATTAGTCGAAGATATAAAGAAAAGGCAATACAAGCAATCTCCACCCGCACCATTCAACACAACAGATCTTCAATCAGAAGCTTTCAATCAGTTTAAGTTCTCACCTAGGCAAACTTTAGATATTGCAGAAGAACTTTACCAAAAGGGGTGGATAAGTTACCCTAGGTCTGCAAGTCAAAAATTGCCTAGAACTATAAATTATGAAAAAATTCTAAGGGCTGCGTCTACATTTCCACAGTATAGAGAATTTGTTGAAGAGATCCTAAAGAAAAAAACTATAAAGCCAGTAGAGGGAAAGAAAGATGATCCTGCGCATCCATCAGTTCATATTACTTCAGAGGCTCCAAATTTACAAGAACTTTCTCCTCAACAAAAGAAAGTTTATGATTTAGTTGCAAGAAGAACATTGGCAGCATTTGGAGACGAAGCAATAAGAGAAAGTACGAACGTTATTCTTAATGTTAACGGGAACAAGTTCATTCTTTCTGGAAAGGTAACTATTTCTCCAGGTTGGATGAAAATATATGAACCATATTTAAATGTCGAAGAACAATTATTACCTCAAATTAAAGTTGGAGATAAGTTAAAAATAGTTAAGCTTGAAATTGAAGAAAAACAAACTGAACCTCCACCAAGATATACACAAGGATCGATAATAAAGGAACTCGAAGCTAGAAACCTTGGAACAAGGTGCGTCGCAGAAAATACTGTAATCCCAGTGATAGTAGACAACAATTTTTATGAGGTTAGTGTTAAAGATTTATTTGAGAGCCTAAATAAAAATAATCTGAAGGGTGAAGAAGAGGTTAGGTACAACTCAAATGGATTGTCTTTTTCTGTTTACAAAAATAACCTAGTAACCTCTAAGTTTTACTTAGTAAGTAGAAGAAAACTAGAAAAAAATGAAAGGATGCTCGAAATTACTTTTGAAGACGGTAGCAAAGTACGCTTAACCGAAGAACATCCAGTACTTATCTATGAAAATAACAAACTAATTTACGTACCAGCAAAACAATTGTCGAAAGGAATGAGAGCTGTCTCTTCTTTCTTATTTTATGATAAGATTAGTAAAAAAATAGAGTGGAAAAATTTCGTTAAATTGTTAGATTCAAAGTCGAAATTGTACTGTTACGTAGACCTAAAAAAATGGAGAGTAAGTAAGGGTTTAACGCAAAAAGAGCTTGGAAAAATGTTAAACGTAAGACAATCCGTCATAGCTGGATGGGAAAGAAAAAGGCTAGTACCTGCTTATGTATGGTCAAAAATAGACTTACCGATACCAAAAACAATCTATTCTACTAACAAGGAAATCAGACTTCAAAATCCATTTCCTCTCGTAGTGTCTTCTCCTTTAGTTAGAATCTTGGCTCATTTAATCGGAGATGGTTCTTTAGATAGAAAAAGGTTAAGAAGAGAAAACTACTTTGACTTTAGATATACTAGTAATGACATTGACTTAATTAAACTGTTTATAAACGATATAGAAAGAATTTTTAAAATGAATAAAAAAATTAGGATAAAGATCGATAAGAGGTCCAAAAATAAGTTTTATGTACGATTACCTGCTGTAGTAGGAAGGATTCTAGGTACTCTATTTAATGGGCTAGTATCAAAAGATGTAAGTGTAGATAGGGGGCTTTACCCAGACTTTATTGGAGCCTTGTTTGACGATGAAGGTCATGCTTGTAAAAACGAAACAAAAATATTCATTTCAAATTCTAATTTATATATAATAAAGAACATCGTAAAGTACTTAAGAGCTTTAGGATTTAGACCATACGTGAGGAAAGAACCAGAAAAATTTAGAAAGAAAAATTGGAACGACCGGTACAAAGTATACCTCTATGGGAGAAATGTGGCTAAGTTTTTAGAAATTGTTCCTTTTTTCCATGCCAAGAAAAAAGATAGGGTTATTGAAAATTTATCGCGAACATACAAGTATAGAAATATTCCTCACTTATTATCAGAAAAGAAAGTGCTTTCAGTCTTACCCGAAGAAGGAATGGAGTTAAAGAAGATAGTTAAGACTACAGGGATGCCTTTTAATACAGTGGTTACATGTATTAAAAACCTAAGAAAAAATGGGTACGTTGGAGTAAGGATAAAAGGAGTTTCAGAAAGACCGAGAAAGAAAATACTATATTTTCCACTTAAGGAGTGTAGTAAGACTTTTTATTCGTTGTTAGGAGAAAAAGTTATTTCTCCAACTCTTTTAACTAAAACTATAAAAAAAGTAAAAGAAATAAAATATAATGGGTACGTTTACGACATAACAAACCCAATCACTTCTAATTTTGTTCTCAAAAATGGTGTAGTTGTACACAACTCGACTCGCGCAGAGGTTTTGCAAACACTTTACGACAGACACTACATAGAAGGAAAATCTATAAAGATTACTCCATTAGGAGAAGCTGTTGTTAAAGTCCTAAAAGAATTTTCTCCAAGTATACTCTCCGAAGAGCTAACAAGACATTTTGAGCAAGAGATGGACCTCGTTTTTAACGGTAGGAAAACAAAGGAAGAGGTTATAGAAGAAGCAAAACAAGTGTTAACTCCAATTCTATCTAACTTTAAGGCAAACCAAGAAAAAGTTGGAACAGCGTTAAGTTCTGCGCTAAAGAATTTCCTTGACGATGAAAATACTTTGGGAGAATGCCCAAGCTGCAAGTCTGGAAAGTTAGTGATAAGAAAGAATAAAAATGGAAATCGTTTCGTTGGATGTAGTAACTATCCTTCGTGTAAGGTAACGTATCCCCTGCCGCATGCCTCAAAGATAGTTAAGACTGGTAAGATATGCAAACTTTGTGGAACGCCGATAGTTAAGGTCATTAGAAAAGGTAAGAGAACTTTCGAAATGTGCTTGGACCCAAATTGTCCAAGCAAAAAAGAATGGGCTTCAAATAAGAACAATGTTAGTTTTCATGCTAAACAAAATAGTTCTAAAAGTGAATAAAGAAAACTTTTTATTGTCCTATTTTGTAAGTATTCGTACAATGATAAAAGAAAATATCTTTAGAGCTTACGACATAAGAGGTATTTATCCTTCTGAAATAAATGAAAATGTTTCTGAACTCATTGGAAAGGGATTTGGAACTTTCATTGGTGGTCCTGGAAAAAAACTAGCTGTTGGAAGAGATGTAAGGTTAAGTAGCGAAAGTCTGTCTACTTCGCTTATAAATGGTTTAACAAGCGTTGGCGTTGATGTCCTAGATCTAGGCGTAGTACCAACACCGATAGTTTACTTCGCGATAAGTCACTGGAACTTAGATGGGGGCGTCGTTGTTAGTGCAAGTCACAACCCTCCAGAGTGGAATGGGTTTAAGCTTTGCAGAGAAAAGGCAAGGCTCGTAGGCTCTGGCCTAGGGCTTGAAGAAGTTAAGAAGTTAATACAAAATAAAAACTTTAAGTTATCAAAAAAAGGAAACGTAGTTAATCGAAGAGACGATATCTTAAGAGAGTACAAAGCGTTCATATTTAACAAAGTTACGTTGAAAAGAAGCTTTAAAGTAGGAATAGACCCTGGGAATGGGTCTTGCTCTTGTATAGCAAAAGAAATCTTGGAAAAGTTTGGGTTAAACATAAAGGCAATAAACGATACTCCCGATGGGAAATTTCCTTCTCGTTCCCCTGAACCAACCGAAGAATCTGTCTCAGCTTTAAAGGAACTCGTTGTAAAAGAAAACTTGGATTTTGGTGTTGCGTTTGACGGAGACTGTGATAGAGCGCTTTTCGTGGACGAGAAAGGCAATACTTTAAGAGGAGATATCGTTTTAGCATTATTTATAAGATACTTCTTGAAATGTGGAGAAAAAGTAGTCTATGAAGTTAGTTGCACAACTGCAGTTGAAGATGAAATAAAATCTAAAGGTGGCATTCCAATACTAACAAGAGTAGGGCATTCATTTATACTTGATAAAATGATAAGTGAAAAGGCTAAGTTTGGAGGCGAAATTTCGAGTCATCTTTATTTCGGGGATATTTATGGGCTGGACGACGCAATATTTTCAGTATTAAAAGTTGCTGAACTTTTGTCTCTGAGAGAAGCGTCTCTTTCTCAATTAGTTAACGAGCTCCCAAAGTATGAAACGTACAGAGAAAACTTTGAAATTCCAGACGAGTATAAGTTTAAGGTAATTGAAGGCATTAAAGAAAAACTTCAAAAAGAAGGGTACAATGTTATAACGATAGACGGAGCAAAAGTAGTTGAAAAAGAAGGTTGGTTTATATTGAGAGCTTCAAATACTTTACCTCAAATTAAGTTAACCGTTGAGGCAAGAAACAAGGAATCTCTTCAAGAACTTACCAAGTTTGCAACTGAAATCCTTTTTGAAGTTTACAAAAATATAAAAAATAGCTATTAGACTTGTCTTTGCTATTCTTTGTTACGTCTAGACCTTTAGTTTCTTTCTAACTTTGTTTCATGAAATTTTTTATACTCGTACAATAGCCTTCTGGTATGCAAAAGTTTGAGTTTACAAAGGAAGAGATAGTTCAAGACCTAAGAAAATTGGGAATAGAAGAAGACGATACAGTTCTTGTCCATAGCTCCTTAAGTAGCATTGGCTACGTACCAGGGGGAGCAGAGACAGTAGTAGATGCCCTTCTCAAGAGCGTCGGAGAAAATGGCACAATTATTGTTCCAACTATAACTGGTCAGATATTCGATTCTCCTGAAAATCCTCCAAATTTTTCATTCGATAAGCCATGCTGGACTGGCACAATACCTGAAACACTTAGAAAAAGAAAAGAAGCATACAGAAGTAAACATCCAACTCACTCTGTTGCTGCGATAGGAAAGTTTGCAAAGAGCATAACAGAAGGTCATGAAAATTCTAAAACTCCCTGTGGCGAAGGAACACCTTACCTTAAAGTTCCAGATCTAGGTGGAAAAATTCTGTTTCTAGGAGCAACATTAGAAAGCAATACAACGTTCCATTCCGTAGAAGAACTTGCAAGGCTTTACTACCACTTACAGCCGGAGCCATCTTTATGTAAAGTTGAAGTAAATGGACAGCAAATTGAAAGAAGATATTTTTTGCATGCGTATGGAACTCCAAGGAGTTTTGGTGAGAAGGAGAAAGAACTTGTAGACAATAAAATAGCAAAAACTGGCTATGTTGGTAGAGCAAGAAGTATATTAGTTGATGCCAAAGCTATGATCAAGTTTACTCTTGAGAAAATTAAGGAAAATAGATTGTACTTAGTAAAGGTAGACCATGTTGACTTATGGAGCATTTCATCCAGTCTTAGACTAATCCAAGAAGGTAAATTTAACTCCATTAAGATAAACTTATATGTTCCAAAAGGTACTACTATAAGATTCTCTGGCAACAATATCTCTATCAAAGGAATAAAGATGAACATGTTTAACCTTAACCTTTTAAGTTGCATGCTAGAAGTCCAGGCAAATGTAGTAAATGATTTAGACTTAAATGGTGGTTACAATTATTGGTTAGAATTTAAGAAAGTAGAAGGCGGCACTAGAGTAGACATTCTAGAATTCAAAGATTCAGCATCCTTCTTTAATTTCTGAAGGAAATACTTAAGTATTAAAGCTTCTCGTAGTGCGCAAATAATGGTGGTGTATAGTTGAGTACGAACAACGAAACAAAAATAAGAAGCGCGTACTATGGAATCGTCTTATTCGGCGTTGTAAGTTTATTTGGAGATATAGTTTATGAGGGCGCAAGAAGTGCTGTTCCTGAGTACATGAAAATAATGGGTGCATCTGCTACGTTTGTTGGATTAATAATTGGCTTTGGAGAATTTTTAGCATATGCAATTAGACTTCCGGCTGGTTCCTTTGTAGACGTTTTTGGTTTGTACTGGCTGACTACGTTTATTGGTTATGCATCGTTGTTTTCTATACCTCTTCTAGCAATAGCACCTTCGTTAGCATGGGTAGCTTTATTCGTTTTTCTAGAGAGGTTTGGAAAGGGGGTAAGAAATCCTTCAAGAGATGCTCTTCTAAGTGTTGTGAGTAAGGATGTAGGGAGTGGAAAAGCCTTTGGAATTCATGAATTTTTAGACCAAATTGGTGCCGTTACTGGCCCTACAATTGTTGCTGCCATCTTATTTTTCACTAATAACTCTTTTAGAACTGCGTTTGCTTCTTTGTCACCTTTCGTAGTCTTATGTTTATTGGCACTATTCTTTGCATACACCTTTACAAAGGAAAGAACTAAAGCAATAGAGAGCAGAAAAGAAAAAATAAACATGCGGGAAGAATTTTCAAAGATTCCAAAACATTTTTGGTTGTATTCTATTTCAGCATTTTTAAGTACTGTTGGTTTTGTCCATTTTGCTTTGCTGTCTTATAGGCTACAAGGCTTAGTTCCCGATTGGTTAGTTGCCTTTTCATTTTCTCTAGCAATGGCCGTTGATGCTATCTTTGCTTTGCTTCTCGGATTTCTTTTCGATAAGTACAAACTTAAAGTTTTCTACTTTATATTTATGGCAAACTCATTGCCCGCCATCTTAGCAATACTTCCAAATCCTATACTTCTAATATTAGCAGTAGCATCGTTTGGAATAGGGATGGGTGCTCAAGAATCAATATATAGGTCTGTAGTAGCAGATTTAACTCCTATTCATCTAAGGGGTACTGCATATGGAATTTTTAATACGCTTTATGGACTAGCCTGGACGATTGGAGGCGCTGCTGCTGGCATTTTTTACGATTTTAATCATCCTGAGATGGTAGCAATTTTCTCAATCATTATGGAACTCGTAGCTTTCTATTTTACTCTTAAAGTTGAGAAATTTTTAAATCGATGATCCTTGCAAATCCCTAACATTTTTATAAATTATATCTTGCTACTTATCTAATAGTTACTTATATCTTCTTCTTTTTTCAATTAATCTATATGCTTTCGCATGAAGTTTTGGCGTTCAGTCTACTTTTACAGTGTTATGTCCCGGCATCACCCACTGGTTCGAAAACGTACATGCTTCCCATTACTCTATGAACTACTACGCAGGAACATTCCACAGCCTTAGTCTTACCTTTCTAGAAAAAGCTTAAAACATAAATAATACTTTGTTGTAGCAATGTCAAACGTGGAAGAGCTCT
>Ga0315298_1005262_pt1 | contig 18530 bp, 18 predicted proteins | sample WHS_1_MG_FD_203077 | JGI IMG/M metagenome (GOLD analysis project Ga0315298, IMG submission 203077) | Extremophilic microbial mat communities from Washburn Hot Springs, YNP, Wyoming, USA - WHS_1_MG | ecosystem: Environmental > Aquatic > Thermal springs > Hot (42-90C) | place: USA: Wyoming...
ACCTCGCAAGACACTACAACCCAGCATTCCTCATAGCACTAACAACAGCAACAGCACTAATACCAGGCACAATAATATACCTCTGGGTACTATACAGACTAATGTTCCAAAACGCATGGCACTCAGGCTGGGCGCTACTAGGAACAGCACTAATAATACTAGGAGGACAAGGACTAATACTCTCAACAATAGCACTACTACTAAAAAGAATGGAAAAAAGAATAACAACAACACTAAAAAACCAAAACAACAAAAAAGATTAACAAATCATCCTACAGCGCATCCATAAACCAAAAGCCACTAAACCCTTACCATCTAAAAAAGGTTAAACACAGAAACAGGAGAACAAATGTTGCTAGAACTCACAGCTCTAACGTTAGCAGGCATACATTTTGGAGTTCCATTAGCTTACTACTATTATGCAAAAACAAGATGGCTACCTAAACCATGGAACATAAAAGTAGATGAAAACTATAGACCAAAGGTAACAATAATACTGCCAACATACAACGAGGAAAAAATAATAGAAGAAAGACTCGAAAACATCTACAACCAAACATATCCAAAAGAACAAATTGAAATAATAGTCATGGACTCAAGCAATGACAAAACACCTGAAATAGTTGAAAAATGGCATAAAGATCATAAAGACATTAAAGTTAACTTAGTAAGAGAAAAGGAAAGAAGAGGAAAAGTCTTTGCATTAAACGAAGCCTTAAAACATGCAAACAACGATATTGTAATTATTGCTGACGCAGATGCTTTCTGGCCTGAGAATGCAGTTTCTGAAACTGTAAAATGGTTCTCAGATCCCACAGTGGGCGCTGTCTCATGTTTAAAGAAACCTACAGACATAGGTCTCCTAGGTACAGAAGAAGGATACAGAAACTACTATAACATCTTAAGACTTGCAGAAAGCAAAGCATACTCCACACCAATATTTCACGGCGAACTTGCAGCATTCAGAAAAGAATTGCTCTTAAAGGTTAATGGATTTCCAACAGACATAGGCTCAGACGACAGTCACACCGCAACAAAAATCTCCTCAATAGGTTATAGGTCAATCACACCAGAAATATGGGTTAATGAGAAGGTTCCAAAAGAAGATTATACCCGATGGAAGATAAGAAGAGCACAACATTTAATACAACATTTCATGAAAGCAACAAAACTAAAAATAAAAGACAAAACTTTCAAAAAAATATTAACAACTGAAACCTACTTACACATAATAAACCCATGGATCCTATTAACAGCAACAATATTATTAGCAGCAGACATACTCTTATTTAAGTCAATACTCTCACTTGCACTATTGTTAATCGGATCAATTTTACTATTAATAAAAAAATATAGAACATGGTTAATGCAACAAATATATTTAATGATAGCAGCAATAAAAAATATTAATACAAAGGAAATAGCTTGGAATAAACAAGAAAAATAAAAATGCCAATTTTAGGTTATACAAAGTTTAACTTTTTATATAAATTTATAAGCAGATTTATAGATTTACTACCATTACCAAATTGGATAACTGTTGAAACTCCTTATGGTGTGATGCTAATGCCTAAAAGCTTTAGAATTATAACGAGCAAGTTTGGACTAGTGGAGTCAGAAGTTAAAGAATTTGTACGAGAAGCTATGAAAGAAGCAGACATTTTTATAGACGTTGGGGGGGGCTATGGATATTATACACTTATGGCTTCAAAATTAGTGAAGCGCGAAGCGGTAGTTATGGTTTTTGAACCAGATCCTCTAGCGTTTGCTGTACTTCAGGCAAATTTGTCAATAAACAATATTTCAAGAGTAAAGTTGTATCAAGTAGCGTTAAGTGATAGTGAAGGACTTATAGAAATCAGTAAGTGTACTCCTGGTGCAAATAAAGTTATTGCAAATGGAGCTAGACTTGATTCGATTTTAAAGAGTGAACATTTAAATGTCTCAAGAAAAACACTAATAAAAATAGATGTTGAAGGAGCTGCAGTGAGCGTACTTAAAGGAGCTACTGAAACTTTAAAGCAAAAACCAAAATTAGTGGTAGAACTTCATTCTGGTGAAGAAAACATTGAAAGTTTACTAAAGAACTATGACTACACAATAGAACATCCTTCTAACTACTTCTTGATAGCTTACGAATAAAAGATGCTAAACAAAATCGAAAGCTTCAAACTTTACATGAGTTATAGTACAATAATGTACTTAATAAAGCATCCAAAACGCTTTTTATACCACTTTTTTCAACTTCACAATTCCCCAAATTATATTTATTTTCATTCTCAGACTTCTCAACTCAGAAGTCAACACTGTTAAAAAGATTTGCCGAACAAAATAGCCAAGAAAAATCTTAGGTTACAAAAAGTTAAATTTTCTATATAAGTTCTTAAGCAAGCTTATGGATTTATCATCATTGCCAAGTTGGATAACTGTTGAAACTCCTTATGGTATAATACTACAGCTACCTCCATACGCCAGAAAGATACTCAAGTCCTTCACAGCCCTATGAGAATAGTGTACGTGGCCCCGTTTTACACACCCGTAATTGGCGGCGTAGAGGAGGTAGTTAAGAAGATCGCCGAGTACGCCGCGTCAAGAGGCCACGAAACCTACGTAGTAACCTACAACAGGCTTAGAAGCGGCGGGTTCAACACCCTACCTAAGGAGGAAGACATCAATGGGATCCATGTGATTAGAGTCAAGCCCAGCTTCACACGGTCACACGGAACATACAGCGCGGAGCTACCGCAGGTGGTTAAGTCGCTCAGGCCAGACATAGTTCATGCACATGTTTGGAGACATCCGCATGTGTTTCAGATAGCTAAGCTGAAGAGTATTTTAGGGTTCAAAGCTATTTTACATGGGCATGCACCATTTCACACATTTAGTCAGCTAGGCTTTATTACATGGTCCTACCATAAGCTAGTAGATACCACAGCTAAGAGCTTCCTAAATTCATATGATGCATACATCGCTTTAACACTTTATGAAAAAGATGTTGCAACGCATAGGCTTGGTTTACCAAAAGAGAAGGTAGTGATTATTCCCAATGGAATTGATTCTCCAAAATCTCAATACAATGTAGATGAAAATGATAGATATAACAAAGTATTATACTTGGGCAGAATAAGTCGGGAGAAAAATATTCCACTGCTTATAAAATCGATGAAGTACGTGATCGAGGTGATAAGAGATGCGAAACTTACGCTTGTAGGGCCTGACGAGGGGCTAATGAAATGGATTTACAACCATGCTAGAACCAAGAACCTAATGCGCGCAATCAAATATTTAGGGCCTGTATACGGCGATGAAAAGTATAAAATATACGCTAGTTCTGCGGTTTTTGCTTCACCATCTCTTTGCGAAGCTTTTGGAATAACGGTATTAGAGGCAGGTATTGTCGGGACGCCTAGTGTGATAACAGGTCAAGGAGGGCAAATATATACAGTACCACCTGGTATAGCAAGTATTTTAGCAAAGCCTAATCCAAAAGACTACGCCGAAGCAATAATGACAATTTTAAGTGATAAAAAACTATGGAGAAGGCTTGGAGAAGGGGCTAAGAAAAATGCTGAAAAATATATGTGGAACAGAATATTGCCGACATATGAGAAGCTCTATGAAGTGTAGCAAAGGTGAGGGCGAGCTCTACTCGGTCTAATACGCTGGTATCCATAACTTTTGATGATGGATATGTTTCACAGCTAAAAATGGCTAAGACATTAGTACGATTAGGCATTAGAGCTACATTCTTTATAATAACGCATCTAAAGAGCTTTGAAGGTAAACCGTTATTGACTATAAATGAAGAATATATTGCTGAATTGATTGAGATGGGGCATGAGGTAGGATCTCACACAGCTGCACACAAAGTGCTAACTGATCTAGATCACTTTGAACTTGGAGAAGAATTGAAGAGTTCAAAGAAGTATCTTGAGGATGTGACAGGAAAAGAAGTTCTTGGGATTGCATATCCATACGGTTTATACAATTTTCAAGTTATTCAAGAAGTTGCAAAATATTACTATTATGCCAGGGCAACCGATATATTACCCTTAGACGACCCTCTCAACATAAGAATGCAAAGTAGATACGTTATAGGCGCTGCAGGAGTAAGAACAATAGGTAAAGTCCTCTTGTATATGATTAATCCTGCATTTTCATCTCACATAAAACCAGTTATATTTCTGCATCACGTAAACGCATGGAAATATGCAACTTTATATTTTATAATTTCTGTTCTTAAGAAGTTTGATGTAAAGTTCGTAACAATGAAAGAATTAGTAGAAGTCTTAGAAAAACATGAAGGTTAATGTGAATGTGAGGGTGTAATAAATGATAGTGGTTCATGTGAATGAATCCTACTGGCCCATAGTTGGAGGCTTAGAGAAGGTTATTCAGAGTGTTGCAGAGGAGCTTGTTAAACTTGGCTACGAAAATCACGTGATTACTAGCCGATTTGGTGCTGAGAACAGACCTAGGGAGGAGGTGATTAACGGAGTTTATATACATAGAGCAAAGGCTTTAAGGCTGTACTTCCCAGATCTCACAATACCTAAGGAAATACCTAAGAATATTGTGAAGGAAGCTAATGTTGTAATTTGTTGGAGTCAAGACAGCTACTTTATATATAGAGTTTGTAGGAATGCTAAAAAACTTGGAAAGCCATTAGTGGTTTACTTTATAGGCGTTGACTATTTGAAATGTCACTACAACCCTCTTATAAGAGTATTTGGTTATTCTTACCAGGTGTGGATTACACGGAAAATGGCTGATCTAGCTGATATAGCTCTTGTAACAAATGAGTATGAAAGAGAACTGTTGAAGAAAAGATACTCTGTAGATGCCATTGTACTGCCTCATGGTATTGATGAGAGGTATTTGGAACTCCCTAATATGACAGAAGCATTTAGAAGAAAGTACAATATTGAAGGAAGAATTATTTCGTATATTGGAAGAATACATCCAACAAAGGGATTAGACTTATTATTCAAAGCCTTTATCTACGTAGCTAAAGAAGAACCTAATGTAACTCTGATAATAGCAGGTAAAGGTGATGAAAAATATCTAAAGGAATGCTTGAAAATAGCTGAGAAAGTAGATATCAGGCACAAGATAAGAGTTCTTGGATACATAAGTGAAGAAGATAAGATAGCTCTTATTGATGCATCTGAGGTTATAGTTCTTCCCACAAAACATACTGGTGAAAGTTATCCGCTACTGATAAACGAGGTTCTTGCAAGGGGAAAGAGATTCATCATGACAAGAGGTAGCATAGCATCTAAGTGGGTCGAAGAGAGCGGTATTGGAAGAGTTGTCGACATAGATCCACATAGTATTGCACAAGCTCTTATAGATGAGCTGAAGTCCGAGAGCAATAGTGATAAGAATAGGAATAATGCAAAACCTGTGAATATACTGACGTGGAGAGATATTGCTTACAAGCTTATTGAGCTGTTATGGCAAGTATGATAGCTGTGAGCTCTCCTCTACTCGATGTTGAGTAACAATAGAGGAGGTATTAACGGAGATCTTAGCAAGGATGAGCGGATTCTTAAAGAGTGAGGAGATTGTTTATTTGGATCTGGCTCAGGAAGTACACCGCATTGTTCGTGCCAACGCTTTTAGCCTAAGCCACATCATAATGTAAAAAGGTTTCTTGGAAAGTGTCATGAGGAAGGCTTTGAAGTGTTGAGGATAGACCTTAATACTGAAACCTCCAGGGAGTAGCACTCTCATAGTGTTTGAGGTCATAGAGCACCTCTAGAACAAGACAACATGTTGAGAGAAGTTCATAGAGTCCTTAAACTTAGATGACTATTCGTAATATCAACGCCAAATCTCACAGCTTGGACTAATAGGAGTAGTCTATTGGTGGGAAAAAGGCTGTTCACCAAGTATAGCTACGAATATGTAAATCTATATACATTGGAGCTCCTTAAAAAGTACCTTCTATCTTCTGGTTTGAAGTTATTGAAGTCCATAGTTTGCCAACTATCTTGTACAGGTGCTGTAAATTACTCGATATCGCGAGTCGTTAATAGCGAAAGTTAGATCCTCACCCGCACCTATTATACCAGTTTTTGAAGCACTAAAATGAAAAACGCTAGAGTGAGCGATAGTGTTCTGAAGTTGATGTTGTTATGTGCAATAGCGTTATTCATGCTAACTTTTATTATAATAAGGCCTGTTGATGTAATGGAGTTGCCGGATGCTAAGTTATACCCGCTGTATTACTTTTTAGTGCAACCCATGACGGTATGGATAGCAGTACCACTAGCCGTACTTGTAGTAGTATTCTCCCCGAGACCTTTTCACAGGGTGTTAGTTGTCTTGATTTTGGCTCTTCTCATAGAGTTTCTCCCCTCATTCATGGTGGTTAACCCCTGGCTTCCAGATCAGTACCCCTATTTGGCAGAAGCCTACTGGATTTACTTGTATGGTAAAATATCTAGTATACAGTATCTATCTATTGTTCCCGGTCTTGGGCTCTCATACGGGATTTTTGAAATAGTTACGGATCTAAGCCCCTTTATTATGTCCAAAGCATTCTCATTTATTCAGGCTATTATGCTAGTTATAATGTTAGTACCCTTATCAAAAAAGTTAACGGGCGACGAAGCTCTACTTCCATTGCTCTTTCTGTCACTCAATTATTTTACAAATATTATCAGTACGTTTCACCGTGCAGGTTTACACTTCACTTATACGCTCATTCTTCTATATTTTGTTTTCACTACATTAAGTCACCAGAATCTTAAATGGAGGTGCGCTCTAGCCTCTACCATAGTGTTTGGTGCCATGGTCCTGACATATCCGGGTTCGGGATTTATATTAACTGCAATTATTGGAGCGTACCTACTTTTGTATATTACTAGAAAAGCTCCTCCAGCATCACTAAAGTTATCTGCAGTAGTATTTTCAATTATTTTTAGTGTTTGGTATGGTTATGTTGCTTGGAGCGAGTTGAGAGTTGTGGGCTCCATATGGAGTTGCTTAGCAGATGTATTACAGCTTGAATTATCATTTGAGGAAAGCATGACTCATCCCTTCACTGCAGGTCTTACGCCATTGTTTAGGACTTTGGTTTACGTTAGGCTAATCATTGAGGGGGGAGTTATAGCAACAGGCTTTCTGATAGCTTTATACAAATATATTTCGGTAATAATGTCACGCTTTAGAGAAGGGAGAGATAGCGATATCCCCTTTGCATACATGCTTACGTTAGCATCTCTAATAGCTCCTGCTCCATGGCTTTTAACAGATTGGTCTCGGTGGAGCTTTTACCACTTCAGCCATTACTTCCTATTATTCTCGCTAATGTCTTTCTTGTACTATATATACTCTCAACGTCATTTGAGAAGGTCTATGAACCTTCTCCCTATAAAAATGTTGGCAATCATCGCTATAACCTCTACTTTACTGCTGGTACCCTTGCTAAGATATGCTTCTCTTCCCTATCTATCTGTAACGACACCTGAGCTTCATTCAACATTTTTTGTGCACAAATACTTCGCATTTGACTCAAATTGCTATTACTTGGAATACCCACCAAATATATTACCTGGATTGCTGGTACGTGGAAATGCATTTCATAAGATATATTCAATGTACTGGTTTGAAAACGTAACATTAGGGCTCTACATAGTAACAAACCGCGCGTTAACAAGAGATGGCTTTTATTTGTATCTCCTGCCATTACAAGTGAGACTTGAAGAGCTAGAGAACTCTATGATCGTGCAAGGAGTCAAGGTCTATGACAACGAGTACAACCGCATCTATTACCTTGAATAATGTACTTGTGGAAGAAGTAGATGTATCTTTCTATGATACGGTATACAGCTCTATAAAATACATTAAGAAATCTCTTACAAGCATTGCTGAGGCAGTTCTTGAACTGGAGAAGCACGGAAAAGTTAAAACGAGGTTATTTGCATCAATATATTTTACTGAAATACGCTATGTAAAGGGGCTTAATCATATAAGAAGGAAGGGGGAGTCAAATAGATATGATATGCGTAAAGGATATACGTGGTAGCTACACATCCTGAGATTCTTCGAAAAGCTTTGAGGGGCTATTATTCTGTGCACATTAGGGAGTCTAAATGACGGAGGAATTACCCTTAGTTACTGCTTGCATGCTTATTAAAAATAGGATATGGAGTTTGAAAGCTGTATTGAACGCCTTAGAGGATATACATTACCCTAAGCGTAAATTAAAGCTTGTGTTTGTAGATGATTTCTCTGATGATGGTTCATATGAGTTCTTAACAGAGTGGTCTAGAGCTCGATCCATGAACTTCTACAACATCGAAATTATTAGAGCAAGAACTAACATACCACAGGCCCGCAATCTCTGTATAGATCATACGGAGGGCGAGTATTTGCTATTTTGGGACAGCGACGTGATTCCTCCACCTGAATTATTGTTGGAAATGGTAAACTTAATGAAAAAAGACAAACACGTTGGAATTATAGGCTCTGACTATATTTATGATCCCTCACTGAAAGTGAAGTATGCTCCGATGATGAGTAAGGAGACATATGCTGTGTATATGGGTTTTACACTTATTCAGAAAGATGTTTTTAAAATTGCTGGAAAGTTTAACGAATTGTTAACTGTGGGAGAAGATACAGAGTTTTGCATAAGGGTAAAGGAGCGATCGAAATACACTATCTACTGGGCTCCGAAACCTGTTCTCCATTTGAAAAGGCTCATTGATGTTACTAAGCCTGGTATACTAAGAGATTGGCTGAGATACAATCTTACAGTAAGAGCCAAAGAGTATTATTCAAGCTGGAAAAGTCTACCAAGATTTCTAAAGCTCAGAATTGTATATTGGATTTTATGGCCTTGGACGCTAATGCTATTAGCTTACACGCTGATGTTAGGCAACATAATCATAATATTGTTTTTGTTATTATATATTCTTGCTTCAGCATACCTTGTGATTAGGCAGAGGGGCGTAACTAGAGGTATTGAGCTTTGGATAAAAAGCAATGTACTTACAGGCTTGGCGCTTTCATATGGCATCCTTATTGAAGTTGTGAAGAATTTTGCGAAGAGAAAACATATCACAAGTGCTAGGAGCTATTAGTTAGGAGACTAAAATAGATCTTTACTCTTGTATTCAAAGCTGTTAAGAGATAGTAAAGAAGCTAATGTCACATATGCCTTCAAAAATATGAAGAAGATATTAAAGTGAGCATAGGCAAGGTAAATAGTAAAGTTAGTATCATTATTATTGCCCGAAATGCTACCCCCTATGATTCAGGCGGCTAAGACCTTGAGTAGAAGAGTAATTGTTCATTTGCATGATTATCAACCAATATCCCACACAGTAGTCATTTTTCACAATGAAGACTTTAAGAGTGACTTAATGCAGACATTTTACTATGAATTTCATGAGCATAGCTTAACAAGAGCATTAGTTACAGTGCCGTTTATTAATAAGAAATTAACTGATGAAAACTCCTACTCTACTTAGGTGGCCCTAGTTTCATAAAGGACCTTCATATCATACTTAAGGCAATCAACCTCATCTCAAGGAAATGTAACAGTTTGAGAATTGTGATGACGAGGACAAATGAGTGATTCCACTGATCAACATGTTATTATCTACAGCGAGCTACTTCATGAGAAAGTATTCAGGCTTCATGAAAGAACTTGGGTCACACTCCTCCTATTAATATGTGGATTCTTCAGTATGATCTTGATCTTAAATTTGAATCCTAGTGTTTCTCCAATAAATCATCAATGCTGGAGGCCATTATAGATAGTTGCAATATCTTGCAAGTTTCCTTGAGCTTTTAAGATTAAAGTTTAAACCCTTAACTGGCAGAAACATCATCAAAATTCACGAGTATATTGTAAAAACGTATAATGATGCTGGTGAATCCGCATATGAGTGCAGTGTGCTTTCAAATATTGCTCTTTCCAAACCAATTACATTCAGAGTTCCAAAAGTATTCAAGTTACTTAAAGCTCAGAGCCATAGCGCTCTTATTATGGAGTATATCGCAGGATACCATCTCGACAATTATATATTGAATTTTTTGTTATGCGGTAACTCAGATGCTGTTAAAATCTTCTATCAGCTTGGAAAAGCAGTTAAAGAGCTACATAATCTAGACCTTCACGGATTACGTAACAGTTTCCTTCCCTCATCATCTCACAAATTAAAGAATGAAGTCATAGAGCTATCTGGGATGCTTGTTATATGGAAGATAATCGACTATGAACTCTTTAAAGCTATTTTAAATTCCCTAAAAAATATAACGCTAACCAACGAAATTTTTCTCAATGTTAGTTTGCACGGTGAGCTCTACTTTACACATGTCCTAGTACAAGGCAGTAAAATTATACTGCTTGACTTTCATAATATGCAGAGAGGGCCAGCTTATTTTGACTTAGCAACGTTCATCGAAAGCCTATATGTCTCGCTTGTGTTCTCATCGTATACTCCAAAACAATTCGCGCTTTTAACAGAAGCCTTCTTAAAGGGATATTACGGGAAAGACTTAAATGCTGAAATTAGCAAGTCGATAGAGCTTGCAGTGCTCTACGTATTTCTTAGGAGTATGAGAAATTTATATGCCGAAGACTCGCTGGTAATGAGACTCTTGAATATACTTGGAATAAGAAGATTTAAGGTAGCAATAAAAGAGGTCATTCTGCCGAAACTAACCGCTTAATTGAGGTTATTAAAGATGGAGGAAGCGAGGAAGGATTGGGCTTCAGCCTATGAGAAAGCGAAAAGAGATTTAGAGAGAGAAATCCGCGACATAGACATTTTTGACTGTAACGTAGCCAAGTTTCTGTCAGAATTTTTTAAAGCTGGCCATTTGGTTTTGGAGGCTGGATGCGGCACTGGGCGATTTTGTTTCTGGCTTAATAAAAAGGGAGTCAGCTGTGTAGGCATAGATATTGTTCCTGAAATAGTTAAGAAAGCCGCCTTTTATGCCAAAGAGAAAGGGCTTCCAACACAATTCATAATTGCTGATGTTTGTAACTTACCTCTTAGGGATGAATCCATAGACGGCTATATCTCGCTTGGCGTTGTAGAGCACTTCAGATCTGCGGTGGAAGTGATTAAGGCTTTTAAGGAGTGCAGAAGAGTTTTGAAAAAGAGAGGACAGGCGCTTATCACGATTCCAAATATCTTTGTTCCATTACGAAACAGATTACTCCTCTATATATCCAGAGGCAGAATAGGCATGTTTCACAAAGCTTACACAAAAAAAACCTTTTATCGATTTGGACGGATTATTGGATCCGGCGTTAAGGTTGAAGTGTTTGATCTCTGGTTACCTATCTACAACATCCTTGATGGCGTCCTGAAAATGCTGGGAATCAATGAAAAGACACGGCGCCAAATAAGATTTGCCTTTACAAGATTGCCACAACAGCCTTCTTTACTAAAGCATTTTCTAGGATATATTTACATTATTGCAAATAAACCTGCGTTGTACTTTGAGCAATAACCTCGCATCGCTACTTTATGATCCTTGCCACTAAGTTCCACATTACTTGCTATCTTTATACTTGGACTTAGAATGCCTATAATTTACTTCTTTGGACCAGATGGTTCAGGAAAAACAACCATAGCTATGAGTCTAGCAGAGAAGCTCAGAAGCAGGAGCTTAAAGATAGAGCTCTCTTGGATGAGGGGTACTCATACGTTAGCTTCCATACTCGCTAGGTTTCTCTCTAAGTTTGCCACTTTCAAAGGATCCAATAATCCTTACTATGGAATATCTATTCCAAGCCACATGAAAAGAGTATGGCAACTAATAGAGTTCATATCAGCGTTGCCTGTCTTGCTCGTCAGGTTTATGTTACCTAGTCTTTTAGGCTATACAGTCATAGCTGAAAGGTATATTCCTGATTTTCTTGTCTGGGTTGTTATAACAACAGATGATTCTAGTTATCTCAGTTCTATTAGTGCAAGGTTTCTCTTAGCTTTAGCTTTAAGGGCAAAAGCTAAAATTTATGTTAAAGCAGACCTTCAAAAGCTTATTGAAAGGAGAATGGACACGGATCCATCTTTCATTGTGAAGCAGCTTATACTCTATGAAAAATTAGCAGAAGGCATGAACTCTTTAACTCTTGATACAACAAATAAGAGTGTAGATGAATCGATGAACAGTCTTCTTGCATTTTTAGACAAAAACTTGAAGTAGTATGCACAGAGTATCAACAAAACATCTCGTCAACCTTATAAAAGAAGATGGTCAAAAGATAGAATTAGATCTTAGCCCTTTAATTGATCTTGCGTTCAAGAATAAGGTTCTTCTTCAGCTACTCGTTAAACTTGATATTAAGGATCCTTTAAGGAGATCACAAGAAGAAGCTATAGAAAATATTGTTCGTTTAGTTGAAAATTTGTCAAAAGATCTGGATGGTTTTAGTTTTGCTTTCTTTAAACTTGCTAAGCCTGTAAGTTATGTTCCAGCTGATGTTGATGTTCTGGTTAAATCTGAAGAAAGAGAAGAAATAATTAGGAGAATTGAGGAATTAGGTTTTAAGGTTGAGGTTAAAGAGCCCTTTTGTACTACTCTAGTTAAAGGTCCGTTCATAGTTGATGTTTATGTTCATCCAACCCTCGGAGGTATGATTTACATGGATGGCCAAGAGCTTCTCAATCACGTTTGTATTAAGGATTTTAATGGAATCAAGATTAAAAGTCTTGAGAGCTATGCTGAAGCTTTAGTTTCTGCAGCTCATGCAGTTTACAAGGAGCGTATCTACACTTTAAACGACTACTTTACTGTTAAAGAATGGACAACGGAAGAAACTTTTAAGCTTGCTAAAAAACTAAGGTGTACTTCTAGTTTAAATCTTGCTATGAAAATTAACGAAGCAATTGAGAAAGGATTGTTTGAAGCACCCTACAAGATACCAGTAATTACTTGGACTAAGTTGCTAGTTCAAAAAATCACAAATGATCCTTTAACTAGGTCAACAAGTAAAAATCTAGTAAGTTCTATTGGAAGTAAGCGTGGATTAAAATTACTTAGGTCGAAATTCACAAGAGATTATTACTAGCAAATTCGAATCAGAAACTTAAGGAAGAGAGATTTCTTTCTTTAACGAAAGAGATTTATCATTATATTTACTATAATGCCTTCAGCCTTCTTGGACTCGTAGAAGCAATTTTATTTAAAAACATTTTTATCAAAGTATCAATCAACTTAAAAATTAAAGCGAATCTTGACTTATGCTCTTTTAGTTTCAACAATACTGTTCTTCTCGATCGTGCTCCATGATAAGAAACGATAACGATCCCGGATTCTATTATCCATAATCCTCTTTAAAGGGAATGAAATTCGTCATTGATTACCTAACGGGAGCATTGTGTGAATGAGAAATCATTTACATTTAATTGAATACGTTGCTTGTAGAAAAGGCATTTTGCTGGAAGAGTATATGAACCTTCAGCAAAATGATAGTGCCAGTTTTATATCCCTATCAAGATACACAGGATTACCTCCAGAACGTGGCTCTTCGATCATGTGGAAAGAGCATTTTTGCCATATTTTAGTAAGGAAGCGATAAAACATTGCGATACTATGATGATTATGCCAGGAGAAGAAAGGTAACAAATGAGGATATTCTATGAAATGTACGTTTCGGAAATAATGAATAGAGTCTATTCAAGTGGTTCAATAAGAATATATAAATAAGAAAAATGACTAAAAAAGTACTTTTGGAGACAAGTTTATGTAGTGGGTGTGGTGCCTGTTATGCTATATGCCCATATGATGCAATAGATATGAAAATTTCTCTTGATGGCTCTTATAAGCCTTTTATCGATTCTTCTAAGTGTAAGGGTTGTGCGTTATGTGAAAGGGTTTGCCCAAGTTCTCCTGCCAACCAAAAGATAATGGTAAATGGGTTTGGAAGCTTTATTCGTTGTTACATTGGTTACTCAACCGATGCAACCCTAAGGTGGAAAGCATCGTCGGGCGGGGTGGTAACAACAATATTTCTATCCTTACTTGAAGAGGGCATAATCAGCGGCGCTGTGGTTGTAAAAGATAATCCAAGAGATCCGCTTAAGCCTTTAATGACATTTGTCAAGAATAAGGAAGAGATTATAGAGGCGATGGGCTCTAAATATTGCCCAGTAAAGCCTTTCTTTAAGGTTAAGGATTTAGTTAAAGAGCCTGGAAAAATAGCAGTTGTTGGGCTCCCATGCCATATCTTGGCCTTTAAAAAGCTCGAGGAAGTTGATGGAAAGCTTAGAAGTAAGATTTTCATTCATCTGGGCCTTTTCTGCGGAAAGTGCCCGAACTTCTATGCTGTAACGTACTTTCTTAGGAAGATTGCTGGTGTGAATGAGAGGGATGTAACTAGAATATCTTATCGTGGAAAAGGTTGGCCAGGTAAAATCTCTATATCAACTAAACATGGAAACTTGCTTTGTTTCGAGTATAGCGAGTGGGTCAATTTCGCATATTATCCACATTTTATACCTGTTAGATGTGCCCTGTGCTATGACACAACGAATCAGCAAGCTGATATCTCGCTTGGAGACGCTTGGGGGCTAGCATATGATAGCATAGGAACCTCCGTCATCATTGCAAGAACCCTTATAGGAGAAAGCGTTGTTCAGCATCTGCATGAGGTTGGGAGACTGATTCTACGTGAAGTGAGGCCGGAACAAATTTCCCAGGGTCAAGGATTAGAGGACAAAATAAAGAATTCCTTGATCAGAGCCTATATATGGCAAAGGATATTCCATCAACCCTCTCCATTCATCTTCTCCAGCCTTCCAATGACTTCAATAAAAAATTGGGTCTTCAATTTAGGATACTGCACATGGCTCTATATTGCGCAAAATCGATTGATACGAATAGTCCTCTGTAATACAACACAGCAAATATCAAAAATCTTAAAATTGATTAGGTGAAAGATTTGACTAACCGTCAAGTTAGCATTCATATATTGCATGCTGAGCCTAAAGGCGATATTGGAGTAACTGCTGCTCAAAGAGCCCTCTACAAGATACTCCTAGAGAATAGTATCGACCTCTCAGTTTCTACTCCTAATAGTGAAATCTTCAAACTTACTCATCCCGAATCTAAAGACATGAAAGTGTATAGACCTTTAATACCAAGCATAGGCAATAGAAATATATACAACCACATACAATGGATTATTTTCACAGCGTTTAACCTAACTCTTCTTACATTCATGGCGCCACTCATACAGATAGGGGTTAAATTTTCTTCCAGAATCGATGTCATTGATAGAATGAGAAAATGTGATGCCTTTATAGACTTGAACTTAGAACTTATCAGAGGGATTCCCATCTCCGTATCACCGGCGTTAATAAAACAGGAACCGAAAGTGCTAGTTATTCATAAGCTTTTCTGGTCGTTTAGAATTCTCCAGAATTTATGGTTCCTTTTGATCGTTAAAAGCATTTTTAAAAAAAACTTATTGTTGGTCCAGCATCATTCGGCCCTTTTAATGGTCTGCCTATCATAATAAAATGGTTGACTAAGATAATCCTAAATAGATTTGTAGATTTAGTACTAGTGAGGGAACCCTGTTCAGCTAAGCTGTTAGATAAGCTAGGCGTAAAGAACTACCAAACTGTGGCAGATGTAGTAATTCTCACGCGTGCTGAAAGATCAAGCCATTCTCCTATTCCTTTTAAGCCGGCAATAGGCGTCGTTCCCGCGATGCTTAGGTATACTCTTACAAAAGAGGAAATCGAAAAATATGTAGTGGCCCATGCCAGATGCCTGGACGAGCTTGCTACCAAATATGAAGAAGTAGTTTTCCTACCTTCATCATCAAATGATATAGTTATGTGCCAGATGATAATGGCTAGAATGAAAAATGCATACCGTGCAAAAATAATTATAACTGACAGCGTGGATGAGTATGAATCTTTAATCAGAAGACTAAAACTACTAATAACTACAAGAATGCATCCCTCTATCATCGCTTCAAGAAACTTCATTCCTTTCCTTTCTATAATTTACGATCACAAGCAAGTCGGCTTCTTGTTGCAAATAGGAGCAAAAGCTTTCTCAATACCTATTCAGCAAACTTCTTACGACAATCTTCAGTTGACAATAAACAAAGTAATTCAAAGTTATGACAAAATCAAAGAAAACCTAAAATCTACAGTTCCTAAACTTCAAGATGCACTAACAACAACACTGCTTCACTCTGTTAACTTCATCAGAAAATACCAGTGAATCGCTAAATGTCTGTTTTAAGCTTCAAGATTTTCATCCGGAAATGCGGAACTGTCTACTCGATCTTGGCAATTGCCAAAATAGCCTCTACAAACACTGCAGTAAACTACCTAAACTTCCAATCCAAAACTCTCGCAATCTTGTAAACCCAACCGGAATCTACCTAATTCTCAGCCGAAAATGCAACATCTTTAACGGACAGCCGAGTGGAAGAAACATTACCCTCAAAAGTCAACCATGAACAAGTTGATGAAGAGAACTTGAGAGGAACTATAGTTATGGTTATAAAATTACTAATATCTTGATCTTTTATTAATATGCTGAGGAAAAGAGTATTTGAAGAAACTTTAATAGCAGTTTTCTTTCTATTGTTCTTTCATCTTCTTTTGTGAGTAGAGTTGCTTTTAAGCTTGGCACATGGCTTAAGATTTTATCAGCGCAAGAAGGATTATGGAGTCAAAGAACATCCTGATCCTTACGATACCATACATAGGGCGTTGTCCATTTAGGTTAGTAGCTTTGAAAGAAATTTATAATTTAAATAGGCGAAGATTAGAAAGACAAAGACTCCGTGTCATTACACTTCAACACGCATACAGATAAACAAGCTTGTTGGCGAACTGTACCACACTACTTTCACGACTACTACAAGCTTCAAGTCGAGAATCAAAAAATAAGTTAGTGTTTCCGGATGAGAGTAGACCAATAATGTTTTCTATCGGCTTTGATCCAAAAGTTTCTATAATAATTCTTAATTACAATAGTTGGAAAGATACTATAGAGTGTTTGGAGTCTATATATCAAATGAAATATGCAAAATACGATGTTATCGTAGTAGATAATAGTTCTGAAGATAGAAGTGTTGAAATGATAAATGCATACTGTAAAGGCATTGTAAAAGTTAGCTCTAATTTTCTTTCATATAACTCAGGCAATAAACCGATAAAGGTACTAGAATATACTAGGTATCAAGCTGAAGTTGGAGGAAGAGAATGTGAGATCGCCGATTTACCATCAAATAGGAAGTTAATATTAATTAAAAATGAGAGAAATTACGGGTTTGCTGAGGGGAACAATATTGCAATTCGTTATGCCTTAAAAAGGTTAAACCCAGATTATGTTTTGCTTTTAAATAATGACGTAGTAGTTGACAGAGAGTTATTAACAGAATTGATCAAAGTCGTTAAAACTTCATCTAAAATAGGGATTGTAGGGCCAACTATTTTTTACTATGACAATCCTGAACTTGTAAACTTTGCAGGAGAGGATTTAATCCTCTGGAAAGCAAAGGGAATCCGTTATACAACACGGCCTACTGTACCAAAGGATGTTGATATGATTAATGGTGCATGTATGCTAATAAAAAAAGAAGTAATAAAAGACGTAGGCTTATTTTATCCTAACTTTTTTGTATATTGGGAAGAAACAGATTACTGTGTTAGAGTTAAAAAGAAGGGATATAGAATAGTGTACGTTCCAAAGGCAAAAATCTGGCATAAAATTGCTTCTTCTATCGAGGGAGAATACAGCTACTGGAGAATTTATTACTTAACTAGAAATCGTTTTCTTTTTGTGAAAAGAAATTGTAATAGGTTAGAAAGAACTAGGTTTTTAATCTACTTCTTCTACTGGGACTTGTGGCTTACTATTGGATCTTTTCTAAAAAAAATCATTTTAAAGTCCTTCCAGCCTTTATCAAAGGTGTGTACCATGGATTGCGTACATTTTGTACCGAAATTGCATCTGATAATAAGACCTAAAAGGTATCTTCTTGAAAGAGAAGTTTTATTGCTATGTTTACTGGTTCATGCTCGTCTTCTTTTGGTCTTGTCTTATTAACTACTTCAGCTAAAACTAAAGGATAAATTACAGTATTTTTGTACATTCGTAGGCGAGTATATATAAAACTATCAAGAAAAAGATGGAAAAGGTGAAACAAATGAAAAAAATGAAATAAAACCAAATCAAAATAAGCTAGGAATAGTAACATAAGGAGAACAAAAACTACACAGAATGCGAAAACTGTAAAAAACATTAGCGATTTAGATAACTTAACTAAATAGATTAGCTTCTCAAACTCCACAAACTTCTCAAAACTTGTTATTGTTTTAGCTACTTAACATAAAAACCGATTTATTATTAAAGTCTCATTGAAGTTCATAGCAATTTGAGCTTAAGTTCAAAGAGTTATGAAGATCCTCAAAGTAAACTAGAGTTTCTATTTTCTTAGTAGATGAACTTCAATAAACGAAGGCAGAGTCTTCAGAAAAAACTGATGCAAAAGTTAAAAGAAAAGCTTAAGCAATTTTTGAATT
>Ga0315298_1005264_pt1 | contig 18519 bp, 23 predicted proteins | sample WHS_1_MG_FD_203077 | JGI IMG/M metagenome (GOLD analysis project Ga0315298, IMG submission 203077) | Extremophilic microbial mat communities from Washburn Hot Springs, YNP, Wyoming, USA - WHS_1_MG | ecosystem: Environmental > Aquatic > Thermal springs > Hot (42-90C) | place: USA: Wyoming...
GTTGAGGTATAGGCCTATCGCCTACACCGTCTAGTATAACAAAGACAATCTTCAACGATGATCGCATTCGGCTACCTTTCCGTCCTAAAATAAACTTTTTCACTTAGTGTATGTTCCGTACCCCGGAGGAGTATACCTTGGAGGGGTTTGTGGTTGCCTCTGGAAGGTTGTAGAAGGCGGCGGTGTGGTTGGAGCCTTAGACTTCTTCACCCTATAGTATAGTGTCCCGATCTTCCCTTCGAAGTCGCTTAGTATGCTGTCAAAGGTTGCAAACGCTTCAGCAGGCGAACTATAAGGGCTAAAGTAGCTGTGCACAGCTTCAGGGCTGCCTCCCTTGGTAGACATGTAGTAGAAATGGTCGCTCTGTTGTAGAAAACGCCAAAGCTTCGTCACACCAGCGTCGTTGATTTCCTTTATGTAAGGTTCGAGCCTGCAGAGCCTATCAAATGATATTCTCTGCATACTATTATCTATCCAAGCAGTACAATCTTTCTCGACATCAGCCCAGGAGATGGTCTTCTCTTTGGGGACGTTTATAGCGCCTGAGGCAGGAGTAGAGCTTATGACTTCACTTGGAGTCGCCCATGAGAGGTTACCTGCTTTAGCCACGGCATCTGGAAGGGCCTTCAAGAAATCAAATATCCCAGTATCAGCCCAGTGGTGTTCTCCGAAGGTTTCTATGTCGACAGCGATGAGTATCACATCGCCACCGGTCTTAGAAAGCCAGGTAGCGTACTTTTCTGCTGAAAGAGGGTACTCGCTCCAAGTCCTTAATGAAAAGCGGAAGGCGATATCGTCTGAGAGCACGAAGTGTCTTAATAGAAGCTTTATGTTTTCTGTGCCAACAGCTGAGTAGATGTAAGTTGGCGAACGCCATTCAAGGAGCCTCGTCAAACCCTCTGTTAGTATGCCTTGGAAACCCAGCGATTCAACTGCCCTTGCAATCTCGTTGTTGTAAATATATTCGGTATTTTCAAAGACTCTCACCTCGTAACCGAAGACCTGCTTTATCAAATCTTTATGCTCTTTAACTTGAGCTATGAACTCGTTAAGCCCCAAACTAGAGAGGGAGGCTAACGAATGATAATATGTCCCCCCTAAAAGCTCAACGTTCCCAGTCGCAACCAGAGACTTTAGCTTTTCTACGAGTTGAGGCTCATAAAGTGCAGCTTGGTAGAGGAACATCCCACTCATCCCTAAAGAGACCTTAAATGGTTTATCAGAGGAAGAAGAATTCTTAACTAACTCAGATAGAATGTCAAAGGTCGGGTTATAGCACTTCTTTGAGACGCGGCTAAATATTTCTTTGTTAAGTTTGTCATCAAAGTATCTGTCGATTAACGACTCCCCTGCGGCAATACGCTTTACACGCTCATAGGGGAAGAGACGATTTAAGCGTCTTGGCTGATGGATTTCAAAGGAAAGTACTATGTTGGTCATTTCACAAGTAATCGCAACACTACTCTAATAAAGTTTATGGACAGACTACCGGTGGGGAACACACCTATTGGCTGAGCTTACCATGTCCGCAAGCGACATAAAGGCAGCAAAGTTTTATAAAAAAGGTATAGGTACCTTAACGGGATTACTTTGAAACTTGCAATGTTCTGCTGGGAGTTTCCTCCAAGAATCATTGGAGGGCTTGGTTCTTATATTTCTGAGATCGCGCCGAAGATCGTGGCTAAAGGACATGATGTGACGGTCTTCACATTTAATGATGGGAGGTTAAAGACCAGCGAGATCTATAGAGGCGTCGACATACACAGACCCTTAATAGTCAACATCACCGACGTTCTCCCCTCTGTAGTGAGTGAAGATATCATCAGGTGGGGTAGTGGAACCAAGTTCTTTTCAGAAGTCATGACCAGCAACATTTTAAGCGCATCAAAGCTCGTTAACCAACTGGTTAGAGAGAACCAAAGGGAATACGACCTTATTATAGCACATGATTGGCTATCATTCATGGGCGGAATAATATCTAAAAGGGAGCTTCAACTGCCCATGGTCGCCCACTTCCATTCAACAGAGAAGGGGAGAAGCCTAGGCGACGGTTCGAAGACCATAATCGAGCTTGAAGCGATGGGGGGGAAGGTAGCGGACAAAATAGTCACTGTTTCCTACGCTATGATTGATGACCTCTCCCACCTAAACATCCCAAAGGAAAAGATTAATGTAGTCTATAACGGGGTAGATCCTCACAAGTACGACCCAGATTCTATACCTCAAGATGTGGTGCAAAGCGTCAGGAGGAGATACAATGTTAAAGAAGATGAGCAGATGATACTCTTCATAGGACGACTTGTACCGGTGAAGGGGGTTGACAAGCTTATTTACGCGATGAGACATGTTAGAGAGAGGTTTCCGAAGGCTAAATTAGTTATTGTAGGCACATCAGATAACGAGCAGTTCTACTCCAACCTTATCTCTAATTTGAAACTCGAAGGTGTAGTTATTCCAAGATTTCAATTCATAGGTGAGGAAGAGAGGATAATCAATTATGCCGCATGTGACATAGCGGTCTTTCCGAGCCTCTACGAGCCCTTCGGGATCGTGGCCTTAGAGGCCATGAGCATGAAGAAGCCGGTCATAGTGGGTGCGAGGGGAGTTTCCGGCTTAAAGGAGATCGTAGTACCATCAGGTCCTAACCAGTGTGGAGTACACATAAATCCTTACGACCCAGCTGATATAGCGTGGGGGATCGGTGCGCTGTTAGAGGATATGAGCAAAACAAAGCAGTTGGGCATTAATGGGAGGAAAAGGGTGTTAGAACACTTCACTTGGGAAAAGGCGACTGAGGACACCATAAACACATACAAGCAGCTACTGAAATAGAGGAGATATATTTGGGTGAACTAAGAAAGGATTATTTTGTTGATCGCTGGGTTGTTATTGAACCCGGAAGGGCTAAAAGGCCCTCTGATTTTGTAAAGCCAAGAGAGGAGGAGGATGGGTCTATCTGCTACTTCTGCCCTGGGAACGAGCATCTCACTCCACCGTCGATATATTCGATAATATCTGAGAACAACATTCTAATAAAGAAACAAGACAGTGAAGAAGAGAGAGTTAAAAATTGGATTACAAGAGTGTTCCCGAACAAATTTCCTATAGTCTCCACCGAACCAGAATCCGAGCACACAAACTATCCAACAGAAAGCGAGCCAGCCTATGGATATCATTACATCGTAGTGCCAACTCCAAACCATAAAGACGAATTCTTCACCTTTTCGAAAGACCAGTGGCTCAGTTTTATGAACGTGCTCGTTGACATGGTTCAATACCTCTACGGGAACAAGGTAAAGGGCGTTGGATACGTCTCAATATTTATCAACAACGGTAAGGAGGCAGGGGCCTCGATAAAGCACCCCCACGCCCAAATCGTGACAACACAGAACATACCTCCGATAATCACAAGTGAAATATCCGCCTTCGAGAGGCATCCATCCTTTGGAAGGTGTCTACACTGTAACATAATAAAATCTGAGACAGGTGGGCCTAGAAACATATACACCTCGAAGCACTTTATTTCGATTGCACCGTGGGCTTCTTTTACACCCTTCGAATTCTGGATATATCCAGTGAAACATGAAACAAAATTTTCTGAACTAAGTGCAGAGAACGCGGAAGACTTGGCTCAGATGTTGAAAATAATGATGGGCGCGTTGGGCACGACGCTTGGTAACATACCATTTAACATGGTTTTTCACATATCGCCTGAGAAGAGGACTACGAAGCAGCTGCACTGGCATATAGAAGTCTACCCTAGACTGACGACCTATGCAGGCCTAGAGCTTGGTTCAGGGGTATATGTCAACCCTGTCCCGCCAGAGCAAGCCTGCAACATATTGGCTGTGGCTGCGAGAAAAGAGCATGCGAAAATGTATGGCATAGAATAAAGATTTCAACTGAACGCCCTGAAGCACGCGTTAAAACCTTTCTGAGCTAACCAGACTCGACCCTCCTTATAAACGACTTTACGCTCTACCGAAAGTGCTCTAACTAGAGCTTCAATTTTGTATACATCTACTTTAAGCAACCTAGCGATTTCTATAACACCAATGCTCCTCCTTTTGTCGAGCGCGTTGCAGAATCTTAAGAAGGAGAGAAGGGCTACTTCGTCTACCATTATCATTCACCAATTAGATCCTTGTAAAGGTTTACTGTCTTATCAGCTATAACTGACCAAGAAAACTCCTTTTCAACACTTTCCTTACCTCCCCTCTTGAGGGATTCTGCCAAGCTACGGTCTGATAGAACCCTGTCAACACCCCAGAATATTGATGAGGGGTCGTGGGGGAAGACCTTGATCCCGTTCACTTCGTGTCTGATAACTTCAGAAAGACCGTCAACATCGCTGGCGACGACAGGAACCCCCGCGGCCATAGCTTCTAAGGCCACGATCCCGAAGGGCTCATATATCGATGGCACTACCAAGACGTCCGCGCTCTTCATTAGCCTAACCATTTCCTGGTCGGAGAGAAAGCCTGTGAACCTAACTCTTCCTAAGAGACCTAGACGACTAACTTCGGACTCTAGATAGCTTCTTGACGGCCCATCACCCACGATGATCAGCTTAGCGTTGTGCTTGCTTAGAATTTGAGGCATAGCCCTAATCAGGTATTCGCACCCTTTCTGTGAAGTAAGCCGCCCTACGAAAAGTATCATCTGCTCCCCCCAGTAGACGCCATACCTTTCCCTTGTTCGAGCGTAATCAAAATCTATTTTAAGCCTATCTTGGTCCACACCGTTCGGGATTACACTTATCTTTCTAGGGTTCAAATTGAACCTCTGTTCAGCATCCCTCTTCATGGAGTTACTACAGACGATTATCCCTGATGATTCGTAGGACCCCCACCACTCTAGGCTTTCAATCATCTTCGATTCTAACGTTTGAGAGCCTTGGCTCCTCTTAAATTCAAAGCTATGGAAAGTCAAGACCATCTTTGAGGTGGTGTAATGTTTGGCTTCAGTTGCCGAAGGCACGACCATCCAGTCATGTGCGTGCACTATGTCGAAAGGCCCCCCCTCTTTAATAAGTTGCCCAATCTTTTTACTGAAAAAATGATTCATCAGATAGATCCAAATATGGAAACTTGGCGCGGGAACCTGAATTTGAACCCTAAACACGTTAACGCCCTCAACCTTCTCAAACAACGGGCTGCCCAAGGTTTCAGGCGTCAAGATGGTGACGTCGATGCCCTTTTTCACCAAGAACCTAGAAAGTTCGTCAACATGCCTTGATATACCGCCAATGATATTAGGCGGGTACTCCCACGTGAGCATTAAAACACGCAAGCTTTCACCACCAATACCGTTCTGCCGAACTCACTTTTAGAATACACCTTAAAGATCTGCTATTCCATGATTTACTAGCATTCAAAGGACCACCGGCCAAAATCACCGCACAACTTGATACGGGTTGAAGAGGCATAAAAATTTGTGCTTCTATGATCCTTTAAAGTTTAAGCTTATCTGTGTACTTTAGCTCCTTTTCAAGCCTCATCTTAAGATAGTCGATGTTCTTGGTTTTAGCAGGTTCCACCTTGTTCATTATCGCGAGGTAAATTGTGGAAACATCAAGGAAGTATATGTAGGAGACTATGTTTCCAAGATGGGAATCTCCCTCTGGAAATAGCTCCATTACTTTTTGCTTCGCCATTAGAAGAACCTCCTTTAATATATCGAACCTAATTCTGACTTCTTGGGTGTCAAGCTTAGTCCTTAACAGCATGATTCTGAGCTGTGGATTTGGTATGTCGTAGGCGACGATTTCGTTATGGCAAAGCTCTGGTATCACATCTGCCATCGCATGCCATTTCCCATTCTCACTTATCAAACGTCTGAACCTCTCAACAACGCAGCTGATGTCCTCACTTCCGTAAATGACCGGATATTTTCCGAACATAAAGGATGCTACTTGCTTAGAAATATTTTCGTTAATCGGAACCTCTGGGAATATCTTTTTGGAGTGTGAGGTGAGCACTCCTATAGAGGACTTTGACTCCTTAAATTCGACGTCGTTGACGATCCTTAACGAATACAAAATGTTTACTAGAGTGTAGAAGAGGAGAGGGAAAGCAGCCCTAGGAGCTAGCCCATGGGGAACCTTGTTAAATGGGATGCCATTCTTTTTAGAAGAAGATTCCAACAAGCCACCTGAAGAAATCGTTACTAATGGAAGCCCCGTCTCTAAGGCTTCACTATAACAACCAAGGGTTTCCTCAGTGTTACCCGAGTAGCTGGTTGCAATAACCAAGTCGTCCTTACCCACCCATTTAGGGAGGTGGTAGCCCTTTACAACCACCACATTCAACCGCTTTAACCAACTCTTTAAAACGTCACCAGCAGCCGCTGAACCACCCATCCCACAGACCACTATATGACCAAATTTCGATATCTTCGGAACAGAAACTTCCTTCTCAAAAGATTCTGAGGCCAGTGTTGGCCAAGATCTATAATCTTTAAATATATTAGAACGATCGTACTTCTTAATCTGATCATTTGATATAATTTCCTTTAACCTGCTCATAGTCTAAAGGTGAATGTGGAGGTATAAATAATTTTCAGATAAAATAAAAAAAGGCAAGATATAATCTACTGCGCCCCATCACTCTCAACATATCTCCGTGGCTCGCTGTCTAAGCTTTCTTAGAAATGACTACGTCTATTGTCGAAACGTTCCTTGTAACTCCCTCTGGACTCTGCAGAGCCTCAGTGCCTAGGTTGACTTCCTTTACAAAGAATTTGCCCTCTCCGAATCTGTTTATCAGCACTTGAGATACGTCAACCGCCTTGCTTATCGCTCTTCCCCTTGACTTTATGACAACAAATGGGGACTGCGAAAGCTGTAGTACTGCTGACAGGACATACGCCATAACGCCTTTCTTGCCTATGTATATCACGTTTGGCTCAGACTTCCTAGGAGGTGCTGAGGGAGCTGCTTTAGCTTCTTCCTGAGGTGCTTCTGGAGCGACATCAGTATCTTGTTCCGTTTTTTTGGATGATTTGGTCATAGTCTATCTAACCAAAAGGGCTACATTTCTAATTAATAACCTTGTCGGTTTTCGACACCTAAGAATTTTTGTGTTACAAGAGGTCTTGAACTGGTATATCTTGGTATGTCCCATCGGGAAGCTGCCTCCTTATCGATATAGGAAGGGCTTTTGCTTCGAGTTCTCTTTTCGCAATTTCGGTGACATCATATAATCCTTCCCTTGGGATAAACGCTGGTGCACCATACGAGAGTTGGAGTGCTCGAGCACCGATTATCCTCGCTCTCTCATATTTTGTAAGCCTTGGTGGACCGATAAGCGATTTCTGCGCTACTCTCTTCAAGGTCTTTTTGGGCATAAAAGGGACACACTCCACCGCTATCAACCTTCAACCTAGTCCTTTTTGAAACTTTCGGTAGCGATCTTGAAAAATGTTATAAAGAAGTCAAGTATTCAACTCCTCGAACATAAAGATTGTCTAATAGAACCGTCTCCAGACAAAAGTTTCGGATTACCGTCATAGGCAAAGGGGAAGTTATAGCGAACATGTACAGGCATCTCTCGCCTTCTACGTTGCTTCGAATAAACAGGGTCGTGCCATTCGAGACGCATATTATAAGGCAAAGTAACATGATCATAATGCCAATTAACGTGGTCTCCGGAAAGGAGAAGATAAGGGATGAGTTCAAAAAGGGGGAGATCGCTTTCGGACCCCAAGAAAGCGCGATAGTGATCTTCTTGGAGGACAGTAAGGTCACCAGAAAATACAATATTCTCGGGGAAGTAGAAGTCGGACTAGAAGTATTGAATAAGATAGTTCACAGCGAAACCGTTAAGGTCGAACGTATCGAGTAAACTTACTGATCTTTAAACTTATAGATGTAGTGACCGCTGAATCCCCCTACTTTAACAACGACATCCTTCGACTCCAAGGTCTTTAAGAACTGATTCGCGGCAGAAGCTGTGACGCCCAAAGCTTTTGCTACAGTGTATAAAGTCAACGCCTTCAATGATTTAATCTGCGATAACGCAGCCTTCTCGTCCTTAATTCGTTCGCTATATTCTTCACGTTTTTGAAGCTTGCCACCTTTCTTTTCCGATTTCTGCTTAGCAGCCTGCTCTTCAGCTAGTCTCGCTTGGGCTTTCTCTTCTGAGGTTATGCTCCTTCTCTTTACTCCACCCATTAACTATCAAATCAAGGCAGCTGACATCCCAATAGATTAACCTTTCTATCTTTTAAAAAGAAAAGTTAAATTAACTGAATTAGGCATCACCTATTTTGATAGACATTATGGAGTTCAAAGAGCTTGCGAACGTACTTGAGAGGCTCTCAGAAACGACAAAGAGATTGGAAATGATAAGCATACTTTCAGAGCTGTTCCAGAAGACAGACCCAGAAATAATAGATAAGGTCGTATATATGATACAGGGAAAATTGTACCCTGACTACTTAGGCATCGAAATTGGCATGGCAGAGAAGCTCGCTGCGAAAGCCTTATCGAACGTCACTGGCATAGATGTAGAAGAGATAGCTCAACAAACTTCAAAAATCGGTGACCTAGGGAGCGTTGCCGAGCAGCTTCTTCAGAAAAAGAAGCAGGTGACGTTATTTTCTGAGCCATTAACTGTGGAGAAGGTTCACTCGTCTCTGGACAAGGTGGCTAGGGTCTCCGGCCCTGGGGCGCAAGAGACTAAACTCGGAATACTTTCAGGACTTCTCAGCGAAAGCTCACCTCTGGAAGCAAAATACCTCATCAGATTTGTTATAGGAACGCTTAGGCTGGGCGTAGCAGATTACACGATATTAGATGGCCTAGCCAGCGCCTTCACCGGGGGGAAGGAGAATAGGGAATTGATAGAGAAGGCTTACAATTCTTCAAGCGACCTGGGTGTGGTTGCAAAGGTCTTGGCGAAGGAGGGTGTGGACGCCTTGAGAAAGTTCAGCGCTACAACTGGGAGACCGATAAGGTCGATGCTAGCAGAAAGGTTGACAACAGCTCAAGAAGTAGTTGAGAAGATGGGGGGAGAGGTTTCAGTAGAGTACAAGCTAGATGGGGAAAGGGTCCAAATCCACAAAAAGGAAGAAGTATCCCTTTTCTCCAGGAGGCTTGAAAACATTACACATCATTTCCCAGACATAGTTAAGACCGCGCAAAATAACTTGCTGTTCAAAGAAGGTATTGTTGAAGGGGAGATTGTAGCTGTCGACCCAAACACAGGCGAGATGAGGCCCTTCCAAGAACTCATGCATAGAAGGAGGAAGTACGAGGTAGAAAAGACCATGGAGGAAGTTCCGACGATGCTATACCTCTTCGACATCTTAGCCTTAAACGGTAAAGACCTAACACAAGTACCATATAGGCAGAGGAGAAAACTGCTAATAGAAAATGTAAAAGAGGGCGCTTCAATAAAGGTTGTCCCCAACATCATGACTTCAAACCCTGAAGAGATCGAGAAGTTCATGAACCAAGCGATATCTGAAGGGTGTGAAGGAGTAGTTATCAAAGACCCTAATAGCGTGTATAGAGCGGGGGCGAGAGAGTTTAGCTGGATAAAGCTGAAGAGGGAGTATCGCAGCGAATTAGCCGACACCCTCGACTTGGTGATAGTTGGGGCGTTCTATGGCAAAGGAAAGAGGACAGGGAAATACGGCACATACCTACTTGCAGCATACGACGATGAGAGAGATATGTTCGAGTCTGTAAGCAAGGTTGGAACAGGATTCACAGACGAGGACCTTGAAAAGTTCCAAACAATGCTTGAACAATACAAGATAAAAGACAAGCATAGCCGAGTGAATTCGAATGTGAAGGCTGATGTATGGTTTCTCCCACAAGTCGTGATAGAGGTTATAGCCTCAGAGATCACCTTAAGCCCCATCTATACCGCAGGTTATGGAGTCATCAAGAAAGACACCGGACTAGCTTTAAGATTTCCCAAATTTACAGGGAGAATTAGGGACGATAAGGCACCAGAGGACTCAACAACTGTCAAAGAAATCATCGAACTCTACCAAAGAAAGCTCAGCAAAATCACTAAAGAAGAAGTGCCTTAGTTATAGCAGATATGTACATGCCTTTGTAACACTCATCTTAGGAGGTTTTCTTGTAGACACCTGAGGATATCCTATGGGAACTATTGCCACAGGGATAAAACCTTTAGGGGTTTGCAGAGTTGCACGTAGAAGATGCTCATCAAAAGCGCCAACCCAACAAGAACCCAGACCTAACGCAGTAGACGCGAGTAAAATGCTCATCGTAACCGCAGCAGTATCCTGGATGCAATAAAGCTGCTCACCCCTCTTACCGTAGACTGAAGCGCTTTTTTCAGGGATAGCGCACACCACGAACACTACAGGCGCTTCCATTATGAAGGACTGGTTTAAAGCACATGTAGCGATCCTTTCCTTAAGGCCCTTATCTTTTACTACATACACGTGCCAAGGTTGGATGTTACCCGCAGATGGCGACTGAAAAGCAGCTTCAAGTATCTTGGTGATCAGGTCATCTGGAACCGGGTCCGGTTTATACCTCCTAACACTCACCCTGTTATAGAAGATCTCTAAACTCATCTAAAGTTATGATGGTGAATTGCATTATTAAGCTTTGAGGAAACAAATCTTAACGTTTTCAATAAAATGGCTATAAAAGTTTAAGGCCATATCGGCAAATGGTATGATCGATGGACAAGGACAAGTACTTCGGAACACCTAGACTTCAAATTGCGTTAGACCTTCTAAACTTAGAAACAGCGTTGAAGATCGCTTTAAAGGTAGTAAAGAGCGTTGACATTTTCGAAGCTGGAACCCCTCTAATTAAAGCAGAAGGGATAAGGGCCGTCACCGAACTTAAAAAAAGACTACCAGATAAAGTAGTCCTAGCAGACATGAAGACACTGGATGTCGGCTGGGTCGAAGTAACCTTAGCATCAGAGGCTGGCGCGGACATAGTTTCTGTTTCAGGGCTTGCACCAAATGAAGTGATCCAAGAGTCTGTTAAAGCGGCTAGGGAAAAGAACGTGGTCTTAAAGGCGGACCTTTTAGGTGTCAAAGAGCAGCTGAAAAGGGCCATTGAATTAAAAGAACTAGGGGTCGACATGGTGTGTGCACATACAGCGATCGACCAAGAAAAAACGGGCATCAGATTCGAAGAAAAGGTTGATCTGGTTAGAAACATAGTGAATAGGACAGGCCTTATAGTGTCCGCCGCAGGGGGATTAAATCTAAACAACGTAGGCTCAATAATAAAGGCAGGAGCTAAAGTGATCGTCGTTGGGAGAGCAATAACTACATGCCAAGAACCAGAGAGGATGGCGTCCCTCTTTAAAGAAGAAATAGACAAAAACATTGGATAATAAAAAAGGTAAATCTATAAAGGAACGAAAAGCATTATAAGTGAACAGGTCTAATACACATTGACTCGACATGTACGAAGGGGAATCAGAGCTCAGAGCCAAGCGGAAGACATTATCATTGTTAACAGATGAATCTAGGAAGGTCGTTGAAGGAGTTAGGATCCTACTTAACGCCTACAACGAATTTTTAAAAGATAACAAAGAAGGTGTAGCATCATACATTGAAGAGGCAAAACGAGTCGAGGATGAAGTTGAACGATACAGGAGGAGCCTGATCAGGGAGTTGATGAGCATGGGAAGCATCATAATGAATAGGGAAGACGTTCTCAGATCAGCTTATTCAATCGAAGATGTTGTAGATTACGTTTACGCTATAACCTTCAGGCTCGGGCAGCTAGATACGAAAATATTCAAAAAGTTGAACGTCGAAAAAGAGCTTGAGGAGCTAATCCTGATGGCGATAGACTGCGCTCAAAAGATGAGTGAAGTAGTTAGGATGTTAACGATCAACCCGCAAAAGGTACCTGACCTTGCAGTGGAGGTTGAAAACCTAGAAAAAGAGATCGACATGAAGTACAGAACTTTAAGCATGAAGCTACCACCTAGCTTGTCAAACAAGGCCGGATTATTCCTCGCCCTAGACATTATAGACAGAGTCGAAAACCTGTCAGACGAATGCTTAAGAGCAACAGACGCGGTCACCATATTGGCTTTAGGGATATAAATCAGAAGTAGAGAAGATGTTTACAGGAAAGCTGCTAGGAAACAGAATAATGGTATGGGACATAGAAGAATCTCAACACCTTTATAAGATGGGTTTTTTTGGCAAACCAATGGGGATACATAAACCAAAAGATTCTGAATTTAAAGCCCCCTTAATTCTAGATGTTATAGAAGCGTTGTACTTAGTCGAAAAGAAGCTATTAAGGGTGCTGAACATCGAAGGCGCAGAGATTTCCTTTAACGAGCTGTTCAAGATCTGCAAGAGAGATTACAGGAACTTTGACTCAAAATACTTGGTCTACAAGAACCTTCGAGACAAGGGACACGTCGTCCTCCCTGGAATCAAATTTGGTTGCGACTTCGCAGTATATGAGCACGGGCCAGGAATAGACCACGCGCCTTACCTAGTTCAGGTGGTGGGAAAAAGAGACAAGCTTTCCGCGACACATGTTGTTCTTTCTGGCAGGCTCGCTACAACGGTTAGAAAGAAGTTCATAATAGCCATAGTGGAGAAGAGGAGAACACCGAAATATTTGGCGTTTGAATGGTGGAAGGCATAGAGGTTTTTAGAAAACTTTTAATTGCACATCATATGAACCAACAGGTAATTAGTGAGCGGTAATGGAAGAAAATTCCACGGCCAAACCATGCACAGCCAGATGCGAGTTTTTCCGATGCGGCCGAAGAACACTAGTTTTTCGTGAAGGAAGACCTTGGTGTAGCTTCGTAAACGAGCCATGCACCCCTGAAAGCTGCGCCTATGTGACATGCCTAAGAGGGAAACTTATTGCGGGCAACAAATGCGGTTTGACGATAAGAAGGATAACTGTAGAGAACACCACCCCAAACGACTACAAGTTAAATATTAAACTGAAAAACAAGTACATAAAAAAGATCGGCGACGAAGATCTAGTCTAAAGCCGTTAGTTCAAAACTTTGCTGTAACAAATCATTTAGAATAGGATACACTATATCTTTAAATGAGCCTATGCCATCGCCGATCAATCTAACATCCAGAGTAGCAGCTAGCTTAGACCATATGTTTCTCTGTAAAGCAGTATTATGCCTTCCGGTGGGAAAATGCCTACCTCTGTCACGATGGAGTCGATATACTTAGGAGGGGTTACGTCGAATGATGGGTTACGAATTTTTACCTCTTTGTTTTCTTGCGCCCACTCCCCTGATACGACTTCCTCAGGGGAACGTTCCTCGATCGGTATCAATTCGCCTACGAAAGTTTTTGGAGCGATTTTGTAGCTTTCAGCAGCAACCATAAAACGGCTCTTCGCTTGATTTGCCACCAAAGCAACCTGAGAGGTCCCAATCTTGTTGACAACAGCACCGTTCACATAAATAGCGTCCGCGCCTACAACAACTTGGTCAACCTTTTTAATGAAGAAATTCACTGCAGAGTCAACTATTAATGTCACATCAACCCCGTTTTTGGCGAGTTTAGAAGATGTCAGGTACCCCTGGCCTTTTGGTCTGGTCTCTGTGCAAAAGACCTTAATGTTCTTCTGTTGCCTATGCGCGGTTAGTATAACCGAGATCGCGGCTTCACTATTACAATGGGTTAGAATAGTGTCCCCATCTTGGATTAGACGAGCTCCGAGTAGGCCGATCTTCTCTACAGCTGATTCGCTCCTTTCTACGAACGACTCACAATACTTCTTTAACGCAGCCTTTAAAGACGCTACATCCTCGACACCCTTAGCTTCCTTCTCAAGGTTCAAAACAACGTAGTTGATGGCGTTTGGAAGTGAGACCGCAGTCGGTCTAGCGCCCTTCAAGTACTCCCCAGCTTCTCGCACCCTTTCGACGAAATCCCTACCCCCACTCACATCGAGGGAATCACCGTAATCTTCAAGAGCTTTAACAGCAGCCCTTGCGATACGACCTGCGCCACGGATCTTCATCAACCTAATATCATCAAACGTAGTGTTTAATGTGTGCAAACCATCTTATAGTATTAAATGGCCCTATAAAAAATCTTTTGAATAAAAAAAATTGGACCTGAAGTTAGCTTCAGGCTCATCTCTATAAAAAATCTATTGAACCACTTCGCCCACTGCGTGGCTTGGTAACACTTGAACGATCTTCGCTTTAACGCTATCGCCTTTGTTGGTGTGCGGTACGAATATCACATATCCTTGAAGCCTTGCTAGCCCATCTCCCCTTCTACTGATTTCACTGATTGTCAGGTCGACGACGTCACCAACCTTAACTGGTTTTTCTTTGAAATAAGACGATGGAAACTTTCTTCCCGGTCTTCTTCCACGCATTTCTGAGCCTTCTTCCTCTGCCAAGTTTGATCTTTGCCTCTTTCCCAGATGATTACAGATACTATTTAAACATTAACCGTTTCCTTAAACATGTATTTTTGTATAAAGTCTCATATCGCTACGTCTTCGACAGAGTTTAAAAGCAGAAACTTTTAGTCTACTATGATGGTTGATAATAAGATCAAAGAGGGAGAAAACGTTCTATTATATTCTTCTAAAGGTAAGAATTGGCTAGTCAAAGCTGAACATGGAGCTAAAGTCCACACTCATCTAGGATATATTGAGTTGTCAAATATCATAGGTAGGGAGTATGGGGAAACCTTCGAGACCAACTTGGGGGCTAAGATGACGATCCTTAAGCCTTACCTTATAGACTATGTTATGAAAAGCGCTAGAACCACGCAAATAGTTTACCCAAAAGACATAGGGTTGATAATTCTAGAAACCGGCCTTTCCCCTGGCTCCACCGTCATCGAAGCAGGCACAGGAAGTGGGGCCCTAACTACCGTGTTGGCCAACTTTGTCCGCCCAAACGGTCACGTCTTCACCTATGAGATACGACCAGAGTTTGTAGAGGTAGCTGAGAAGAACCTGAAAAGAGCTGGTCTAAGAGACTATGTGACAATCAAGAATAAGGACGCTTCTATTGGATTTGATGAGATGGATGCCGATATAGCCGTGATAGATGTCGGCGATCCGTGGAGGCTTGCAAGCCCCGCCTATAATTCACTAAAGGGTGGTGGTGCGATAGCAGCGATATTGCCTACAGTCAACCAAGCAGAGAAACTGTCAGTAGAATTGCATAAACTTGGTTTCGTAAACGTCCATACAGTCGAGTTGATGCTTAGAAACGTCGAAGTGAGGGAGGGTATGACAAGGCCATCGACAAGGATGATTGCGCACACAGCTTACCTAATGTTTGCGCGGAAAACAATCCTTAAAAGTTAAAAAATTGCGTTATAGAGATGTTTGGTGACAGGAGTTGAAAAAAGAACAATTACAGGACGCTTCGATCATCGCGTATCTGATGCCCTTCATAGCTGGGGTTTTCGGTTCCATCTACTACTTAATAACGCTTGGCGATGCAGATAGGACGCTGTACAATGTACTTCTTTTAGTTACAAAAGACCCACTAGTTTTCTTAACCGGATTCCTCGGATTAGTTGCGGCAACGTACTTCGATGCGAAGAGTTCGAGCGGGAGCTTTGAGCAGATACCTTCTAAGCTACAAGTGGTCGCCCTATCGATTTTAATAATGGAACTATTTGGGGCCCTTGTAGCGGTAAACTTTGTAGACCTCGGAGAGCTATTCTTATTACTCGTAGACGGGAAATATGCCGCCCTAATGCCCTTACTAACTTTAGTATATTCTTTCCTTCTCCTACTAATTAAGACGAGCTCGTTTGACATAAGGTTTAAGACCATTGGCACAGCTGTTTCTATAACTTTAATGCTAGCAGGGCCCTCGTATGTATTTTATTCGAGTGTTACAGGGATGGGGTCAAACTATGTCCTAGGTGTAGCTACTTTCATGTCAGGACTTGTATTCTATATTCTTATAAAAACGCTCAACTTAAAGGTGAGAGGATCAGCCTAAGAGTATTAGGAAAGCTATCACCAGACCGTAAATCGCTATAGCTTCTACGAAGAGCAAAAGCATGAGGACCTTGCTAAACAACTCTGGCTTTTCAGCCAATGCAGAAATTCCTGTAGAGCCGATTTGTGCCATACCTATGGCCGCAGCAGCCCCTGCTAAAGAGAAGGCTATTGCAGCACTGAGTTCTTTAAATGAGAGCTGTGGAGTAGTTGCATCTGCGGCATATACACCATTTGCAGAAAGCACGCACATGGTAAATATGATGAGTAAGGCTAAAAAACGGTATTTCAATTCATACAAGCCTTTATCACACATCTGGGAAAACGCTCGGAGCTATTAAAACTTTTTTTATGCTTTCTAACGGAATATTTAGAAGTTTAGCCTTCAGAATGTTAAGAACATCTTCTATCTCAAACCTTTTCAAGACGATGTAACCGTAGGCGACGGCAGGTTGTAGTGGATAGGCGTAGAAAACGCGATAAGCTTCTCTAGCGATTATTTTACTATATTCAACGTTCATTTTCTCAAGAGGGTTTTCAACCATAAGTGAGAGGAACCTGTTTATTGGAGAGGGAAACAATTGCTTTGATGATTCCGCATAAGCTTTGAAGTCAGGGGATGTAAGTAACCCTTCGAATAAATGGGCTTCAACAGTCGAGTAGTAGACCAGATGCTCTTGAATAACCTCCTTAGGTATACCCAGAGACCGAAGCCTAATGGAATTTATAATATTAGCTTTTAGAAGTTGACAACGAACGATATTTGATAAAATGGGCTTGTAGGGGGTACTTTTTAGCACAGCTAAAAAACGCTTCCAAAACAGAGATTTGAGCTTTAATGATAAAAGATTCGAGTCCGATTCTCCATCAAGATCTAAAGCTTCGACCTCTAATCTTAACGGCTTATCTTTTATGTAACTTGCTAAGGCACTAGCATCTTTGTATAGTTCTTCTGTAAATTTGTCTTCAAAGAAAGAGTTTTTTGAGAAAGAGCCGTAGAAGGCGTCGAAGCCGACTTCATTACGCTTCGATACGACGATGTCGCCTATCGAATTCACTACTTCATAATCATGTAGCATAGATAAAACAACAGCTCCTTTGGCAGGTGAATGATTAGAGATCTTTGTTAATTCATCAAAATAATATTTGTATAATAAACGTTCTAATTCGATGGGAGGGGGTAGAATCGATGAAAACCTTGAGAGATAGTACCAGTAGTCTGTGCCGTTAAGATATGATAGGGCAACATAGAAGCTTTCCGCAGAAGCCAAAGAATTAAACTTCTGCGGCTTTAAGAACTTTCCTTTCCCTACTCTAACCTTTGCTAGAACAGGACCATAATGACTATAGGTTACAGGCATGTTCCTCCTTACTCCTTCAATTTGTAAAATAGTACGATCGTCCCTATAAAAAGAGTGCTAAGACCTAATGCTAGCGCAAACAATGCAACTAGTAACTTAGAAGTGAATAGCTCAAGACCGAAAAGGTAGCTAAAGGTTGTCACTAAAATTGAGACCAAAAATGGTGAGAATAAACTAAGGTAAAGCTTCCAAAACGATTTTATTCTTGGCCTTTTTGATACAGTACTTAGAAGAATATGAGCGTAAGACAGGGATTCGAATTCCTCGGACTTTCCTTGACCATACTTGTGTTCGCAATAGCAGGTTTCCTTATCGGAAAGGAGTTGGGGCAGACGGTCCTTATAACGCTTCTTTTCACACTCTTCGGCATACTGATAACCTTCTACGAAATGTGGAGGATAGCCAAGAGAAGTTAACATACACTACACTAACTTAAATTGCTTAAAATTAATTCCTGTGCCTGAATAGAACTTCATGAAGAATTCAACCCAGTGTAGCCTTAGACAATGTAGAAACGCGAGCATCCCTTCAAAGCCCATTATCAAAACGGTGCCTAAAGCAAGTAAAGGTATAAAGATAATCAGATTTAGGGAGCCTCCTATGTCGAAGAAGATCTTGCTAAAAAGCGTGTGCGCGGCACCGATCGCTAGAATTCGGAAGTAAGAAAAGGTGTTCGAAATTAACGAGATCATCTGTTCTAATGCCTCAAAAATTTGTCCAAATCCACCCTCCACCACCCTTCCTATTATCAATATTAAGATTGGTGGGAGAAAATAATACAAAATAGTGTTAAAGTTAAAGACCACGTTGATTACATTTATACCGTTAACGAAGAACAAGTACGCAATAGCCCAGTAAAAGGCGATCCAACCTACGTTACCTACGATCTTCCAGACCTCCCTAGCTTTAACAGCGTTTACTATAGATAAGATTATTCCAAAGGATATTTGGGAGAAGGCGATGATAATACACATTCTAGCTAGGGTTAGAGGTGTTTCAATAGGGTTCATTCTAATTGGAATCCGAACTATACCAATAGAGATGTAGTTTGGAACCTCTGGCAAGCCTATGGCATTGTATATTTCCTGCGCAAGCTCGTGGCTTCCAAAGGCTTCCCTGTACATAAAAAGACCCACAATTGAGGAAGTAATACCCAATATTATGTAGAGCTTAGCTCCTGAAACTACGATTGAAAGTGTTTCACCAAATTTTACA
>Ga0315298_1005265_pt1 | contig 18517 bp, 15 predicted proteins | sample WHS_1_MG_FD_203077 | JGI IMG/M metagenome (GOLD analysis project Ga0315298, IMG submission 203077) | Extremophilic microbial mat communities from Washburn Hot Springs, YNP, Wyoming, USA - WHS_1_MG | ecosystem: Environmental > Aquatic > Thermal springs > Hot (42-90C) | place: USA: Wyoming...
GAGCAAGACGCCTACGCCGACCCTCATCTGAAGGCGCGCGGCTTCTTCGAGCAACTGACGCACGCCGACTGTGGCACCCACCTTTACCCGGGGCTGGCCTTCAAGATGTCCAAGACGCCCAATCATATTAGGCGCGCGCCAGTCCGCCTCGGCGAACACAACGAATACGTGTACAAGCAAGTCATCGGTGTTAGCGACGAGGAATACGAGGACTTGGTAGAGAAAGGGCACATCGGCACGACCTATGCCCTCTGAGTATCACGCCACAGATCCGGAACTGGTTGTGGTGCTTATAGGGCGAGACCGCCTCGCCCCATACCCCTACCACCTAGCCGTCTGCACGGCAGACATCGGCTGATCTTCCTGCTAGAGGATTGGGCAGACATACAGCTTGCGGTTGACTTGTCGTTGGCCAACTGCTACGATCGGCGGCGGTGGAATCCCGTCGGCGTAGGCCTCTTTTGGCGTGGCGAGACAGATCGGAGAAAAGTAGATAGATCAAGAGAGGCACTCGATAGCGGGTGCCTCCTGCCATCTGAGCGCAACTATGGGGAGAAAAAGGAGCGAGAACCATGGCCGGAAGCGACGAGTTTGCCTACTTGGACGCGACCGCGCAAGCCCAACTGGTGCGACAAAAGGAGGTCAAGCCTATCGAGCTTGTTGAGGCGGCGATCGAAAGGATCGAGCGGCTGAACCCAGCGCTGAACGCAGTGGTCACGCCGATGTACGACTTGGCTCGTGCGGCGGCGGTGAATGAACTGCCCGAGGGGCCTTTTACTGGGGTCCCCTACCTGCTCAAAGACCTGACAGCATCCTATGCCGGCGTGCCGTTGACATCCGCGACGGCACTGCTGCAGAACTCCGTACCCGATCACGATAGTGAGTTGGTGGTTCGTCTGAAGCGGGCTGGACTAATTGTTCTCGGCAAGACCAATGCGCCAGAGCTTGGGTTGCCGCCGACCACCGAGCCCCGTCTTTTCGGTCCCTGCCGCAATCCGTGGGATACCACGCGTACGCCGGGTGGCTCCAGCGGCGGCTCCGCGGTCGCCGTAGCGTCTCGCATGGTGGCGGCGGCACATGGCAACGACGGTGGCGGATCGATTCGCATCCCAGCCTCTTGCTGCGGCGTCTTTGGCCTCAAGCCGACGCGAGCGCGCAATCCGCTGGGTCCGGATTTCGGAGATCTCTTGAGCGGCCTCGTGGCCGAGCACGCGCTCACGCTCTCGGTTCGAGATAGCGCGGCGTTACTCGACGCTACCTCTGGGCCGGACATCGGCGACCCTTACTGGGCACCACCACCGGCCCGCCCATTCCTGCAAGAGGTGGGCGCTGATCCGGGACGCCTTCGCATCGCTTTCTCGACGGCGACGGCGACGAACGTGCCCGTACACCCAGACTGCATCGCCGCAGTTCAAGAAGCAGCCACTCTCTGCGAGGACCTTGGCCATGACGTAGTGCAGGCGGAGCCGGCGACCAGCGGAGAAGTGGCATACAACGCCTTCGTCACTGTCTACTCGGCGGGGATCGCCTGTAACATCGACGGTATTAGCTTGATCCTCGGAAAGGCACCCCACGAGGAGGATTGGGAACCGCTGACGTGGGCGTTCTATCAACTTGGACGCCAGCAAAGCGCTTCGGCCTACCTTCTTGCCATCGTCGCGCTGCAGCGTCTGGCCCGTACCATTGCTCATTTCTTCCTCGACTACGACGTGCTGATCACGCCTACTCTGGCGCAGCCACCCGTACCCTTGGGCACAATCGTTTCTACCCCAGATGATCCGTTGATCGGGTGGGTCCGTTCTGGAGAGTTTGCACCCTTCACCGCGATGTGTAATATTACCGGACAGCCCGCCATGTCGGTGCCGCTCTATTGGAATGCCGAGGGATTGCCAATCGGTACCCATTTTGTCGCTCGCTTCGGCGACGAGGCCACACTGTTCCGTCTGGCCGCACAACTCGAGGCGGCGAGACCCTGGGCTGACCGGCGGCCACCCGTATCGGCGTAGCCTAGGCTCGTCAAGACGAATCCTGAAGCGGTCACGACGAACGCTCGCTAGCTTCGCCTTCGTAACAACAGCATACTCGCGAACTTGTGCTTGACAAGGCTCGATCTAATGAACTACTTGCTTGCGCATGACGTGGGAACGAGTGGGGACAAAGCGGCGCTTATCACGCCCGATGGACGGGTCGTCGCCACGGCGTTCGAGCCGTATCCCACGCATTATCCGCGCCGGCTTTGGGCCGAACAGAATCCAGAAGACTGGTGGCGCGCGGTAGGACACACCACCCAACGGGTGCTCGAGCAGGGTGGCGTCGGCCCGGGCGAGGTACTTGGCCTAGCCTTCTCGACCCAAATGATCAACCTCATCCCGCTTGATGCCATGGCGATGCCACTCCGACCGTGCATTAGCTGGCTTGATGGACGGGCGGGCGCAGAGGCCAAGATGGTGATGCGGCGCTTGGGAGGACGAAAGGCCTTCGCCTTGATTGTCGGCGCCACCCTGACTGGCAAAGACCTTCTGCCGAAGTATCTCTGGCTCAAGCGCAGCGAACCCGATGTCTATTCCCAGGCGGCCACCTTTGTCGACGCCAGCGGCTATCTGCTGTACCAGGCGACGGGTCGCCTCGCCTACGAGTGGAGCACCGCCAGCGTGACCGGGCTCTTCAGCCTGAAATCGAAGACCTGGAGCGACTTCCTGATCCGCTTCTTCGGCCTGGACCGAGCGAAGTTTCCCGAGCTCGTGCAGTCGACGGAAAAGGTTGGTAGTCTCAGGCCCGCAGCGGCCAGCCATCTCGGCCTGCTGGCGGGCACCCCAGTTTTCGGCGGCGCGGGGGACGCCATGAGCGCGGCTGTGGGCTCAGGGGCAGTCGGGGAAAGAGAAGGTCACCTCAGCCTAGGGACATCGGGTTTCGTCGGCATTGTCACTAGCAAGCGGCTCATCGGACGTCGAGGCATCGCCACGATTCAGTCTGCGGATCCTACCAAGCTACTGCTGATTGGGGAGACAGAGACCGCCGCCGCGTGCTTGAGGTGGGCGGCTAAGGAGCTTTACGGCGCCGAGAGCGAGGCAGGGATCTACAAGCGTATGGACGACGATGTGGCTGGTACCGAGCCCGGCGCCGGCGGTCTAATCTTCACCCCCTGGCTATACGGCGAGCGCTGTCCAGTAGCCGACGAGCGGTTGCGAGCTGGCTTCCTCAATCTGGGCGCGAATCACAGCCGCGCCCAGATGACACGCGCGATCTACGAGGGCGTCGCCTACAACCTGCGTTGGATCATCGAATCGATAGCCGATCTGTACAAATTCCGACCGGATCCACTGAGAGTTGTAGGGGGCGGTGCGCTTGGCCTGCCCTGGCTGCAAATCGTTGCCGACGTGACCGGCTGCACTCTGGAAAGCGTACCGCATCCCCAAGAGGCGGGTGCCGTAGGCGCCGCGATGCTCGCCGCCGTCGGCCTAGGCCTCTATCCTTCGGTAGAGGCCATCAAGACCACGCTGTCGCCAAGCAGTGTGATCGTGCCCGACCCTGCACCGCGGCCGTTCTACGATGAATCATATGCGGCCTTTCGTGCGGCCTACCGGTCACTGCGCCGGTTCTACAAAGACGTCAACAGGAAGGAAAGCTAATGGATACTTCAGGATTGGGCGAAGTGATACGGCAAGTGGCTAGCGCGCTAAAGCCGTACGGCGAAGGATTTGCCAGCTTCTCCCGGTTGCCCAAAGATGGTCTGGACCAGGAAGCAATCATCGCCGAGATGGAAAGGTACAGAGCTATCGAGCAGGGTAAATGGAAAGGCGGGTTCGTGTCGGGCGGCGTATACCATGGCGACGACGAGTTCAGCAGCTTCCTGACACGCGTGTACGCGATCAACGTCGCGAGCAACCCGCTCCATCCCGACTTGTGGCCGAGCACCACTAAGTGCGAAGCCGAGATTGTGTCGATGACGGCCGGCATGTTAGGGGCGGACAAGACACCAGACGAGATTGTGGGTACACTTTCGTCGGGTGGAACCGAAAGCATCCTCCTGGCGATGAAGACCTACCGCGACTGGGCGAGGGCTGAAAAGGGAATCGCCGAGCCAGAGATCCTTGCCCCGACGACAGCGCATGCCGCCTTCAACAAGGCGGCGCAGTACTTCGACATGAAGCTAATCCAAATCCCCGTGGGGCCAGATTTCCGCGCCGACGTAGAGGCCACCGCGAAGGCGATCACCGACAATACGGCGGTGATCGTCGGCTCTGCGCCGCCGTTCCCCCACGGCATTGTCGATCCTATCGCAGAACTCTCGGAAATCGCCCGCGCACGGGGCATCGGATTTCACACCGACGCCTGCCTTGGCGGTTTTCTGTTGCCCTGGGCTGAGAAGCTGGGCTATCCCGTACCGGCCTTCGACTTCCGTCTCCCCGGTGTGACCTCCATTTCTGCCGATACCCACAAGTACGGCTACGCGCCAAAGGGCACTTCGGTGATCCTCTATCGGGGGAAGAAACTGCGTCACCATCAGTTCTTCTCGGTGACAGGCTGGCCCGGCGGCCTATACTTCACACCCACCTTTGCGGGAAGCCGTCCGGGTGCACTGGTGGCTGCCAGTTGGGCGGCGCTGGTTTCGATGGGTGAAAGAGGATATCTGGAAGCAGCGAGGCGCATTCTCGAAACGGCGGCGTGGATCAAGCAAGAGATCGCGCAGATTCCGGGGTTACACGTAATCGGGGACCCGCTTTTCGTGATCGCCTTCCGTTCAGAGGTCTTCAGCATCTATCAGGTCATGGAGCAGATGTCCCAGAAGGGCTGGTCGCTGAACGGGCTAGCTCTGCCGCCAGCGGTCCATCTCTGCGTTACTCTCCGGCACACGCAGCCCGGCGTCAAGGAGCGCTTCGTTGCCGATCTCAAGGATGCCGTGGAGTACATCAAGCGGAACCCTGGCGCTTCGGAAGGTTTGGGTCCACTTTACGGCATGGGCGCTGCCGTCGAAACGCGCGGCATGATGACGGAAATGCTAAACCTGGTGCTGGACATGATCTACAGCTGAGAAAGGGATGACGGCGATGGCTGAGCTGCGGGGAACCGAAGACTATGTGCAGGCGGACCGCGAACGGATACTCCACCCCTGGTGCCAGATCGGCGAGAACAGCGGTGTGGTGCTCACCGAAGGGCAAGGATCTACCTGAAGGATATCGAGGGCAAGGAATACATGGATTTCACGTCGGGTCTAGTATGCGTGAACATCAGACACGGCCGGCAGGAAGTGACAGAAGCCGTGAAGCAGCAAGCTGAACGCCTGCAGGAGTTCGATCATGTGGGCGAAGTGACCGGTCTGGGGCTGATGTGCGGCATCGAGTTGGTCGCGGGCTAGACGACAAAGGCACCCTACGACCTCTCCACCAGCGGCGCTGGCAAGCAAGTGGTAATCCAAGCCCGCGCAGGGTCTAATTCTGCGCAACTATCTGGACCGGCTGGGCATTACTCCTCCATCGCCAGTGACGACGCAAGAGATCGATAAGGCGATAGACATCTCGAAGCCCATTATTGCCGCTCTGCGTTAGGCCGTCCTAGCTACCCATGCCAGGCTGCTTTACAGCGACGACAGGCTCATCGCGTCACTTGGCATGGCCGGCGGCTTGAACGCATCATCGGGCACCTCGCCTCTTATTTCTACAGCTTCGACGGCCGCATCTTGGCTCATATTTCCGGCGCGAGAATCGATTGACAGAAGCAAACCGTCGTCGGTAACCACGAACTCGACGTACCCCTGCTGCGGCGGCGCCGCATACAGCACGTAGGTGTGTCCGATCTGCCCGGCGACCTCTCGATTCTCTCTCTGCTCTAACCCCGCCCCCCTGCTTGACGGATCCTCTACCAGCGCTTTGACGAACCCTGAAGCGGGATCGAATATGAAGAACATGCTGGAGTCCGCTACCTGAAGGGCACCAGAACCCGTCAAGCGATGACAGTCCCATTCCTGACCGGGCGCTTGGGTGCAAGCCGTGAAGTCGGCATCCTTCCTATTGAAGTAGACACGTGTGCTTATAGACTGGCCGGCTTTGCGCTTATCCACGATGTCGATGCGCTGCCAATCACCTTTCCGGTAGTAAGTTTCAGTGTATTCCACCGATTTCTCGGTGGATGGGCCGTTGGCTGTCACGTTGTAGACCACTTGATAGGCATTGTCTTGTGATCCATTGACTATTCGCTCCAGAGAACTGACCGGGTCGGACGGATCGGCCGCCAGCACGCTGGCCGGAAGCCCAAGACCAAAGGCCGGCATTGCCAATCCTAACAAGGCCGCAATGGCGGCCACCCACTTGTGTTTCACTCCCCATCCCTTTCACGAAGCCCCATAGCTTTGCAGGGCGCTTCTCGGTTGATTGGCGGACTGGTTCCCTCTGGCATTATGTCCAGGTCTTGATGCATGTCAAGAGTCCTGTACAACTATCATGCCTAGAAAGAACCACTCGGGGGTAATGGGAAGAACAACGCTCATGGTGGCGGCTGCTGAGGGGGTAGGCATCTAACGCCTGTTCGGGTTATGGGTCTCCGGTGGCCACGAGGAAAGCAAGTCTCCTGTCTCAGGTAGACCTCTAGTCTGGTTTGGGCGGGGTCCGAGACCTTGCAAGAGGCGAACATACTTTTCGGCCTGCTGGTCCTTACCGGCCACTTCGGCGAGTAGAGCGTCAATCAAGTAGTCCCTGCCTTTCACTTTGTGGAGAAGCTTGTGACGGTACATGTTTCGATCGGCGATCTTGAAGGCCTGCTCTAGAGACAAGTCTGAGTCGAACGCAGTTTCAGCACCCCAAGAAACACTCAACGGCAAATTATGGTGGCTGCGGTTGTGGACTGCCACTTGTTCCTCCAGACGTTTACAGATGGCCAGTCCTGTTTCCTCGCCCGTGTGAGGCAAGACTATGGCGAATTCGTCCCCCCCGATTCTCGCCACCAGGTCGGATTCCCGCAAGGAAGACCGGAGTACATGGGCCCAGGCCTTCAGGAGTTCGTCCCCTCTCTCGTGTCCCAGAGTATCGTTGGTCAGTTTCAGGTCGTCGATGTCGAGACACACGACCGTGATCGGGTAGCAGCCTTCGCGTTCCAGCCGTTGCATCTCCTTCTCCAAGTAGGCCCGGTTGTGGAGACCAGTCAGAATATCGTGGAAGCTGGCATAGATCAGGCTCTCTTCCGATTGCTTTCTGTCTGTAATATCATGCAGCACGATTACTTGCCCGATGGGCGAACCCCGCCGGGTGTTCAACGGCGAGCTTTGGGCCTCGTAGTACCGCTTCCGGCCGTTGCTGCCCAACAAAAGTTCTGTTCGCCCCTCGCTGGTGATTGGCGAGAGCCAGGCGTGGTCGGATGGGATGCCAAGTAGCTGAGTGGCGGGAAGGCCTCTCGCTTCCGCCAACGGCTTACCAAGGATCTTGGCGGCGGCCGGGTTGAGGTGGACCACTTGCCGACGAGCATCCCGAACAACCACGCCATCGCTCATGCTTTCGATCACGCGATCGTGGGCGACGAGAACGACGTCGAATAATCGGTGGCGAAGCAACCCCCAGGCAACGATTACCCCTCCCATTCCCATGAAAATCGGGGTCATGTCGAAGCGGCGGACGGGACTGAAGCCAAGCACATAAGAAACGTTCCACAATATTGGCAAGAACACTCCGGCCAGGAGGGCAAGAATCTGCGCTCGGTAGAGAGCCAGGGCGTTTACCAATGCTTCTATCAGCAGAGGAAGGGTAGCCAGAAGCAGAAGGTATGAGTATGCCGCATGAGCAAAGAACCATAGACCGTAGGTTTTGCCTACGACGGGGAATGCCCCGTTTCGGTCAAGGTAGATGTCGTGGCGTATTAGGCCGTGAAAATCGTTTGTCCATACCAATACTATCGTGATCATGGGGACGACGAGGAGGAAAGCAAACCGGCGGCGCGTCAGCCACTCCTCCCTGCCGGTGTACTGCAAGGTCATGATCAGCCATCCTATCGGTGTGCCGCAGTAACTAAGGAATTGAACGTTGGCCCAAAAGATCTTAGTGGGCAGGTCGGCACCAGCCATCTCCAGCGCGTTCGTGACGGACCACAGAGTGATCAGCAGCAGCGTGATGGCGAAAGTGCCAGCGCCCGGTACGCGCCGCTGCTGCCAAGCATGGAGTCCCACTATGCTCGTCAGTAGAGCGGAGCCGAGCAAAGGCAGGACATACGGAGTATACTGCCAGTTGGTCGGCCAGATGAAGGTCCCCAGGAAAGCCTCCTTGCTGCTGAGAAGCTGTCGATCACCGACAGCGTGCACTAACGACCGCTGGTTCGTGTCACCTGGTTGGGACTCCCTGACATCTCCCTGCCTTGCGAGATGTCGGGAACCGTGGCTGGGCAACTGAACATGCCGTCATATGGATCTTCGACAGGATAGGCCATCTCTAAAGGATGCCGACGATGGACGCGGCGTAATAGTGCGCTCTAATCCATCTCAAAGGCTTCTCTAATGCAGCTCTAACAGTGATGGTCGTATACTCGTTAAGGATTTGTGGACTAGCGCCGCGCAACGCGCGGACGGAGCCGCATCGTTAGAAGCGAAGAGACACCCAATCTGCCAGAAAGGAGGCCTTTGCCGTGCCGCTGTATGAATACGCCTGCAATTCCTGCCAGACTACTATCGAGCGTCGCCAGCACTTCAACGATGAGCCACTGCACCAGTGCCCCAAGTGCGGGAGCGCGGTTCGGCGCTTGCTGCAACCCGCCGGGGTGATCTTCAAAGGCAGTGGTTGGTACTGTACGGATCACCGCGCCAAGCAGAACACGACCGAGAACTAGAGCGCCAAATGGCTGCATGCCGCTGACTTGGCCGATTGCGACTGCGGCGTCTCCCTCGCACAACCCGTAAGATAGTCAGCGTCCTGTCCGTTGACAAGGGTCTTCTGCACTTGGCCAATAGGTATGCCGACGTGGTCCATCAGTTCGGCCACCGTCGATTCTTCGCGGACGTCGACCATTTCGGCCTTGTTCGGAATCTGCGCTTCCTTCTGTGCCGCGGTCGGTTCAACCTTTAACAACAGCGCCAGAGTCGATACTTTCCCTTTCATGATTCTTCTCCAAAGCACCTTGCTCCTTGCCCTCGTACGGCAGCGTTCGAACCGACTCGGTTCCGCATGAGCCGTGCAGGAGGTTGGCGGCCGCGGCCTGGCATGAGCCGTGCAGTGGGATCGGAGGCGAGGGCAAGCCGGGATAAGTGATTCGAGCGCTAGTTCATTTTCCCAGACAGGATCCTTCCCAGACGGCCGTACACGGGCGTTTGTGCCCCGATGAGTGGCTGTGGGGAAAGTTGTGAGGAAAGATGTGGAACCAACGAATAAGGTAGCATTGGTTACCGGTGCCGGTCGCGGGATCGGCCGGGCGACCGCCCTCGCCTTCGCGCGAGAAGGGGTCAACGTCGTCGTCAACTACCTGCGTTCCCGCGAGGAAGCTGAAGAGACAGTCGCGCAGGCCCGGCAACATCCGGTGCAGGCGCTAGCCTTGCAGGCCGACGTCTCACACCGCGATGAGGTGGATAGGATGTTCGCTGCTGTGCGCCAAGAGTTTGGCCGCCTAGACGTGCTCGTGAACAACGCTGCAGTCTTCAGCAGGCGTGGGTTCTTCGAGATTGATGAGGCGCTGTGGGATAGGGTGCTCGGAGTCAATCTCAAAGGGACCTTCTGGTGCGCGCGCGCGGCGGCTCAGATCATGCTCGCTCAACAGTCCGGCGTGATCGTCAACTTCGCCTCAGGCGCGGGCCTTAGCCCGCGGCCAGGCTACGAGTCCAGTATGGCGTACGCCTCCTCTCGTGCCGCAGTGATTATGCTGACCAAGCGGCTCGCCCTGGAACTGGCACCCATGATCAGGGTTAACTGCGTGGTACCTGGTGTTGTGGACTCCAAACCGCAGCGGATGAGCGAAGAGGTCAAACGCAAGTATGTTGCTCTTACTCCTCTGAAACGAGTTGGTGAGCCGTCCGATATCGCCGCGGTCGTCGTCTTCCTGGCTTCGGATGCCGCTGCTCTGATCACCGGCCAGACGGTCACCGTAGATGGCGGTATCCTGATGCCCTAGTGTGATCACTAACGGTTTTCTAACGCTTCTCTTGCATGCCTCTAATATGGTATAGAGTACTATACACTCGGTTAAGAAAGCACATCGGCGGTGATCGAGATGAGCGCTTGTAGCTTACTCATCTTGAACACTGGCGCGAGAGGAGAGTGTATTGTATTATGGCGAAGGTTATTGGAATTGATCTTGGAACGACTAACTCAGTGGTGGCCGTCCTCGAGGCCGGCCAGCCCACTGTGATCCCTAATGCCGAGGGAGGTCGCTTGACCCCCTCAGTCGTAGGTTTCACCAAGAACGGCGAGCGTCTGGTAGGTCAATTGGCGCGCCGGCAGGCGGTGGTTAATCCTGAGAACACCGTATTCAGTATCAAGAGGTTCATGGGCCGACAATACACGGAGGTCGAGGAGGATCGTTCTAAAGTTCCGTTCAAGGTCGTCAAGGGTGCTGCCGGCGACGTGCTCGTGCACATTCCTGTAAAAGGCCGGGACTACACGCCGCAGGAGATCTCGGCGATGATCTTGCAGAAGCTGAAGACTGATGCCGAAGCTTATCTTGGAGAGAAGGTCACGCAAGCGGTGATTACTGTCCCCGCCTACTTCAATGATAGCCAGCGCCAGGCGACCAAGGATGCAGGCAGGATCGCCGGCTTGGAAGTGCTGCGGATCATCAACGAGCCGACGGCGGCCTCGCTGGCCTATGGTCTGGATAAGAGTAACACTCACACCATCCTCGTCTTCGACCTAGGGGGCGGTACGTTCGACGTCTCCATCCTCGAAGTGGGCGAGGGTGTTTTCGAGGTAAAGTCGACGAGCGGGGATACGCATCTGGGTGGCGATGACTACGACCAGCGTATCGTAGATTATGTCGCGGACGAGTTCAAGAAGGAGAATGGTATCGACCTGCGTCGCGACCGCCAGGCTTTGCAGCGCCTACTCGAAGCGGCTGAGAAGGCGAAGATCGAATTGAGCAGCGTAACCCAGACTGAGATCAACCTGCCGTTCATCACCGCCGACTCCAGCGGACCCAAGCACTTACAGCATAAGTTGACGCGGGCTAAGTTCGAGGAGATCACTGCTGAACTGACCCAGCGTTGCATTGGGCCGTTCCAACGAGCTCTGTCCGATGCGGGTCTGAGCGCATCTCAGCTCGACGAAGTCGTCTTGGTGGGCGGCGCCACACGGATGCCGGCGATCCAGCAGTTGGTGCGACGGCTTACGGGCAAGGAGCCGCACCAGGGGGTCAACCCGGATGAGGTGGTGGCGGTTGGGGCGGCCATTCAGGGAGGCGTGTTGAAAGGCGAAGTCAAGGATGTGGTGCTCCTAGACGTCACGCCACTCTCGCTGGGCGTGGAGACGCTTGGGGGAGTCATGACCCGTTTGATCGAAAGGAATACCACCATTCCTACGCGCAAGTCGGAGATCTTCAGCACTGCCACCGATGGTCAGACGGCGGTGGATATCCACGTTCTTCAGGGCGAACGGGAGATGGCACGTGACAACATGACCTTGGGTCAGTTCAGGTTGGAGGGCATTCCACCTGCACCGCGGGGACTGCCTCAGGTTGAGGTTGCCTTCGACATTGACGCCAATGGTATCCTGAACGTATCGGCCAAGGACCTGGCCACGGGCAAGGAACAACGGGTCACGATCACGGCGTCCACGAACCTCACGAAGGAGCAGGTCGACCGCATGGTGAGAGAAGCGGAGATGCACGCCAGCGAAGACCGAAAACGGCGCGAGGAGATTGAGCTACGCAACCAGGCCGATGCTCTGATCTACACAACGGAAAGAAGCCTGCGGGAGATAGGCGATCGGGTGCCGGTGCATGAGAGAGCTCGCATCGATGCCGCTATCTCTGCTTTGAAACAGGAACTGAACGGCAGCGACGTGGCGAGAATCCGGTCGGCAATGGACGAACTGCAGCAAGCCTCTTATCAGATGGCACAAGGCATGTACTCCGGTGCGGACCAAGGCCGTGAGACCGCGGGTGCCAGAGCGGGAACCGGTGCTGACTACATAGACGGCGAGTTTCGAGACGTCTGAGGAAGAGAGGCGTGGGCACGATGAACATGCGTAAGCTAACGGAAAAAGCACAAGAGGCGGTCCTAGCCGCCCAGCAGCTGGCTGACGAGCTGAATCATAGTCAGATAGATGTGGAGCACCTGCTGCTCGCCCTGCTTGAGCAAGAGGATGGTATCGTCCCGGCAATCGTGCAAAAGCTGCGGCAGGACCCTCAGCGGCTACGACAACAGCTGCGCGCCGAGTTAGGGCGCCTGCCCAAGGTATACGGAGGAGGCCTGGGCCAAGCCCATCTCTCGCCTCGTCTGAACAAAGTGCTTAATATCGCTCAACAAGAGGCCGAGCGGCTGAAGGATGAGTACGTCAGCACCGAGCATTTCCTGATCGCCATCGGCGATGCTCAAGACAGTGGATATGCCGCCCGGCTGCTCAAAGAGGCGGGCATTACCAAGGAGCAGATCTATCAGGTGCTAGCCACCATTCGGGGCGGGCAGAGGGTCACCGACCAAAACCCCGAAGGGAAATACCAGGCGCTCGAAAAGTACGGTCGCGATCTGACAGACTTGGCGCGCAAAGGGAAGCTAGATCCGGTGATCGGTCGTGACGACGAAATCAGGCGCGTGGTGCAGGTGCTGAGTCGCCGGACCAAGAACAACCCGGTGCTGATCGGCGAGCCTGGCGTGGGCAAGACGGCGATCGTCGAGGGCCTCGCGCAGCGGATCGTGCGTGGCGACGTGCCAGAGGGTCTGAAGAACAAGCGGGTGGTGGCACTTGATCTTGGGGCGCTGATCGCTGGTACCAAGTATCGTGGCGAATTCGAGGAAAGGCTAAAGGCAGTCCTCAAGGAGATTCAACAATCAGAGGGCGAGATCGTTCTCTTCATCGACGAGCTGCACACCGTCGTGGGTGCGGGAGCCGCTGAAGGAGCCATGGATGCCAGCAACATGCTGAAGCCGATGCTGGCCCGGGGGGAACTCCACGCCATCGGCGCAACCACACTGGACGAGTATCGCAAACACATCGAGAAGGACGCCGCTCTCGAAAGGCGCTTTCAGCCGGTCCTGGTGGGTGAGCCGAGTGTCGAAGACACAATCAGCATCCTGCGCGGCCTCAAGGAGAGGTACGAAGTGCATCACGGGGTCAAAATCAAGGACGGGGCCATGGTCGCTGCGGCGGTTCTGTCGGACCGTTATATCTCCGACCGGTTCTTGCCGGATAAGGCGATCGATCTCATTGACGAAGCCGCGTCAAAGCTGCGGATGGAGATCGATAGTATGCCGGTCGAATTGGACGAGATCGAGCGGAAGGTCCGTCAGTTGGAGATCGAGCGAGTAGCTCTGCTCAAAGAAAAGGATCGCGCTTCGCGCGAGCGGCTGGCTAAGCTAGACAAAGAGCTTGACGACCTCAAGCAGCAAAGCGCCGAGCTGCGGGCGCACTGGGAGAAGGAGAAGAGCGTCATCCAGCGGCTCCGGCAAACCAAAGAGCAGATCGAGCAAACCAAGGTGGAGATCGAGCAAGCCCAGCGCGCCATGGACTATCAAAGGGCCTCAGAACTTCAATACGGGACACTGACCCGCCTCGAGGCTGAACTCAGAGAGCAAGAGGCGCAACTGGCCGAACTACAGAAGACGCAGAAGATGCTCAAGGAGGAGGTCGACGAGGAAGACGTCGCCGAAGTGGTGAGCAAGTGGACGGGGATCCCAGTCAGCAAGATGATGGAAGGCGAGATCCAGAAGCTAATCCACATGGAGGAGCGACTGCGCACCCGTGTCGTGGGGCAAGATGAGGCGATCCTTGCGGTAGCCAACGCGGTGCGTCGTGCCCGCGCTGGATTGCAGGATCCCAACCGCCCGATCGGCAGCTTCATCTTCATGGGTCCTACCGGCGTAGGCAAGACCGAGCTGGCTAGGGCTCTGGCCGAGTTTCTCTTCGACGACGAGCAGGCGATGGTGCGCATCGACATGAGCGAATACATGGAGAAGCATACTGTCTCTCGCCTGATTGGCGCGCCCCCAGGATACGTGGGCTTCGAGGAGGGGGGGCAGCTCACCGAGGCGGTGCGCAGGCGGCCCTACAGCGTGATCCTCTTTGACGAGATCGAAAAGGCGCACCCGGAGGTCTTCAACGTCTTGCTACAGATCCTAGAAGATGGGCGTCTGACGGACGGACATGGACGCACAGTGGATTTCAAGAACACGGTCGTAATCATGACTAGCAACATCGGTGGCCATTTCCTTCAGCAAGCTGCCGATCGCGACAGCAAAGAGGTCCGGGACATGGTCTTGGAGGCACTGCGCACCCAGTTCCGCCCGGAGTTCCTGAATCGCATCGACGAGGTCATCGTGTTCAGTTCGTTGGGCATGGAGGAAATCAAGCGCATCGTGGATATCCAATTGCGGGTTCTGTCCAAGCGCCTTGCCGAGCGGAAGCTGGGAATTGAGCTGACGGACGGAGCCAAGGAGTACCTTGCTGCAGAAGGCTTCGATCCTGTGTATGGCGCGAGGCCGCTCAAGCGCGCGATCCAGCGTCTGATCCTTGATCCCCTGGCTCTCAAGGTCCTGCAGGGGAAGTTTCAGGAAGGAGATACCGTGCTGGTGGACGTTCAGCACGGCGAGCTCGCCTTTCTCCAAAAGGACCAAGAGGCATTCGCTGCCGCAGGTTAGGCACCAGCCAGACACGGCGGCCTCAATAGGAGTCGGGGAGCACTCGCTTCACGAGTCTGCGGAGTAGACGCAGACGCGGTTCCGCCCTTGTCGTTTCGCGGCGTAGAGCGCATAGTCGGCGCAAGCAATGAGCGTCTCTTCGTCTGAGCCATCCGCTGGATAGGCGCTAATCCCAATGCTCACCGAGACGGCTTCGCCATTGCAGCCGGGATAGAACTGCGTCAGGACGGCCTCGCGGATGCGCTCGCCAATTGCCTTCGCTGCAGTGGCATCGGCGTCGGTCAAGACGACGGCGAATTCATCGCCACCGCAGCGGGCGCCAAGGTCAGTGGTCCTAATCTGGGAAACAAGGGTCGCGGCAACCTGTCTAAGAATGGCATCTCCGGTTGGATGGCCGAACCGATCATTGAGCAACTTGAAGCGGTCGATATCGATCATCATTACCGAGAGGTAGCCGGCTTGACGCCGGGCGCGGGAGATCTCCCGTTGCAGTTGTTGATGCAGGGTACGATGGTTGGCAATGCCGGTCAGGCCATCGGTGGTCGCCAGGCTCTCCAGTGCTTCGCTGTGACGGTGGACGGCGAGCGCCATATAGTCGAAGGTATCGGCGAGCTGAACGAGTTCGTTGCCGCGACGTTGCTGATAGACCTGGCATTGCCGGCAGACGCTTTGCCTATCGGACGAATTGGTGAGTGATCTTCCTCTGCCAAGTGTATGCGGGGCGAGCCAGCATCGGAGGTCGGTACGGCCAAAGGCTGGGCAGCCCGAATGGACACAATTCCGCAGTTCCCAACACCGAGGTCCAGGCCGACGGAGCCCGACCCTAGCGCCAAAATTCCCCGCGGCGACCTGGTGAGAGGCGGCAACCAGCTTCCGAACTGGCGCCAGGATTGTCCAATCCAGATAGACGTAGAGCAGGACCAGAAGGGACACCATGCCGATGCAGATCGACAAGGCCGCTACTAGCCTCACCCGGTAGATCCACTCGTCTCTCCTACTGGAAAGCATGTCGACAGAGGCGACAGCTACGACATTGCCACCCCGGTGGATTGGCCCAAGTACCTCCATCACAGGCCGGCCGTCGACGATCCTCTCGGTGAACTTGATCTTATTCGCATAGATCGGCTCAACTTCCTCCGGGCTGGCTCTGGTGCCAAGCATCCCTTGCTCCGTGGTGGCGATCACGGCGTAGCCGCCATCAACGGGACCGTAGATCGAGACCCGGTCGACATCGGCGTTAAGAGCTTGTAGGAGATCGAGTTGGGATTGGAGCGTCGAGAGATCTTGAAAGCCGATTGCCGTGGCGGCCGCAGGTGAATCGATGGCCTGGATCATCTTCTCGGCCCTGCTCTGGAAGTGTTCGTTGATTCGCTGCTGCAGGGCCGGCAGGGTGACATAGACTAGTAGCGTAGCGACCGTTAGATAAGTGGCACCAGACAGCAACACCGTCCGCTCCCGGAGGCCGAGTCGGTTCAGCAGATCTGCGACGTGTTCAAGGGCTCTAGACTGCCCCAGCTTGGACAATCGTATGGTCAAATTGGCACCTCTATGGGTGGCATGTAGCAGACTGGGGTGGGGGAAATGGCTGCCAACGCGCTGACCTCGAAATGATGGGCCACTCTGCCACCAACGCTTGGTCACGACTCTTTGGATGTCTTCACGTGTTTCTGAACTAGCGTTAGGAGAGACTGTGGGTCGAAGGGCTTGCCGACTAGCTCTGCTGCGCCGGCCAGCCGGCCGCGAATCTTGTCGGCCAGGCCGTCCTTGCTGCCCAGCAAGATCACCGGGATTGGCTTGCTACTGACGCCGCTTCTGATCGTCTGACAGAGCTGGTAACCATCCACGCCCTCTAGTGATACATCTATTATTGCGAGGTCCGGTTTGCGATCGGTCACAGCTACCCAGGCGCTGTGGCCGTCTGTCGCCGTGACCACCTCGACACCCTCGCTCTTAAAGAAGAGTTCCAAGAACTTCCGGATGGTGGGGCTATTGTCTGCGACTAGCACTGTGCTTTCGCTCATGTTTGGTTACCTTCTTCTCTTCGGATGCGCACGGTCCCATGCTCGCTGGTCCTCGGCTTTTTGGGCGGCCATCAGCCGGGCTATGTGCGTTTGCATCACAGGCTTCCGCTCCTCCCACACCTTACGGCATTCCTCGACCATCGCTGGCACCGTAAGCTCTGCCTGCAGTACGTAGTCTAGTATCGTTTCCACTAGGGCGATCAGGCCCTGGATGACCTCGCGGTAGAAGTCCCTTTTTCTGTCGCCGCTGATAAGAACGTACGAGTCGATCAGGTCGGTAGCATCAAGACGCCGATCTACCAATTGGACAGCGCCAAGTTCTGGACATACCTCCTCAGTTCTGGCAAACAAGGTATGGAGGGCTCCTCTCACTTCCTCGAGGGCGGACCCACCCCCAGATTCGGCTTCTGGAGCGAAGGAAGAACTGGCCTCCTCCAGTCGACGGGTCTCGAGCTGAGAAAGGAGGCCGTTGCCACATTCGACCAATGCTGAGACAATCGCCCGCAGTTGGACATGTGGCGTTTCGGCGTTGGGCATGGATAGAAACCGTAGTTGCGGTAGCTCATTGACAGGAGTCGAGAGGGGCTGCAGGCTCTTATTCAGGATTGTGACAAGCCATTTGGCCGTCAGTTGCTGGCGCATCTGGCTTTCCTGCTGCGCCTGTTCTACCAGTTGCCCGATGATCTCCTTTAGCCCCGAGCTAGTGGCCGGCGCCCGTTCAGAATTGCTCGCCAGCTCCCTCTGCTCAGAGCGGACAGACGGCTGTTCCTCGGCGGGAACCCCTGCCAGCGTAGCCATATCAATCAGAACCGGAACTTGTTGGACAGATGTCGGGAGAGCGGGGACAAGCATAACCAGGCCGTTGCAAAGGAGGGTATATACGGCGCGAGCTATCTCTAGCTCATTAACCATCAGCAGTTCTGCCATGTTTCGAATTGTGTTCCGACCGTTTGCGAGGGTCAGGACTCGCATCTCTGTCGATGACAGGTTGAACCTCTTGCCATCGCTACTGCTAATGTCAGTCTGCTTCGGCACGCCCTCGGGACCAGGTATATGGTTGCTGAGAACCTGCCACTCGTCCGCAGCACGCACTGCGTCAAGGATTAGAGCCTCCACGTTGCAGGGCACCAACGGCTCGCTGGGAGCCAGTTGCACCTGCGGGTCGAAGCTGTACTGGCCGGTTCGCCATTGAAACATGCGGGCCAGTGCTTCAGAGATACGCAGACGCAGCTGTTGCTCGAAGATCGGGCGCGCGATCACCCCAAGCTCCACAAGGGTGGCATCCACGCGTTTAGGGTTTTCCCGCCGCAGCCTTCGGATGCGCTGCGTCTGTTCAGCGCTGAGCCGCCCGTACTGCTCCAGCACTTCGTTGAGGGGCCTGCGGCACGGTCCTGATTCCTCTACCCCAACGATCTGACCATTCTGGAAATGCAATATGGTGTGGAGTCCTTCGCTTTCAACACTAAGAGTGCCAGTCTTGTGTCCTAGGGCTAGCACCTGCAGCACGTCTGTGAGGCTCAGACAACTAAGATCGCCGGACAGTGCCCCCCCTCTTCTCTGGTTCATGTCTTCCCCTCGCTTAACGCAGTCCCTCATTACTATTGTCGACAGTTGGCGGGCTGAGATTACCCCTGTCGTTGTCCAGTGAAAATGTCACGTTAACGGTTCAGTGAATTTGACACCACGTGCGGTCGACGCCAAGGATGATCGGCTGCTGGTCGATGCGACTTGCGGTTGCCGTCGT
>Ga0315298_1005271_pt1 | contig 18506 bp, 18 predicted proteins | sample WHS_1_MG_FD_203077 | JGI IMG/M metagenome (GOLD analysis project Ga0315298, IMG submission 203077) | Extremophilic microbial mat communities from Washburn Hot Springs, YNP, Wyoming, USA - WHS_1_MG | ecosystem: Environmental > Aquatic > Thermal springs > Hot (42-90C) | place: USA: Wyoming...
CCTTCACCGCTGTCACTATGTTGCCTGAGTTGCTCTCCCCAATGTTCAACTGGCCTGAGACTATGTAGAAGCCGTAACGTGTTTTTTCAACTCCAACTCTCCCATTTGCCACTTGGACGATAGATATAGCGGATGTTGGACAGACTAAGACGCAGGCTCCGCATCCTTCACATAAGAAAGGGATGAGTTTGGGTGTTCCATCAAGATCAATTAAAGCGTGAGATTTACATGTTGAGACGCATCTTCCACAATGCTTGCATCTTTCATAGTTTATTGATGCTTTCTCTGAAGTCTTTATGTCGGTGAAGTCTGTTATATCTGTTCCAAGGACGATTGATAGGTTTGGAGCGTCTACATCTGAGTCGACCGCTGTGACTTTGACTCCAGCTTTATTAAGCAGCACCGCTAGGGAAGCGGTTATTGAAGATTTCCCCACTCCACCCTTACCGCTGACGACTACTATCTCTTTCATCATACTTTCAACTGTAAGGTTCAAGAGTATACGTTGCGGCGGCTTTTGAGGTATCTCTGAACTGCATCCTTAACCTTCATTCCGGCATGTATTGTATACTTTTCTATTTTGAGTTCTTTCAACATATCTGATGTTGTAGGGCCGAATGTTGATGCTATTACTGAGTTTACGCCGAGTCTACTTAATCTGGCGCATGTTAGAGGGCCTGCGCCATGTGGCGCATTTGCTGAAGGGTTCCTCTTTACTTTTACTCCTTTAATTTCACCATCTTCTATGTCGATTATGGTGAATGTTGGTGAGCGGCCAAAAACTTTTGAGACAGTATCTTCTAGACCGGCCAAGCCTTCAGAGGCTACTGCTATTTTCAACTTCAACTCTTACTCTTCCAACATTTTGTGTGCTAGCATAGTCGTTCTTCTATTTCTTTGTCTTCTCTAGCTCTCTGAGTCTCTCCTCCACTATCTTGAGTTCTCTCTCCAGACTGGCCTTCTCATATTCGAGGATCTCCTTTTCTCTTACACTTGTGTAGGGCGGTAAGTATATCCATGGATAGGCTGCGTAGAAGAACCATAGCCAGCGGCATATTCCTCTCCCTCTTCCTGGCCAGAGCCACCAAATCCAAGGAGGGGTGTATCTCGAAATCCATGACATTGTTTATACCCTAAATTATGTGATAATGCACGAAAATATAAATTTTTGGCAATCCAGAGCAAAGTTTAAATTTGTGCAATAGCACAATAATCTCCGGTGATTGAAATTGGCATGGGGTTACGGTGGAAGAGGACGAGGAGGCTGGTACGGTCCATGGCCCGGCAGAGGGCCGTTCAGTTATCTGCCACCTTGGGAGAGGCCAGGCTGGCTCTACGGTAGAGGAGCCTGCTGGTGGCTATTCGGACCCTGGGCTTTGTATGGACAATCTCCCTTCACCAGGTACAGCTACTCACCTCCATATGCACCTCCATATGCACCTCCATATGCACCTGCATCATTAGAAGACGAGATATCTGCATTACAAGAAGCCAAAAGAGACTTGGAGGAAGAGCTCAAGGGAATAGACGCTAGAATAGCGGAATTAAAGAAAACAATGGAAACAAAGAAGTAGAGGCGATATATAAAAATCAGAAAACACATAGAGATCCCCAAGCCTCCTCTCAACATATTTCAACAAATACTCACATATAGACGAATCTAGTATTATATAGATAAATTGCATTGAACGTTCTAGTTGTAACTGTGAGCGCTGGCGATTGATCAATAGTCAAGTTAATGTTGAATGATACACATGTCTCACCATGGGAACATGGTAGCGTTCGGGCCAGTACCATCAAGACGTTTAGGTAGGAGTCTTGGGATAAATAATATCCCAGCAAAAACATGCTCCTACTCCTGCGTATACTGTCAATTGGGTATAACGACAAGATTGACTGTGGAGAGATCATTATTCTACGAACCCAGAAACATCTTCACCGATGTTGAAGAGAGAGTTTCCAGGTCTAGGATGAATAATGAATCGATAGATTACCTTGCATTCGTTCCTGACGGTGAACCCACTTTGGATTTGAACCTTGGGAAAGAAATTGAAATTTTGAAGAGTCTAGGTTTGAAGGTTGCTGTATTAACTAATGGCTCGATCATTGATAGATGCGATGTCAGGGATGAGCTCTCTAGGGCTGACCTGGTCTCTCTTAAGGTGGATGCGGTCAGTGAAGATATATGGCGTAAGGTGAATAGACCTCACAAATCTCTGAATTTGCATAATATATTGAAGGGGATGTGTGATTTCACAAGAATTTTTGACGGTCAGATCATATCGGAAACAATGCTTCTGGAGGGATTAAACGATAATGAGAGGGAGATTAGAAATATCGCTAAATTTCTGGAGGAGCTCAACCCAAGAAAAGTCTACATTGCAATTCCTACAAGACCTCCTGCTGAGCGATGGGTACGTGCAGCTGACGAGAGAAAGATCAATCTGATGCATCAAATTTTGGCAGCCTCCATGGGGGAGGATCGCGTTGAATGTCTGATAGGTTATGAAGGAGACTATTTCACATCTACTTGCTGTTTTGAAGATGATTTACTTAGAATCACTTCTGTTCATCCGATGCGGAGAGAAGCTGTTGAACATATGTTGAGGGAGACTGGTGGAGACTGGTCTATTGTTGAAGGTCTCGTCGAAAGGGGGATGCTGATAAAAATAAGGTATGGTGAACATGAATTCTATATGAGGAAGATCCCGAGCAGATATTTAGAACGCTGAAGATCTAATGTGTTTGTCTAAATTGAAAAAGAAAAAAGAGTGGGTGGTTGCAAAATTGTTGGTTCATTCAAGGTATTTTTAACAGTCCCAGTTCACTTCTCTTCTTTCTTGTTGGAACCCCGTTCTTGTCCCAACCTCTATATTCATAGTACTTCTCAATTGCTTTGTCGATTCCGTATGGCGCCTTGTTAGCAGCCGGTCCCTCCTTCTTAGGCTCCAAGAGTCTCTTTGGAAAGTTTAGGTCATCCTTCTTCGTTAATCCATATCTGAGGTTAAGAAGTTTCTGTAGATTGGTTATGCGCTCACCTGCCCTTCGAAATTCATCCATTGACCAGTTGAGTCCAGTTGCAGCGTTGAATGTGTTCAATAGGTCTGTCAGGGTGAATCCGGCGAAGACCATGAATTTACAGTGGACTAGGGAGTTGACTATGTTGCAGTAGTCTTGGAAGGCTACGACGATCTTTTCAGCCCCTTCCCAAGACCACTTATCCTCCTCCTTTACTTGATCTACGCCGAACTCAGGTAATCTAACACCGGCAACCCATACGTGTTGTGGGTTACCCCTTTCATGGGAGCATGCTTGGGCGGGGGCAGTTGCATAGTTCAGTCCCGCGTGAAATACGGCTCTCGGATCATGCGCTGGAACCTCTAGCCCTTTGATATGTACTGCCCAGTTTTCAGAGCCTTTACCTATTCTCTGTGAGGCTATCTTAACACCCTCACCGAGTAACCATCCTAGTTTACCTTCCCTCAAACCAATTCTTTTAGTCAATTCAATTAATGCTGCTCCGCTGCCCCATTTCAATTCAACTCCACCAGTATCTTCCTTTGTAAATACGCCTTTCTCGTAACATTCCATAGCCCATGCTATTATTGCTCCAAGTGAGATTGCGTCGACACCGTATCTGTTTGCGAGGTCGTTTGCATAGCAGACATCATCTAAATCGTCTACCATGGTATCGATTCCAAGCATCGCCAGATTCTCATATTCAGGCCCTACAGTTTCTATACCGTATTTCGGTATCTTTACTCGCCTGTGACACTGCATCGTGCAGAAGGCGCAAGGCCAAGGTTTCGCATCCAAATATTCGGTGTATCTTGGTGCGCCGAGCTTGAAAGCCCCTTCCCATTCGCCTAGACTATAATTCTTTATCGGTAGATTTCCTTTTTCAGCGAATGGTTTGAATACAACAGCGGTTCCGTCTTTCCTTATCCAATCTGCTTTTTCATGAACCCTCATATTTATTTCTCTGTTTATTTTTTCAAGTCTCTCTTCATCAGCATATTCAACTTGCTTTGTTCCTTTCACTGCAACTGCTTTCAAATATTTAGAACCCATGACTGCGCCTAACCCCGCCCTTCCAGCGAAAGACTTCTTTTCAGTCCCTATACATGCTATGCGGGAAAGCCTCTCACCGGCTTGACCTATTGCAGCGACTTGAACATCCTTCTCACCTATTTCCTTAATGATCTCATCGTTGGCTTCATACATGTCCAGCCCCCATAGGTGAGATGCATCCTTCAACTCGGCTTGACCGTCGGTTATCCACAGGTATACTGGTTTATCTGATCTTCCTTGAATTATGAGCGCATCGTACCCTGTCTTTTTAAAGTGTACACCCCACCATCCTGTTGCTGCAGATTCTGCGTTGGCTCCGATTGCTGGAGACCTTGAGACGACTTGCCACTTTGCAGCGCCGGTCTGTGCGATTCCTTGGAATGGGCCGACTGCCATTATCAGCCTGTTTTCGGGTGAGAAAGCATCTACCTCAGCTGGCACTTCATGGTAGAGGTATCTTGCTCCTAAACCTCCGCCTCCGATGAAGTTTCTGTAAACTTCCATGCGTGGTTCTTCTTTAGTTATCTTACGCTTGGAGAGGTCTACTCTAAGAATCTTTCTCCATATTCCCTTCATAATTTAGACCCAATATTTTTTTGCTATTGCAACATTTAAGTTTTAGTTGCGTTAGGTATGTTTAGTTACATTTTGTAACATAATGTTAATATTGCATATCCGAATAGTAACCATGTAAAGAACATATTCAGATGATGTAGAGATGAAAGTCTGCGTCACTTCAACAGGAGGTACACTAGACTCTCAGGTTGACCCTAGGTTCGGCCGCTGCGCATACTTCATCATAGTCGACACAGATACGATGGAGTATGAAGCCGTTCCAAACGTCGCTGCCCAGAGTATGCATGGCGCCGGAATCCAAGCTGCACAGATCATTGCGAACAAGGGTGTTCAAACAATCATTACAGGTAGGGTTGGACCTAACGCATACCAAGTTCTCTCAGCCTCAGGGATCAAAATAATGGAGACTTTAGGAGGAACCGTTAGAGAAGTGATTAATAAATATAAATCGGGTCAGCTGCTACAAGGCATAGGCACCCCGAACGTTCCAGCTCACTTCGGAATGGGAGCAGGCATAAGAATGCCAGGTCGAGGAATGAGAAGGTTTACAGGTGCAAGATACACAACCAACTTCTACCAGCCAGAAACCCAGGTGAAGCCGTCAAAATATCCAGCTGCCATGCCTCACCAGAACTTGAATCCTCAAGAGGAACTGTTTTACCTTGAAAATTGTAGAAAGAAATTGGTGGATGAACTTGAGAGTATAAAATCCAGAATAGATGAGCTTAAGAAACAGACTCAAAAAGATAAGGATAAGCCTGAATAACACTCCTTTTTTCTTTATTTGACTGAAATATATGTAAAGAATAGAATCAGGATGGTGGTAACAAATTGAGTTTGAACAGATGTAGCTCCCTCAAAGAGTAATATTGCATGTGGGGAGATTTACATCAATACCTTATCCTTTGTTTCGAATACCATTTTAGCTTCTCCTCATCGAAATTTATCGCCGTCACATAGTCACAGTTAATAAAATAATATATTTATTGGATGTAGGAGCTATCAGACCTTAAAAATTGGATTCTCTGGGTGTCTAAATATTGAATCTTAAAGTATTGATAGCATCTGTTATAATAATAGCTGTCTTAACATACTCCTTGGTGAGTCTGCCATTACTCTACTATGATACGGGGTTTGTGAAGAGGCCTTGCATAGGTGCTGGAGAGATAGATCTTTGTGGGCCAACAGTCTTTGTCAGCGATCTTCATATCTCCAATATTCCGGGAGACTCTGATAGATTCAGGGCGCTGGCGGTTTTCGTAAAGGATAGGGAAGTGTCAAATATGGTGATTCTCGGAGACCTGTTCAGGTGGCGCAGCGACTGGGACTCACTCAGAGCCAAGTCTGGAAGCGATGAGAAAGCAGTCGAGATGGTTTTGGAGACTATTGGTGTACTAGGCCGAGAATTGAATGTTTACATGGTCCTTGGGGATCCAAGCCATGACCCTGAAGAGTTGAATGGCAACTTCAAGTTTGGACCTACAAAATTTCTGTCGGTTGGCAAATGCGGGATCTTCCATATACATGGATTGACCATTATAGGATTGCATGGAGACCGAGCCTTCGGGGGGCCCATCGGCTTCGCAGTCTCGATCACAACGAGGAATCTGTTACTTGAGAGAATGTGGAAGACACGTATGAATATCCCTCACGAAGTCTGGGTTATAATGGGTCACACCCATATACCAGGCATTGATCACGATGCAAGAGTCGCAAATACCGGAGGATGGACGGAGATCCCATTCAACCTAGCTCCTAAAGCGAAATGTATCATTGTAGATGAGAAGGGTAGAATTGATCTCGTCACCCTTTAAAGTAGTTTCCTTAATCAACTTCTTACCTCATATAGAGTTGATTTAATAATTTAAATTTGATTAAAAGCCCAGCCAAAATGAATCACTAACATAATTACATAATTCCTCATATGATTATTACCAAAAGTACAATCTCAATGAATAGAGTATGGGATCCCACTTTTAAAATCGTTAGATAAGCAACCCAAGGCATGGGATTGTGTTTGAATATGGTCCTTTAAGTCTGGTCTTCCATATTGACAAGGTTAGAAGAGATATTCTGAAGATGTCTTAGACGAGCATAGTCAAGAGAAGAGAGCGCGTAGACCTAAAGGGGGTTGAAAGATCTATATTTGCGCCCTTCCACATTTTGGGCAGAACGAATCGTTCACAGCCATATCTGCCCCGCAGAATCTGCATGTTGGCTTTGGTATCTGATTTCTCAGTTGGTTTGCTTGGAGGTTTTGGATGGTGAACTCGAGCCTGTTGATCGTTGACTTCAAGGCTTTCACCTCTCCATTTGCAGCCACTCCGGTTATGGCTGTTACCAGGCCTATAGCGGCTATTATTCCGCCACCATACTGTATTGCGACAGCCACCATCTCAGGGGTCTGGTTTTGGAGTATGGGTGTGATGAATGTTTCAGCCAGCTCGCTGAGGTGGCTTCCAGGCGCGATGAGCATGGTTGTGCCCAGCTGGTATATGATGAATCCCAATATGAGGAGTGTTGAGCCTAAGATCACTTTTCCCCTCATAATTTTCATCCCCACTCTCAATATTTTCCAGTTGTCTTTGATGCTATCTCACTCGAGATCTCTTCCATCGTCTTTCCTTCAGTCTTTACCCCTAGCTGCTTTGCGGTTGTGATCAAGATGTTATCTGGATTTCCTTTCGCAGGTTCTTTTTGATTCAGCGTGTTTGAGGGGTTGGTAGGTGCCTCTGAGCCTTCTGAGGCTAACCTGTACTGTCTTACGGCGTCTCCTAAGCCTCTGGCAAGTTCAGGCAGCTTCTTCGGGCCGAATATGACCAGGACTACCCCTAGGATGAGCGCTATCTCCCAAGGTCCTATAAACGCCATATCTGGATCCTCACTTTGGAGAGGTCACAGTTGTTGGATCAGACTTATTAATACTACTCAACTTGGTAGTGCTACAAACATTGGTGGCGAACATAAGTTCCAAGCATAAACATCTTAAAGTCAAGTTGAGGGTTCAATCCATAGTTGGGGTCTCTCCGGTCTACGCAGCCTCTTCTCTCCACGAATCTTCCATAAGCCCCTACCGAAGTCTTCAACGGTGATTTTCAGTTCACCAGACAGCTTATCGCCTATCAGAGCTTCATTTTCAATATGTGAGACCACAAGATCTGCTTTGACCTCTTTAGACGTTTTCCTCCCCGCTAAAATTTTAACTTCAACACTCTCAGGGTACACCCAGAGTTCCGCTGGGCCTCCACCAGTATCGTAGGTTTGCTTCAACGCTTCAGCTGGGGGTTGAAACCCTAACTTCTCAGCCGCCAATTTTGGGAGGAGCAGTTGAGGGGTCTCAGTTTCGAAGCCGCTGTTAACTAGGGCGACAACTTCAAGACGTCTATCTCCATGTGAGACTAAAAGTTTGACACGAACGGCCACCGTCTACTCCTTCCTCTGTTTGATATGTCCTATGCGAGGCCTCCTCCTCACTTTTATATGTCCTATACGTGGCCTGTTCAAACTGTTTCACCTAAATAGGCAAATCCACACCTACCCTTATTAGCATGTTGGAATTTGAACCCGATCATTCCAAGGATAGGCCTGTTAAGCTTCGTCTCTAGGCGGATTCAATGGTTTCTATGTGAAATTGAACATCATGGATACGTCGCATCCACCCATACCTCTCTCCAAATATTGTCTCAACTCTCTCAAAGCTGCAACTGCGACTTCGGGGTGTATGTTTAACTCTTCAGCCATCTCGATAGCATGCGTCATATCCTTGTTGAATATGTTTATTGTTGCGCCTACCGTCTGGTCTTGGAGAAATCTTGGGATCCAGTTTGTCCAGACCCAGCTCTGGCCTGTGCTTTTTTCAATGATCTCGTGGAGGAGTTTCAGGTCAACACCTGCCTTGGAACCTATCTCTAAAGCGTATCTCGACGCGACGAGGTCTATCAGAACCTTCATGTTGTTCAGGAGTTTGACAGCCTCACCTGAACCTAAACTTCCAACATAATAGATCTCTCTGCCGATAGCCTTCAGGATCGGTATGCTCCTATTGAATACGTCTCTTCTGCCGCCGACCATAATGGTGAGTGTCGCAGTCTCGGCGCCGCTCCGCCCACCTGAGACAGGGGCGTCTAGAACGTCGACTCCTAGAGGTTCAGCGACGGAGGCTATCTTCCGGATGGTTGAGGGTGGGACCGTACTCAACTCGATGATGACGCTTCCAGCCGGGGCGGATTGAACGACGCCACCGCCGCCGATAGTAACCTCCTCAGATATTGTCTCACTAGGCAAACATAGGAGGATGAATTCAGATGTGGAAGCGACTTCCCGAGGGGAAGATGCAGGTTCAGCTCCCCGCATAACAATCTTTCCAACCCTTTCGGGGTCGACATCATACACTTTCAGTTTGAAACCTGCCTTCAAAAGGTTGAGAGCCATAGGTGCACCCATAGTCCCTAAACCTATGAAGCCCAAACCCAAAGAGTATCAACCGCCAAATCTTCAGGTAACCTTAAAACTCAATCTATATTGATTCAGGTCTCTGACCGGATTTAATACTATCGGCTTATATTCAAAAATTGGTCTTCACCGAACTCTCCACCTCATAATATTCAGCCTAGGAGGAGAGTGCGGTATGAGTTTATTCGATTTGAATGTTTGCCCTGTCCCTTGATCTAATCCAAACGTTCCCCGCATGAGGGGCAGAATATCTCCCCAGGTTTCACGGCTGCTCCACATTTTGGGCAGTATCTGCCGGCTTTCGTCTGGGCAGATCCCCTCTTTCTCGTGAGGGCTGCGGCAAGGGCTATGACCAGTATTGCAAGCAGAATTATCGCTAGGTAGTATGGGTTTGACATTATGGTTGTTAAGTCGAATCCTTTCTTCTCGATTGTGACGCTCACAGGCTGGCTTCTTGCAGGTGAATATTCTTCGTTGCCGAGCCACTCAGCTGTGACGGTCCATACTCCAGGGGTTGTTGTTGAATATTTATCGTTGAAGGTGCCTCCAACGATCTTTATACTGTGAACAATCCTCTCACCGCCTGGCCCAGAATATGTTATTTGGATGGTTGCGTCGCCTAGGATCGGTGGCGCCGTCGATCCTGAGACCATGATAGCCTCGTTTCCAACAACCTCGGCTGAGACTGTTATCTTAGGTGTCTGTAAGGTTTTCATTCTAACCGTCAGGGTGACCTCTGCTGTCTTTGCCTTTCCCCCGCCGGACGCAATGATCGTCAGCGGGTATGGTCCTGGTGTTGCTGATGGTTGAACGTTCAAGGTCAGGGTTGAGGTGTATGTTGGGTTTCCGACAGTAGGGTTGAAGATCCCCTCGATACTGGGCGGTATACCTTTGGCGACCAGGGATACCGGTGTAGTCTCGCCGCTTGTCAGGGTGACTATCACAGTGAAGGTTGTTGATTTTCCAGCCTCAACAGTCTGGGTTTCAGGGCTTACGGTCAGGGTGAAGTCGAATGGCGGAGTCGTCGGGGTTGGGGTTGGTGTAGCTTCGGCTAAAACTGTGAGGGTGGCACTCGCCTGCCGTATGATCCCTGAGGCTGAACCGATCACGGTGAATGTGTACGGTCCAATAGGTGTAGCCGGTGACGTAGTTATGTAGAGGTCGCCGAGAGTTGTTGTGGACCAAGTCATGCCTGGACCTAAACCGACCAGGTTGACTGTGACGACTGTTCCACTATAGTATGGGTGACTGTATGTGATAGTTATCTTGTACTGGGCAGTTGTACCCCTCACGACCTGCTGGGCCGGAGGGGAGACCATCAGGGTGAAGTCGAATGGAGGCGCGGTTGGGGTTGGAGTGGTTACTATGATCTGGACAGTCACCTGCTTGTTCGCTGGGCCTGGGAAAGGTTCACCCTCAGGGTGAGCCCAAAGATATATGGTGTAGGTTCCAGGAGCCTTTGTGGGGCTCACATACACAGCCATTGTTGAAGTGTATGGCGCATACATATTGTTGAGTGTGAAGGATGTCGATATGCCAAGTACAGGTGGTGAGACGAGCAGCTGTATCCTCTTACCTGGCAAGGTACCTGTCACATACACACTGTAGTGTAGAGTTCCACCTGGAGCAACGGTTCGAGGGGTAGCTGGAGATATCGATAGATCCCAAGCGTAGACCTCATGAACAAGTGAACCTGAGAGAATACCTGCAAACAGTAGAACTATCAGAAATATCCTTGCCTGTCTACAAACAATATTGAGCAAAACCTATCATCATCTAATATTTAACCTTGAAGCTAATATAAACCTATGCACTGCCCTCACAATATCTTTCACCAGTGTCCGCAGGGACAGGACTGTTAACTGAGCTTTACAGTCGTCCCTCCCATGTTTATTTAGCGATTCTTTTGTCTTTATAAAATGTATGTACAATATCTCTAGGAAAAGAACATATCAATATGTATAAATTAACTTTTAAGATATTTCTTCAACATCTCAATCCTTTTACTTTTCCTTTCTATTAAGGCTTCAAGCAGTTTTTGAAATTTCTCCAGCTGAATGTTTATTTGTTTATGTAATCTAATACTATCATCGGGTAGACCGTAAACTCTTGGATCAACATCTGCCTCCTTTGCTGCATCCAGGATCCAGTCTTCGAGTCTAGGACATAGAATAATAAGAAGATTGGTTTTATGTTTCAACATCTTGAGCTTATGTATACTTGAACTTTCTATTTCACTAAATTCATTCAAATATGGTGGTTGAACGCTTCCAGGATCATCATCTACAACTCCTGTAGATTCTACTCTGTCCTTTACCAATTTTTTGAGCAATTCAGATTTATTTCCTGCATGCTCTATCTCTTTCTTTGGTGCAGACGTCAAAAAGCCTATCAGTAATCCGTCAGGTTTACACTCTACTAGATACAAGGATCAGCTGCACCGTCAGCCTAAGATTTGGTCAATATTAAAAAAGAGATCTATTCCGCTTTTTGACACATCTTCTATATCCTTCTCGGTCAGAGCTTTCAATTTAGTCTGAAAATTTTTTACATATGTACAGAAGACTGCGAGATCCTCTTTAGGTGTTTTCTCTATGAGTGAGAGTAAAAAGTATGGGTTATGAGTGGAAACCATATATTGATTTTCATTCCTATCTAGAGCCATCATCTCCGCAAGATATTTCGTGTAGTATGGGAAGGCATGGGCCTCAGGCTCTTCAAATGCAAGTATCGACTTGCGATTTGAGTATATAGCTGTAATATAGAAAACAAGCCTCTGAAGCGTCTCAGAGGTTAAACTGTATGGTAAAGATATCACAATATCCTCAAGTTCCTTTTGCACCTTCAACACTTTCTCTACAGGCTCAACAACCAATTTAAGACCGAATCTTTCAAAAACACTTCGGAAAAGCTCTCTTAACTCTTTGTGGGTAAGAATGACAGATATAAGATTGCTCCCGTCCGGCGTATCGAGGAATTCAGAATATTCATTTGGAAACTTATCTCTCTGAACAAATCTATAGAACCTAAAGTTGGGAGAGTCGGGAATCACCTCGGGATGACCTTCACCTTCATAACTATATCTGAAAATCTCTTTACTTTTCTCGTTAAAAGTGGAGTATAGGCCTGAAAATCGTCCATTATGAAATTTGACCTCCAATATATTACTGTTGAATTCTATTCTGATGTCGTTATCAACCAAGTGATCATAAAAGAGGTCGGTCATGTTTCCGAATCTTACAAAATCTCTGAGCCCTCCACGACCAAGGGGTGCCTTATGGTTTTGGGAGAGATGAGATAGTAACCCTACTACTTCTAGAATGTTTGACTTTCCAGTATTCGGTTCTCCGATGAAAATGTTTATTCTTTTACAGTCTAGGATCGCATTCTTTATCGACTTAAAGTTAAATATCTTTAATGTGTTTAACATCAATTTAGAGTCACATCATTATAAACCTGTACCATCAACATTTTTCACATTCTCATACTTAATGTTTTTCTTACATATGTTCATGGCGATTGTCGTAATCTACACTGATTTTAGTCTTTAGCCAAATTTAATCCTATAGGCTTATTATCCGCTAGGAGGTCGGTGGCAGTTCGCATCTCCAAAATTAGAGTTTTCATCAAACATGGTTCATAATATTCAGCCTAGGGAGGATGCGTTATAATTATTGTTCGATTTGAGTATTTGATCTGTCCGGTCTACTCTGCAGTTCCCCGCATAAGGTGCAGAACGCCTATCTTCCAACACTGTTCACAGTTGCTTCTGTCAATAATCAAGGTAGGCAGCTAACTGGACTTTTATCATACTCAATATCTGCATAGAGATCGTTTATGTGGCATGCAAGTAGTCAGACATATCATAAAGTAAGTGTTAGATTTCGTATTGTTACTAGAATCATATGCCCAAGATTTAAATACTGCCGGCCATATGAATCGTTGAGGAACACAAATTTGACCTAAATTAAAATAGTTGGTTAATATGGAATTAGATGAATTAAAAAAGAGATAATTCCTCTACTGAAAAGTTATGATGTTAAGAGAGCGGCATTTTTTGGCTCCGTCGTTACAGGAGGAGCTGGAGAAGAGAGTGATATAGATATTCTAGTTGAATTTGAAGGAGATAAAAGCCTTCTTGACCTTGCAGGTCTTAAGATAGAATTAGAAGAGCTTTTAGGAAGAAAAGTTGACGTTTTAACATACAATTCTCTGCATCCCTTGCTTAAAGATAAAATTTTAGGATCGCAATATGTGATTTTATGAAGAAAGATCCTATGATTCTTATTGAACATATTCTTGAAAGTATAGGAGCAATCACTAAACTGTCTGTTACATTGATATTTGGGGAGGTTTAGCTAGAAGTAGGTGTATGATCTTTCCATACTTACCCCTTTTTCCTTAAGCTTTTCTATCAGGGATGTGAACCATGTAGGTAGCTCAATGTTCCTTACGCATCTGTCGGGGGTGTAAGGTTTAATGTCTAGGATTGGGGTTCCGTCGAAGGCGTCGAGACCCTCGACCTTCAAGATGTTTCCTCTTCTCTCTAAGAGTCTCACTATCGTCAGGCCTATGGGGTTTGGTCTATGGGGTGAGTCAAGGCAGAACACTCCGACCAGGGGTAGCTCCTCAGGTTTGAATCCTAGTTTTGTCAGTCTTCTATGTCTGGCCTTGAGGGTTGCCCTCTGTTCATCTGTTACTTTATGCATGTAGAAGAGGAGGATTATGTGTGAGTAGCCGTCTATGCCATCCAGAGCTTCACTATACTCTTCCAGTATCTCAATCTCAGCTTCAGCCCCGTAGGGGTGGTGTTCTTTGACTTCGTCGTCGGTGAGTCTTGTTCTCACGTAACCTATGGGTTTAAGCTTGATCTCCATAATTTTTACCGAGATAAGGTTCAGATACCATAATTATCTTAAAAGTTTCGACACCCAGCTCCTTAAAGGGATTGAGTTTTCGGATGCTTGGGGAGAGGTGTATGTTTGGGCTGAAGGCGGCCGCGGCCGAGTTATTGGAGGTGAATCCTAAATAATAATTTACATATGTATTCATTCATTTGTTGTAGATTGTGGATGAGACATGAAGATCAGGGATGTTCGCTTGATTCCGTTGATGACGCGTGAGGAATCTATCTCCGCAGGTCCAGGTGTGGCTTTGGTTGAGGTTGAGACAGATGAAGGATTAACAGGGATCGGTGAGGCGTGTATACATAGTGAGCGTGGTGAGGCGGCGCTCGCAGCCCAGAGAATTGTGGATTTGGGGTTCAAGCCTCTTTTGGTTGGGGAGGATCCGTTTGATATTCAGAGGATCTGGCTTAAACTTTATAGTTACTGTGAATGGTATGGGAGGGCTGGTGTCTCTACATATGCGCTCAGCGGAGTAGATTTGGCTCTCTGGGACATATGTGGGAAGGCGTTGCATGTTCCAGTCTACACACTCTTGGGCGGCAGGTTTAGGGACAGGATCCCAGTCTACGCCACACTCCTATTCGACATGGATGATCCGGAAGGCACCGCCGATGAGGGTAAGGAATGTGTGAGAGAAGGGTACAGGGCTGTAAAGTACGGGTGGGGGAAGACGCGTGAACGAGCATTCGGCTTGAACCCGGAGAAGGATGAGGAGATGGTCAGAACTATCCGTGAAGTTTTAGGCCCAGAGGTGCAGATAATGGTGGATGTCGGCAGATTCGTCAACCTGACACCGGCCCAGGCGATTAGACTAGCCAGGAGACTGGAGAGATACAACATATTCTGGTTGGAGGAGCCTCTCCCACCTGAGGATGTTGAAGGCTATAAGATGCTCTCCGAAACCGTCGACTTATATGTGGCTGCCGGTGAGAGCGAGTATAATATGCAAGGCTTCAAAGAATATATCACTAGAAGGGCAGTGGACGTAATCCAGCCTGATGTGACCAAAGCCGGTGGATTGACAGTAGCAAGGAAGATAGTGGACCTGTGTGAGGCATGGAACATGCTGATGGTTCCACACGGATTCAGCTCCGTAGTGAATGTTGCAGCGAACCTGCAGCTTGTGGCCTCTATGCCACGTTCATTCATACTTGAGTATAGGAAGACTCCGAGCCCATTGATATCCAGACTTTCCAAGAAGCCCCTGATTTACGAGGACGGCCACCTCAAGATTCCTAGAGAGCCAGGACTGGGGGTCGAGATAGACTATTCAACGGTGGAGGAATATGAAATAAAATAGTTCAAGAAGATAGAGAGTGAATGGTTTAAGGGAAAATGTTGAATATCAACCTATACTCGAGGCTTTGGACATATTCATATCTTCATAGAAGTCTTCGATTCTGGAGAGTATTCTACCTATCTTCACGTGGATTTTCATCTCGTCCCTCCATTCTTTGGGGAGTCTCCATTTAAATCTCCCAGCCGCACGCCTATCCATGATAATTATTATTCCCCTATCTTCTGGGCTGCGCAGAAGCCTCCCAGACGACTGGGCTAGAGCGTTCAAGCATGGAATATCATTCACATAATCTGCCGCTTTATCTCCAAACTTTTCTCTGAAGTATCTGTGGAGGGCGGATTGGAGCTCCGTCCTCTTAGGGTATGGTAGGCCTACATTGACTACGGCTGAGAGCATACTTCTGCCCCCATCCGTCATGTCTATCCCCTCACTTATCTTCCCCCTGGCTACACCGAAGACCACGCAGCACTCGTTGCTTCTCATGAATCTTAGAACATCTAGGATGCTCGTTGTCTTCTCTTCGATCATGTAGGGTGAATCCAACTTCAATCTCTTCGATATCTCACGCATAACCTCATATGAAGGGAAGTAGACAGCGACCCTTCCGTTGATCTTACTTATTATCTGGGTTAAGTGTTCAGATATTCTCACCCATTCCCTCTCGCCACGTCTCTCAAACTTTGTCGTCACAGATTTATCCACGATGATGAGCCTGTTATCTGGTGGGAAAGGGTTTGGGAGCTCCTTGAATCTGCACCGGCCCCTATCCAATCCTAAGACGTCGATGTAATAGTCTCTGTGCCAGAGTGTTCCAGACATCAGTATTGCGGATCGGAGTTTATTGATTATGCTGGAGGCTAAGGATGGGTCGAGGCATCTGATCCCGAGCCTCACACGTCTCCTACCGTCTCTATCAACCTCAACCTTCACATATTTAGCGTAGCTTGGACCTGTGAGTCTGACCCAGTCTGACAGGAAACCTGCGCATCTGGAGACGTATGATAATGGGCTTCCGCCGGCCTTTACCCTCTCCGATCGAACATACTCTCCAACATCTGAAAGCTCATCTAACATCTCAATGAGTCTATCACATGTTACGTTGACTCTTTCAGATAGTTGGTTGACCAAGTCTCTTGTATCGATGACATGCTCAACATCCAAACCGTATATTCTATAAACATTCTTTCCACATCCAACCATTATCTCGAGTAGATTTTCTAGTAGGTCGAAATCGTCTAATCCGAATTTTCTAACCTCCCTCACGGCTCTCCTTACAGTTGTTGATGTGAGCTCATCGGAGAGGATGCCTGACGCATATTGCGGTAGATTATGGGCCTCATCGAATACGCAGTTAGTGTCTCCTACTCTTACTCCAGCCTTTCCTAGAATGGCGCCTCTCACCGATTCGACTAGGATATAATTGTAGTTCCCTATGATTATGTCGGCGTATCTTGCGAGATTTTTAGTGACCTCATACGGGCAGACCCCCCTCTCAAAACAGATGTTATACGTCTCATCTGGTAGTAGGGGGCCTTCTATCTTGATCTTGTTAACGATCTCTTGAGTCTGCCAGCTCGGCTTCCAGCCCCTGTAAGTTCTATCATAATATTTGCATTTTTCCCCGAATCTCCCATCCCTCAAGTTTCTACAGTAATGGAGGAAGTCTCGATATCTGATCTCTCTGAGCTTAGGATCCTCAATAATGTAGGGGCACATATCCTTCTTACTCTTGAAGATGGAAGCTGTGAATTTGACGTCGCAGTTTCCCTTGATGTTTTTGAGCTCTCTAGAGTAGATTTCAAGCTGGTTTCTGGTTCTTGTCAAAACCAGGAGTCTACCTACTGGGCTGAAGTCTCTCGCTGTAAAGTAGGCTGATAATATTGAGATCGATTTTCCCGTGCCGCAGGGTGAGGATAGGAGCCCGATCCTTTTATCTCTGATAATCTCGAAGGCGAACCTCACAGCTTTTAGCTGGTGCGGCCGAAGACTAGGGTAAGGGAAATATTTCTTAATCAATTTGTGAATCTCATCTTCACCGTCCACCTTCAATTTCGACTCTTCACCAGAAATCTTTTTTAGGAAGGTTCCACATCTCCGGCAGAAACGGCTCTCAACATAATCTTTTAAGGAGTAGACTTCACCGCATCGTCTGCACAGATATGATATTTTCAAAGCCAAAATGTAACACGAACTTACTGCATATCTCTCAGTATGTCAAGCATCTTTCTGGAGTTCATGAGCATAGCATGGTTATTGTTGAAGAATATGTAGGCTCTCCTAGGTTTTGCTTCAAGAACCCTCCCAGCCACATCCTGCAACTCTTCATCGCTGTATAGGTGTGAGTACCATTCACTTCTACCGTGCATCCTCTCATAGACCAGCCCGTTCGTATTGTAGACTTGGAGGGTGAAGTCTGGTGAGTCGATACTCACCCACGTCAAACCCAATCTTGAAGCCCAATCCAACCACTCTTTAACAAACCATTTCTGATTTCTCACCTCGAGGGCGAACCTTTCTTTTAGCTTCGTCCTCTCGAAGAACCTCTCTATCGCAGGGGCTGACTTAGGGGTTGTAGATGGTGGGAGTTGGAACAGGTAGAAGTCTATCTTCGGATCAAGAGGTTTGAAGAGGTTCCGAAACTTCTCCCATGAGTCGAAGGCCCTGTCGTTGAACTTGAAAGTATGTGTCACTAGACGGTTTACCTTGACAGACCATCTCAAACCCCCACATTTGCCGGCCCAAGACTTAACCATGTTAGGATATGGGAAACGGTAGAAACTAGCATTCAACTCGACAGCGTTCAAACCTGAGTTGGAAACATACCAGTCGAGGCTCCCACCTTCATTCCATGAGTAGAACCAGCCTGAAGTGCCTACGTAGCACTCCAAATTCAACCACTGAGTTAAAGTTGTAGAAAGCCTATCATAAAAAGGAGTATGCTCGACACCATCGATGGAACTCGATTTAAACATGTAATCGTTGATTCACAGATTTATTGCACATATAATGGTTTAACTATAGAGCGTTTTGCAGGGGAATTCAATCAAGTTGCTGAGGAGGCTTGGAACAGTCAATCCTGACCGATTATACGATGTTCAGTCTACTTTCTAACATATTTCAGGATCGAGATCAATATGCCGACTATTATAGACCATGAGATTATGTCAGCTACTAGGTTTGGAGAGTCGACCCTCCATGGG
>Ga0315298_1005278_pt1 | contig 18497 bp, 9 predicted proteins | sample WHS_1_MG_FD_203077 | JGI IMG/M metagenome (GOLD analysis project Ga0315298, IMG submission 203077) | Extremophilic microbial mat communities from Washburn Hot Springs, YNP, Wyoming, USA - WHS_1_MG | ecosystem: Environmental > Aquatic > Thermal springs > Hot (42-90C) | place: USA: Wyoming...
GCTGGCGCTGCTGCCCTCAGCGCGGTGGGCACGGGGCTCTTCTCCTCCGCTTACTCCGCCATAGACAAGGTTGGGGTATCTCTGGTTCAGCCAACGCTCTACATTCACCTTACCTTCCTGGGCAGCGTGCTGGTGCTCTGGCCGGTCGTGCAGGCGCGCTACAGTCGCAAGACGGTGCTGAGAACGGCACGAGAGGCATTCTGGCCGGTGGTGCTGGCCGGGGCCGGCTGCATGGGAGGGTATTTGCTGGTGCTATTTGCCTTGCAGCAGGCCCCCGTGAGCTATGTGGTGCCCCTGCGCTCGACATCGATCCTTTTCACCGTCCTGGCAGGCGGCTGGGCACTGCGAGAGGGAGAACTCTGGCGGCGGCTGCCCCTGGCCGCCGCCATCGTTGCCGGCGTGATCCTGATCGCATGGCGGGGCTGAGCAGCCATCGATCCGCGGCCAGCTCGCGATTCCCGAGCCGTCTGGTTTGCCGCCTAAAGACTCCGATTCACCAAGGCGTCTCTATGCCTAACTCGTTCGCTAACTCCTCCAGCTTCTGCTGATGCTCCGGGCCGACCGGCACGCCACGTTCGCGGTACTCGCGTTCGCGAGCAGCCTCCACCCCACCCGGCAGGTAGGCTTGGTCGAAGCCCTCCAAAGGCTTCAGGGTGCGCACGCGACGGGCGTACTCGTCCATCTCGCGCTTGAACTGCTCCGGGGCCATGAACAGATCGATGCGGAAAGTGATGACCAGCGAGCCCTGGTTGGCTCCCACGAACTTCTTCACTGCCCGCTCCTCATCGAGCGGGATGCCGGCCAGCATGCCGCCCCAGGCCTGGCAGATTACCCCCAGGCCGATGGATCGGAAGACAGTACCAGGGGCGAGGCGGACCAACTCGTCGCGGTGAGGGGAGGTAGCATACATATCGTGAATGGCGCCGAAGTCGAGCACAATAGGGTCTTCCTGCAGAGTGGGAACGCTGAACGACATGGGCGAGCCGCCGGCAGCGTCGAAGTGAGACTGCCCCGGCTGGAGTTTCAGTTGGTGACCGGAGGTAACGTAAGTCAGCAGATCGTGACGCAGGGGGAGACGAGAGTAGATACCAGCGGCGCCGAAGTGGCCATGGTTACGCGTCTGCAAGACGGCGATCCCGCTCTGTTTGGCCTTCTCGATGAGGCGCAGCGTGCCCTCGTAGGTGGGGAAATAGCCCAGGCCGCCATCACCATCCATAACCAGGCTAACCGGCGTCTCCCTGACCACCCAGGGCCGGGGATTGGCGTTCAGTTTACCGTCACGCATTAGGATAGCATAGGTGGCTATCTGACGAGTGCCGTGGCTGAAGACGCCGCGCAAGTCGTTGTCGGTCAAGAGTTTAGCCAGTAACTCTGCTTTGTCCTCCGGTAGGCCGACCGTCTGGGCGGCGCGAGAGGTAAAGGCGTGTAGCTTCTGATGAGGAACCCGAATGAACGTGGAAGGGGGAAGGTTCATGATTGGCTCCTTGAGCGATGCTGGATTATACGATAGGGCATGTAAAAACCCTACATAATCAGCATAGCACAAAGGGCTCAGATGCACCTCTCAACACCAGAGCCAGCTTTCACTCGGTGCCCGCCGTTTCCTTCTGAGAATGTTATAATGCCCCCCGCGGGCGAGCGGACGCTCAAGCGCAAGAAGCACCAGAGGGTAAGTGGTCAATGTCTTTTCCCCGGCCAGCGAGGCCTGTCATAGCCGCCGATCTGCCGACGGCTCTGGCCCTGCTCTCAGGCGGATCAGGCGGGCTCTTCTGCGCTCGCCTGATTCTGGAGGCCCGGGGTATCGCCCTTTCTGGGCAAGCTCTCCCCTTGTGGGCGGCCTTCCTCACCCTACTGGGGGCTCAGCTAGGGGCCGGACTCTACCGGCTGCTGCTGGCTCTAGGCTGCGGTAGGGGAGTCACCAAAACAGGGGCTAGCAGGATCTCGGCAGCGCTCGTACTGGCGCCATTGCTGGGGCTGATCGTTTATCTGCGCGAGCCATACCCCGATCCTGTCGGCGCCACGCGCCTTCTGCTATCGGTGGCAGCGCTTTGTTCGGGGCTAGGCGCGCTGACGCTGCTGCCCGTGGAGAGGCTAAGCTGGCGTATGGCGGCCTTTGGTGGGGCATCAGCACTGATGATCGGGGCCTTTGCGCTCTACCTGCGAACACTGGCCCCCTCGGTCCTCTGGGGCGACAGCGGCGAGTTCCAGTTCGTTCCCTACGTACTAGGCATCGCTCACCCGCCCGGCTATCCGCTCTACACGCTGCTAGGCAAGCTCTTCGCCAGCCTGCCCTTCGGCACCGTGGCGTATCGCATGAACTCGATGTCGGCAGTGTTCGCGGCCTTGACCGTGCCGGCGGTGTACCTGATGGGCCTGGCAATGCTAGCAGCACAAAGCGATGGCGGCAGGAGGCTAGGAGCTTTCTTGCCAGGCTCAGGCGTTTGGCCGGCGGTCTTGGCCGCCCTCGCCGGGGCGATGATGTTGGCGGTCTCGCCCACTTGGTGGTCGCAGGCAACCATCGCCGCTGTGCGCTCGCTGAACGGTTTCTTGCTGGCGGCGGCGCTAGTGCTGCTATTGGCCTGGCACCGAGACCGGCGCGATCGCTGGCTGGCCGGCTTCGCCTGCGCCTTTGGCCTGGGCATGGCCCACCACCTGAGCACTTGGACGCTGGGGCCAGCCTTTCTCATCTTCGTGCTGCTAACCGATCGCCGGCCGCTGCTCGACCTCAGACGCCTGGCCCGGCTGGCCGTTGCCTTCCTGCTGCCCTTGCTGACGTTCCTTTACTTGCCCATCCGCAGCGCGATGGGCTCGCCATTCGACGCTTCGCACCCGACTACGCTGGAGAACTTCCTGAACTTGGTGCTGGCCCGCGGCTTCGGCGGCGACATGTTCCATTATGGCTGGGCCGACCTGCCTCAGCGCCTGGACCTCTACGCTCAACTGCTGAAGCTGCAATTCGGCGAAGTAGGCCTGGCGCTGGCGGCCCTCGGGTTCGTGGCCGTGGCTTGGAGAAGCTGGCGGCCGGCCGCACTGTTGATGCTTGTCCTCGCCACCAACTCGATCATAAGCATTACGTATCGCGCGCCGGTGATCGCCGATTACCTGATCCCCACCTATCTGGTATTGGCTGTCTATCTAGCAGGCGGGATCTGGCTGTTGTCCATAACTATGGGCGAGACAGCCGCATTTGCCGTCAGCCGTGCCTCGCGTCGGCTCAGCGGAAGCGCTGGCGGGAGCACCATCGGCAACTGGGCCAGCCTGTCCATCGGCCTGGTGCTACTCTCGCTCCCGATCCAAGCGGGACAAGCCAACTACTCCACCTGGGATATGAGCAGCGAGCGCACGGCGGAGCAATTCAGCCAGCAGGCCCTCCAACACGCTGGTAGTGGCGCCCATATCCTGGCAGACTGGAACCACGTCACGCCGCTCTGGTATTACCAATTGGCGGAGGGACAGAGGCCCGATCTCAAGGTGGATTACGTTTACCCGGAGGGGCCCAGTTTGCCCTGGGCCAAGCGAGCTGAGGCCTCCCTGCGTCTTGGCCAAACCTACCTCACCAACTACGACCTGGAAACCGCCCGCCGCTTTCGCCTGCAGCCAGTGGGCCCGCTAGCCGAGGTCAGTGTCGAGCCTACGTTCAGGCAACCAGCGATGCAGCATCCGTTGGGATACCGACTGGAGGATAAGGTCGAGCTTCTGGGTTACGATCTTTCCAGCGAGAGCGTGAGGCCAGGCGAGATGCTGGCCGTCACGCTCTACTGGAAGGCACTGATCAAGATGGACAAGTCTTACACTGTTTTCGTGCACGCCGTGGACGGTCAGGGGAAGCCGTGGGGCCAGCGCGATTCGCTCCCCGTCAAGGGCTACCACGCTACCGACCGCTGGGTGCCGGGAGAGGTCGTGGCCGACCGCTACGAGCTGGCCATCTCTCCTGGGGCTCCCCCGGGCAGCTACCGGCTGCTGGCCGGCATGTACGAGACGCCCACCCCCAGCACGTGGAAGCGACTGACCGTGGCCGATGCCCAGGGCAAGGCCCTGGGCGACGCCGCCGATCTGGGCCAAGTAACCCTGCAAGGGGAGCGCGAGCCCTCCCGGCCGTTGCAATACCCTCTGGCCCGGCGCTTCGTCGGTGGACTGGACTTCCTCGGTTACGACGTGGATGAAAACACTGACGGCAGGCTGGCGGTGAGCCTGCATTGGCGGGCGGCCGCTGTGCTGGAGCCTTATCAGATCGTTGTCGAGGCGCTAAACGCCAAGGGGCAGCCGCTCGCGAGCGGCAGGGGCAAGCTAGAAGATGCCCGCCCACTACCAACCTGGCCGGTGGGCGAAGTGGGGCGCACGCGATACGAGCTGCAGTGGGACCCCGGGGTTGGCCGTGCCAGCGCCCTTCGGCTGCGCATCCTGAGCCCAACCGGCGAGGCAGTGCCCCTCCTTGCCGGTTGGTGGCGGCCAGTCCAGCAAGACGTCCAGTTCTCCCTACCAGCACCAGGGTCGGCACAGCCGCTCTGGGTGAATTTCGGAAACCTGGTCCTGTTGCGCGATTATCAAGTTCAGGGAAACGATCTCCGGCCTGGTGGAACGTTGCGCATCCGGCTGGGCTGGCAGGCCCTGCGGCGCCTTGGCGATGATATGAGCGTTTTCGTGCACCTGCTGGACGAAAAGGGACAGATGAGGGCACAATCAGACGGCGTGCCCGTGCACGGCGGCTACCCTACTCTGCGCTGGACCCAGGGCAGGGCAGTGGATGACTGGCACGAGCTTGCTCTACCAGCTGATCTGCCACCCGGGGAGTATCGTCTGGAGGTGGGCATCTACCAGGTAACAACTGGTGAGCGGCTCTCCGTCCTCGACGAGCGCCTGGCCGAGGCCTTCCAGGGCGACAGGGTGTTATTGGGGCCGGTGGAGATAAGCGCGAGACGATAGGTTACATACTCGCGGGACTAAGGTCCCCACCCCGGTCCCCAGCAATGGCAGTGCCACGATCAAGTCGATGGGATTCAGTCCTGCGAACAGCAGCTAGAGAGGCTAGGTATTGGCTATCAAGGCGCAGAAGCCGTTCACTGCAGACAGAGACACGACCTGGACACTGCTGGCACTAGTGCTCTTGACCTTGCCCGCAGCTCTGCCTTTGCTGTCGCCGGGCTTCATCGGAACACGAGCTTACGGCGACAGCTTCTTTCTTGTCCAGCGTCTTTTCGCCCTTGACCGAGCCCTATCCGGTGGGGTCCTCTACCCACGCTGGGCACCCGACCTCGCTTATGGCTACGGCTATCCGCTTTTCAACTTCTACGGCCCCTTCCCATACTATCTGGCCGAGCTTTTCAAGCTGATAGGCGCCGGCTATCTGGGAGGCATCCGCCTGGCCCAGCTGGCCGGCATGTTCGGGGCCGGCATCGGGATGTATATGCTGGGCCGCGCGCTTTGGGGGCCCTACGCCGGGCTGGTGGCCGGTGTAGCGTACATCTACGCGCCGTATCATCTAGTCAATGTCTATCTGCGCGGCGATGGCCTCTCCGAGTTCACGGCCTATGCCTGGTTCCCCCTAATCCTCTGGCTCTTCCTGCGCCTGGCTCGCCGACCATCACCGGCCCGCCTGGCTTTGGCCGCCTTGAGCTACGCCGGGCTTCTGTACACGCACAACATCTCGGCCTTAGCTTTCAGCCCGGTGCTAGTGGCTTTCGTGCTGGTGGTACTGCTAGTCGAGGGGGCAAGCTGGCGGGCCTGGGGGGCAGCCCTGGGAGCCGGGCTGCTCGGCCTCGTCCTGGGAGCCGCCTTCTGGCTGCCGGCGCTTGGCGAGCAAAGCTATGTGCAGCTCGAACACATGACCACCGGATACTTCGATTTCCACGTTCACTTCCTCTCGCTGAAGCGCATCGTGGCACTCTCACCCGTCTACCCTTTCGATGTGGCCGACGTCACCCGCGAAGGTTTGCCCTTCCGCCTGGGTCTGATGCAGGTCCTTTGCGCCGGCGTGGCCCTGCTCTGGCTGCTAGGAGCCGCTTTTTCCTGGTGGCAAGGGGCGACCAGCCGTGGCTATCGGGCGACGCAGGACGGAGTCAAGGTCGGAGATGTCGCTTATCCTCTGTTCTTTCTAGCCGTTGGGTTGGCGGCGGCGTTTCTGATGTTGCCCGCCTCGACGCCGGTCTGGGAGCACGTTCCCCTGCTGCCTATGCTTCAGTTTCCTTGGCGGCTGCTCTTCGTGGCGGCTCTATCGACTAGCTTGCTCACTGCCAGCCTGGCCATTATCTTGCGCACCCACCCGAGGGCTCTGGCCGCCAGCACGCTGGTCGTCTGCGCGGCCTTGGCCATCGCTGGCACTTTCGACTTGCGCCCCGAGCGCTGGGCGCTGACCGACGACGAAGTCGGTGCAGGCAGCGTACTGGCCTACGAGTATGTCACCAGCAGCATCGGCTCTACGGCTCGCAACGAGTACTTGCCGCGGTGGGTGAAAGAGCGCCCATGGACCTCGCCAGCCTCCCTCACTTACCCCAACGTGCAGCGTCCCCCGATCGTGCAGCCTGCCGATGCCCGGGCAGAGACTCTGGAAGCCACTGCTTCCCGCTGGCGCCTGCGGGTAGAGATGGCTCAGGCCGGCGCGGTTCAGTTTCACGCCTTCTACTTCCCCGGCTGGCTCGCAACCGTAGACGGTATGCCGGCAGAGGTGCATCCGAGCGACCCGGGTGGTCTCCTGGAGCTAAGCCTGCCGGCCGGTTCGCACGAAGTGCTGTTCGCCTTTGGCAATACTCCGCTACGCTCCTGGGCAACGCGCTTTTCCTTGGCCGGCTTAGTCGTGTGGGCGCTACTGTGGGCACTAGCCGGCCTGGCGAGGCTCCGCGCGCGCGGGGTAGTGGGGACGCGGACCCGAAGTCCCTTCTCCCAAAGGGAGAAGGTTAGGATGAGGGCACCTACTGGGACGCCCGCGGGAGAGGCTGAGACAAATGTGAGGCCGCCGGACACCCTCACCCCAGCCCTCTCCCAAAGGGAGAGGGAGCAGAACGGTCTATGGCTGCCTTTGGCCGGCCACGCGCTCCTGGCCGCTCTGATAGTGGCAGCTCGGCTCCTTTGGCTCGATCCGTGGCAACCGGCACCCGCTCTAGCGAGCAATATCGGCTGGGACAACAAGTTCGCTACTGCTAGCGCGCCACTGCCAGTGCCTCGGCCGGGGGGCCTGCATTTCGAGGGTGGAACAACGTTGTTGGGGCACCGACTAGAGCAAACCCAGGTGCAACCGGGAGATGTGGTGGCGCTGAAGCTGCGCTGGCAACAGCAACCAGGCAGTGACAGCAGCCAGAGTGTGCGCGTGCGCCTCATCTCGGTGGCCGAGTTATGGTCTGGCGGCGACCGCACGTTGGCCCAAGACGAGGCCGCGCTGGAGACGGCCAGCGGTGGCGTTGTGACCTCTCACCGACTGTCTGTGCCCGAGGGCACGCCTCCGGGCCTGTATCTGATAGCGATCTCGCTTTCTCAGGGAGGGAAGACCCTACTGGTAGAGGGAGCCTGGTCGCGCCCACCCGACGGCCAGGTGTACGTCGGCCCCCTTACGGTAGAACGCCAGCCGATTTCAGCTAAGGCGTCGAAAGACGTGCAGGCCAACTTTGGCAACCGGTTGGTGCTGCTTGGAAGCGATAATACGACGAGAGCAGTCGGGAAAAGCGAGGAAATCGTATCTAGCCTGCTCTGGGCCGGGTTGGCACCACTGACCGACGACTACCGCATCTCGTTGCGATTGGTGGATGCCCAGGATCACCTTTGGGGACAGGAGGACTCCCAGCCAGCGGAAGGCCTCTACCCGACTCGCATGTGGGTCCCAGGTGAGATAGTTCTTGACCGGCACTACTTGCGGCCGTCGCCCGGCACGCCGCCTGGCTCCTACCAGCTAGAGGCCCGGGTCTATTCTCTGCGCAACCTAGGCGCTCTCGACCTGCTGGACGCCAACGGCGCCCCGAAGGGCCAAAGTTTCCGACTGGGGATAGTGAAGCTCGGCTTGCCTCAGACCGCGGACGTCACCCTGCCCGTTCCCCGCAACGACACCGCCAGCCTGGCTCCAGGGATAGACGCGATCGCCTACACCTTGCAGCCCACCTCTGTCGCCCCCGGCGGAAGCATAGAACTAAGAGTCGGCTGGAGGGTGAGCTCATCGCCCAGTGCAGATTATCAGCTTGTGGCCAGGCTGATCGATTCAAGTGGGGCAACGGTAGCTGGTTGGCAACAGGAGCCAGCCAATCCCCAGCACCCGACTTCGACCTGGGTAGCCAGCGAAGCGGTCCTCGGGCAGTACACATTGCCAGTCCCAGCCACCGTTCCCAGTGGACGCTACGGGTTAGTGATCGCCTTAGCGGGGCCGGGAGCCGCTGGGGAGAGGAAAGTGGGCGAGGTCGAGGTGGCAGGACGCCCGCGTCTATTCGAGCGGCCAGCCATGCAGCACACTGTCGAGGAGGTAAATCTGGGCAACGGGATCGCCCTCTTGGGCTACGATGTTTCTGCCACCGCAATCAAGCGCGGGCAGACTCTCAAGCTGACGCTCTACTGGCAGTGCCGAAAGCCAGTGGACAAGAGCTACACTGTCTTCGCGCACCTGCTGGATGCACAGAGCCGCATTTCCGGCCAGAAGGATAGCCCGCCTGGAGGCGGGCAGCTTCCCACCTCGGGCTGGGTAGAGGGCGAGATCGTTGTCGACCATTACGAGATACCGGTGAAAGCAGATGCTCCCACCGGGCCGCACCAGATAGAAATAGGCATGTACGACCCCGCCAGCGGCCAGCGTCTGCCATTGACTCAGAACGGCCGGCGTCTGCCAGATGATCGCTTGCTGCTAGCCGCCGTGGAGGTAGAAGCGCCTTGAGCATCGGTAGCCGTGTCAACGTGATGAAGCCTGGTTGGTGGCAGTGCTGGGGGAAGAGCTGCCTGCTACCTCTGCTCTTGGTTCTGATCGTAGGAGCAGCCTTCCGCCTCTGGGGGCTCGACTCGCTGCCACCAGGCCTTGCTTTGGACGAGGCTGCAGAAGGGCTTGACGCCCGCGCCATCTTGAATGGCGCTCATCCTGTCTTCCTCGCCAGTAACAACGGGCGCGAGCCGTTCTTCGCCTACTGGGTAGCTGCAGTCATGGCGATCTTCGGGCCTGGCGTCTTCTCTATTCGCCTGGCAGCTGCCCTGCTAGGGCTGCTCTCGTTGCCAGCTGCCTATCTCTGCTTCCGCGCTCTGATGGGTCCACGGGTGGCCCTGCTGGGAGCGCTGGCGCTGGCCATCTCTCCCTGGCACTTGCACCTGAGCCGCTTAGGCTTTCGCACCGTGGCCGAGCCTCTCTTTGCCTCCCTGGCCGCCTACTTCTTGTTACGCGCCCTGAAGGGTAGGCGCTGGCGAGATTGGGTGCTGGCGGGCGCTATGGTCGGAATCGGCATCTACACTTACATGCCGGCTAGGCTTTTCGCCCTCGTGCTCGCCGCCCTGCCCCTGCTTTGGCTCGGCACCCAGTGGAGCTGGGAGAAGCCATACTGGCGGCAGCACCTGGCCGGTTTCGCGTTGCTGGTGTTGGTCGTTAGTATCGTGTTTGCGCCCTTGGGCGTTCATTTCTGGCGCCACCCGGCCGATTTCATCGGTCGGGCTGACCAGGTTTCCGTGATCAATGCCGTTCGTGGTGGCGCCGATCTCGCGTCGCTGCTGTGGCAAAACACTCGTGATACCTTGCTGATGTTCGTCTGGCGCGGCGACGCTAACCCCCGCCATAATCTTCCCGGACAGCCGGTCTTCGACTTCGTTCTGGCGGGGCCTTTCCTGCTCGGCCTGGCGACCTCGTTGTGGCGCCTGAAAGGTCGGCGACCTGAGCTGTTAGCCGCCTTCCCAGCCGAGGAACGAAGCGTAACAATCGCTCCTGCGGTATCCCTCTCGGCTGCTAGAGAGGGCCTTGCGATAGGTCTATTCGCTTGGCTCTGGCTGCTGCTGATGATGGTGCCGGCGGTGCTTAGCGATAGCGCCCCGCACGCCTTGCGGGCGGCCGGTTTGCTGCCTATCCCTTATCTATTCGTAGGCCTTGGATTGGCTACGCTCTGGGAGTGGTTCGCGGGCTGGAAGCCGGGAGACGCATTGGTGGCGGCCGCCCGGCGGCGGGTAGAAGCGACGGCGGTTGTGGGAACACTGATGGCCGCCAGCGCAGGCCTGACGGCCATCAGCTACTTCGGGACCTGGGCACAATCGCAAGCTACCTGGGAGGCCTTCGATAGCGACAAGGTAGAGGCCGCCCAATTGGCCAATCGGCTATCGGCGTCGGAATTGGCACTGATAGGGCCCATCGAGCCCGCCCATCCTACCCTTCGCTTCCTGCTCCACAGCCCAGCGGAAGTGCGCCTCTTCGGCTGGGGCACTTTCCCTCTCGTCGCCCAGAACGACAGACAGATCGTCTATGTGGTCTTGGGCGATGTTGAGCGTGCACGAGCGAGGCTTGCGGCCTACTATCCGCAAGGCCATCTTTTCGACTCGACCTCGCTGCCGGCGCTAGGCGGCAACACCTTCTCCTGGACGGTGCCTCCTGGCTCTTCTCGTGGTCAGCCTCCGCAGCCTAGCCATTCCTTGCGCCGCCAGATAGGCGAGGCAATAGACCTGTTGGGCTACGACCTGGAGCCCAACGTCTCCACGGGAGAGAGCCTAGGCCTACGTCTCTACTGGCGCGCCATCAATAAGCCGGATGACGATTACCTGGCCTTCGTCCACCTGGTCGGCTTCGATGGCGAGGCCTGGGCGCAGCAGGACCGAGAGCCGGGGAATGGAGCCTATCCTACTTCGAGTTGGGGACAGGGCGACTTCGTCGTCGACGAGCGGGAAATACCCATCCCGCCGGGCACCGTGCCCGGCGAGTACCAAGTCGTCGTCGGCCTTTACCCACGCGGCGGCCAGCGCCTCGAGGTCCGAGACGAGGAAGGCCGCTCGCTGGGCAACCAAGCCGCTCTAGGGAAGGTGTCGGTGTCGAAAGCCTCTCGCCCTCTCAGCCCCTCTCTCCTAAACCCACCTCGGGCGTCGGCAGCCGTTTTCGTCAGCCCCGCTGGCGAGCGTCTGCGGCTCTTCGGCTACGGGCTCGACGTGGGGCAGGTGAAAGCTGGTGAGTCGCTGGGGCTGGTGCTGTACTGGCAAGCGCTCGACAAGCTCAACGGAGATTACCAGGTGCGCCTACGCCTCGTCGGCAACGATGGCGAGGCACCAGTGGAGCAGAGCGGGCGGCCGGTGCGAGGCCGCTACTCTACGTCGGGCTGGGCCAAGGGAGAGATCGTGCGCGATTCGCACCGGCTGCTGGTGCCACCCGCTACATCGTCTGGGGTATACCGAGTGCGCCTTAGCTTGTTGACGCCCAGCGGCGAGAAATTGCACCTGGAAGCGGCCGGTGCCGCCGACCTCGATCTTGGCTTGGTCGACGTACTGCCGCGGCCCCGTGCTGCCAGCGTTGCCGCCGCCCCCAGCCATCCTTTCCAGGCCGACCTCGGCGGCGTCATTCGCTTCCTGGGCTACGACCTGGAAACTTCGGCTGTCAGGCCCGGTGAGCCGGTAAAGGTGCGCCTTTACTGGCAAGCACTGAGCCCAGTGGACACCAGCTACACCGTGTTCGTGCATCTTCTGGACAGCCAGGAGAAGGTACGGGGACAGAAGGACAGCTTGCCCCAGAACGGCGCTCTGCCGACTACGGCCTGGGAAGTCGGTCAGGTGGTGGTAGACGAGTACGAGTTTCCTGCCGCCACCGATGCGCGGCCAGGCCAACACCAGGTCGAGATCGGGATGTACGACGCGGTTAGTGGCGCGCGCTTGCCCATCACCGACGCTATGGGCAAGCCGATTGGAGACAGGCTTCTGCTGGGGACGGTCGAAATCAGGCCCTAGCAGCGTGAGAAGAGGTCAGCCACGGGCGCCCAGATACCGATCGATCTGGCTTGCCGCCTCCCGCCCGGCCTGGATAGCCGCCGCCACTGTGGAGGGGCCGCTGAGGAAATCGCCGCCCACAAAGAGGTTGCGCCCCAGGTGGTAGCCATCGGCCTCTGCCTTAAGCTGCCCGCTTTCGTCCACGAAACTGGGCGGAAGAAACGAGACGTCCCTCACCCCCCCAACTGCCTTTATCACCATGTCATAGGCAGACGTGAACCGACGGCCAGCCTTGGCTGGAGCTGAAGCAGGAGCCTCTGTCGTCTCGGGCTCCACGTGGACGCATTCCAGCAGCACCTGTTGGCCTTGAGGAGAGGCCCTGACGGGCAGGGTGAGAAACTGGAATCCTACGCTTTCCTCTTTGGCCTTCTCGATCTCGTCGCGCCCGGCTGGCATCTCGCCCTCGGTACGCCGGTACAGCACTATCGGCTCCGCCCCCAGCCGCCGCAGAGTGCGGGCGATATCGAGGGCAACACTGCCACCACCGATGACGGCCACTCTGCCCGCTGGAACCTGGGCAGCACCGAAGCGAGCGGCGTTGAGGAAACCCAGACCGGAGGCTACGTGCTCCTCGCCCTCGATGCCTAGCGTGCGCTCTTTCCAAACGCCGATGGCTAAGAACACGGCGCCGTGGCTCGTCATCAGTTTCTCGATGCTTACGTCTTTGCCCAGTTCGACACCCAGTTCGAAGGTGATGCCGATCTTTTCCAGCGCTCCCACTTGCCGGCGCACGATCTCCTTGGGGAGGCGGAAGTCAGGGATGCTGTACATCAACATGCCACCTGCCTCCGGCAAGCGATCAAGCACGGTGACGTGGTGACCGGCGCGGCGAAGGTAGAAAGCCGCCGTGAGCCCTGCCGGCCCGGAGCCGATTACGACGATGGACTTGCCGGTGACTTCGGCAGAGGCGGACAAGAAGCGGTCCGCTTGCGCCAGAATGCGATCTCCCAGATAGCGCTCGATAGCGGCGATGAAGGCCGACCGATCCGAGCCACCGGTCTGCTCGCCATAGGGAGCCAGACGGCCGGTGATAGCTGGAAGGGGATTGTATGCCAAGAGGTACCGAGCAGCCTCTTCCCAGTCGCCGGCGCGAATCAACTCCAGACAGGCCGTTGCCTCTTCCAGAGCGAGTGCGCTGGAGAGCGACCCAAGCGCTACCTCTGTCGCCGGTGAGCGGCCGGTGGTGCGAGCTGTCTCTTGCCGGTCAAGCACAGTGGCCAGCCTCTCGATGGTCAGCCTTTCTTCGTCTAGCCAGCTACGCTCCATCCAGCTACGCTCCATATAGAGGTTCCTGGGCAGGGAACTGTTCGGCCATTCTTCTCGCAGCTTCGTGAAGGATGCCGGTAACCGTCAGTGTGCGGGAAGCTGCCCAGCCTTCCTCGCAAGCGGCGTGCCAGGGCCATCATCTGTCTGTCGCTTATAGCGAAGCGCTGGCCAGGGATTGAGTCCCCTGGCCAGCGCTCTTCCGGCTTATCGCCCGTACTGGCTTCGGCGCTGGATCGTGGCCCTAGCGGCTGCTCCAGCCGGCGCCAGCCATCCCCCTGCCGTGACCACCGAAGCCGATGCCCTGACGCAGGCCGCCTTGCGGCCCCATCGGCCCCACCGTAGTGCGTTCCACCGCAGCCTTCACGTTCTCCTGCATCCGCTGCAGCATGTAGTCTTCCTGCTGTTGGGTCAGCGTCCCGGCCTTGACCCTGGCATCAAGAATCGCCTTGCGGTCGGCAAGAATGGCATTGATAAGAGCCTCCTCGCTCACGTTCTTGCTCGCGGCAATATCAACTAGGCTCTTGCCGTCGTGCCTCTCCGCCGCGATCTGGGCCGCGTCCATTCCCAACAACTTGGAAACCGAATCCAACACGCTCAGGCCGCCGCCCCAGGGGCCGCCGGCGCCGAAGCCCGATCCACAATAGACCGCTGGCGGCGTTGCGGCCGCGGTCGGTTCGGCAGCAAAGGCAGGAAGGGCTACCCCCAACAGCATAAGGGCTCCGAAGCCTGCTCCCAATAGGGTTTTCACTCTGCTAGTCATCTCTCTGCTCTCCTTACGGATAGTCATCGTCGGCGTCTCTTCACCGACACTCATAGCATAGTAGCCGGTTCTGGAGAAGCGTTGGGGAAATTGTGGAGATGCTATGGAGATACCGCCCTGCAGGCACCAGCCAGGAAACGCTGCCTATTCACAACTATTCGACTGGGAGAGCTCCGCGAAGGACAGGCAAGGCAATGTAGAACGTGCTCCCTTGGCCGACTCGGCTTTCAGCCCAGATGCGGCCGCCGTGAGCCTCGACTATCTGTTTGGCAATAGCCAGTCCCAGGCCAGAGCCGCCGCTCCGCCGCGAGCGCGACTTGTCGGCCCGGTAGAAACGATCGAAGACGTAAGGCAGGTCGTCGCTAGCTATGCCCTCACCTGTGTCCGAAACCACGATCAGGGCCTGATCGGCTCTTGTCGGGTCTGGCTGCACCCTGACCGATACACGGCCCCCAGAAGGCGTGTGTCGGACTGCGTTCGACACTAGGTTTCCCACCGCCTGCGCCAGGCGGACCGCGTCCGCCTCAACCAACGGAGCTTCCGCCGGCAAGGAGATCTCCAATCGTAGCCCCCGTTGATCGGCTAGAGGTTCGAAGCCGCGTACGGCCTGAGCAACCACATCGCCGAGGTCCTGAGGCTGCCTGTCTAGCTTGAGTTGGCCAGCCTCGGCCAAAGAGAGGTCGCGCAAATCCGCCACGAGGCGCGACAGCAGTCCCGCCTCCTCCCTAATGATCTCGAGTTGCTCTGCCGATATCGGAAGGACTCCATCCAGCATGCCATCGGCCGTGCCTTCGATGACAGTCAAGGGAGTATTCAGTTCGTGGGCCACGTCAGCCAGCAAATTGCGCCTTAGCTGCTCGCCGCGCTCCAGGTTGGTGGCCATCGCGTTGAAGGCTTCCGCCACTTCGCCGATCTCGTCTTTCGCGGTCGTGGGCACACGATAGGTCAGATCGCCGGCGGCGAGACGGCGTGCTCCCACGGCCAGGGCACGCAAGGGTCGGGTCAGTTGTCTGGTCAAGAGGAGGCTGAGCGCCACCGCGAGCACGCTCGCCCCCAATGCCCCCAGCCATACAGCCCGGTTGATGCTGTCCAGGAAGCTTTGCTCCGGTGGTTGCACGACTGCCGTGGCCAGAGTATCTCCAGCGCGGCGGCCAGCGCCCATTCCTCGCCCCATCCCGGCGGGACCGTTGCCAGCCCCCGGGCCGCGTGCTGGCGAGGCAAGCAATACATACAGCTCGCCGACCTGCTGTTGACCAAGGTAAATAGGGGTAGGAGCGTCCAGGTTTAGTTCAGCGACCGACCGTCCCACCCAGTCGCCACCGGTGTCAGCTATGACGGAGCCGCTGGGGTCAGCAAGCACCAGCCGATCATCAGCCTGCCGGGCAAGAGCAGGCAAAACGAGATCTACCCCGTTCCAGCTTCCAACACGCGCGTAGTAGTCTGCCAAGCTCTGGGCAGTGCGGGCCACGTACATGCGCCCGCCGCTAGCCACATAGGCTTGAAAGCCGCTGGTGGCCGCCTGATTGGCCACATAGGCGACCACTCCCACCCCCAACATAATGACTGTCAGAAAAGAGAGCAGAAGCCGCCAGGCTACGCTATGCATAGGGCCCCTCAGCGAACTTGTAGCCAACGCCGAAAACCGTCAGCACATAGCGAGGGTGGCGAGCATCGGGCTCTAGCTTCTGGCGGAGGTTCTTTATGTGGCTGTCGATCGCCCGCTCATAGCCTTCGAAGGCTTCTCCCTGAACCCGCTCCAAGAGCTGCAGCCGAGTGAAAACGCGGCCAGGGTGACGGGCAAGAGTCTCTAGCAAGGCGAACTCGGTCGGCGTGAGGGCGATTGGCCTCCCTGCCACGCGCACCTGGTGCCGCTCGACATCGATCGTCAGATCACCGAAGGAGAGCATTTGGCTCGGCGGCGCAGCTTGCACGCGGCGCAGAACAGCTCGGATACGCGCCACTAGTTCCTTGGGGTGAAACGGTTTGGTGACGTAATCGTCGGCGCCCAACTCCAGGCCAACGACCTTATCGGTCACGTCGTCTCGCGCCGTTAGCATCACGACTGGAACGGAGGATTCGCGCCTGATCTGCCGGCACACATCCCATCCAGATAGCTTGGGCAGCATAAGGTCCAGCACTACTAGGTTAGGGCTCTCTTTGCGCACGATGTCCAGTGCTTCCTGTCCATCACGAGCCTCCAGCACCTGGTATCCCTCTCGTTCCAGGTAGGCGCGCACGATGCTCCGTATTCTGTCCTCATCGTCAACGACCAAGACCCGTTCCTGAGCCACATCAGACTCCCGTCCCTATTCGCCAGCGCGTTCGGCGGCCATCCGGGTGGATTCTATCATCTTTGGGAAGAGCGCCGCACGTCCGCAGGCCGGGCAGTCTCAGGGCCCAGGTGCTGGCCAGCCGAGGCGGTGGAACACGGCAAGAACGGGCCAATCCTCTGCCACATTCTGATCGCGTCTGCGTTATATTGCACAGAGGAGGCTTGCATGCAGCTTCTGCAGTCAGACAACGTAGCGAGAGACGCTCCGACTGAAGAAGAACTGGTGGTGCGGGCAAAGGGCGGAGACCGCGCCGCTTTCGCTGATCTGTACGAAATGCACTTGGACCGAGTGTTTCGCTACTTCTTCTACCGCACTGGCCACCGCCAGGACGCTGAGGACCTGACGGAACAGGTCTTCCTCAAGGCCTGGCAGGCCATTCCGACCTACAACCACCGGGGAGCGCCTTTCTCCGCCTGGATCTTTCGCATCGCCCACAACCTGCTGATCGACCATCGTCGCAGGCAGCGAGAGACGGTGCCGCTGGACGAAGAGCTGGAAATCGAGGACGCTGGCTCTGAGCCGGGCGAGCTGGCCTCCCGCCGAGCGGAAGCGCGCGAGCTGGCCCAGGCACTGGCCAGACTATCGCCCCAGGAACAGTCGGTAGTAGTGTTGCGCTTCGTGGAGAGGCTGGACCATCGCACGGTGGCAAACATCATCGGCAAGAGCGAGGTGGCTACCCGCTCCATCCTTTCACGCGCCTTGACACGCCTTGAGCGCACGCTGAGCGCTGCGCAAAGGAGATGACCTTGAGCTCGATCGACATAGTTCTGCAAGCCTGCCTTGAAGATATGGAAGCCAGAGGACGAACGATAGACGAATGCCTGCGCCAGCATGCAGACAAGGCAGAGGACCTAGCGCCTTTGCTGAATCTCGCTGCCCGATACCGAGGCGCACCGGCGGTTCGGCCGTCTTCGGCCTTCCGGGCTACTGCTCAGTCTCGCTTGCTGAACTCGATAGCTTCCCATCAGCGCACAACAGGCGAGCAGCGGCGGTTCTGGGCTAGCTGGAGACTTTCACCAGCGCTCCTGCCAACAGCCGCCGCCCTGCTGTTGGTCTTGGCTGCTCTGGGCACCACCACAGTTATGGCAAACGAGGCTCTGCCCGATAGCCCTCTCTTCCCAGCCAAGCTGGTGCTGGAGCAGGCGCGCTTGCAGGTGGCCTGGGACTACTCCGACCGCGTTCGCCTTCATCTAGCCATCGCGGAACGGCGTGCTCAAGAGCTGGCCGCGGTTTCGCAACGCAGCCCGGCGACCGACACAGAACCTGAATTGTCGCGCTACGAGGCCGCCGTGCGATCGGCTCTCGATGAGGCAGGCTCCGGGAAGGAGAACCCGGAGGTGTGGATAGAGGTCGATCGGCACCTGGCCGAGCAAGAGCGGCTTTTGAGCTCGGCTATGGCTCACGTGCGGCCAGAGGAAACCGAGCAGCGAGCCTCACTGGGGCAGGCGTTGGGCTTTCTAGCGCGAGAGCGAGAGGAAGTGCGCCGCCGTGCCGGTGGCTGGCGTGATAGGAGTGGAGACGCCACTGGCCCCACGCCTGCCCCTGCTGGTAATCTTGGCGGGCGGGGCCAGGAAGGAGCGACCGCAACCGCTGCGGCCGCACCGTCGGAGCCGCCCAACAAGGCCACAGTCAATGGGCGGCCCCAAGGTGCGCCAGGGCCTGCGCCGACGCCAGCACGCAACCGCTGGGGACAAGAGCAAACGCCTGGGCCAGTCGTGAGCGCCACTCCAACATGTGCCGCTCCGTCCGTAAATGAGGCAACCGCCACGCCGGCTCGTCTGCAGGCTCAGCCCTCGCCGGCACCTGATGCCAATAGAAGACTCTCAACTCCGACGCCTCTCGGCAATCAGGGTCCAGCCACAATTCCGCAGCAGCAAGGCCAACCGACCGAGCCTGCCTGGCAACCCACGGCATCCACTGCCCCAGTGGAGACCGCGACTTCTGAGGCAACGGCCAGCGTGACTCAAGGGCAGCCCCAGGCTACGCCAGCCTCAGCACCGGAGGAGAATAGCGGCTCTGGAAGCAGCAGCGGAGGTGCCGCTGGGCCGGACGCTGGCAGGAACCAGGATGGCGCCGGCGGGAGTACAGGCGGCGGCTCTGATTCGATCGCCGACTCGGGCGCAGCGAACAGCCCCGGTACCGATTCGGGAACGACATCGCAGACCGGCAGCTTGGGCTCTGGCACAGAAACCGGGCCGAACGACCCTACGGGCCCCGGCCCAAGCACCAATTCCGGCGGC
>Ga0315298_1005282_pt1 | contig 18488 bp, 12 predicted proteins | sample WHS_1_MG_FD_203077 | JGI IMG/M metagenome (GOLD analysis project Ga0315298, IMG submission 203077) | Extremophilic microbial mat communities from Washburn Hot Springs, YNP, Wyoming, USA - WHS_1_MG | ecosystem: Environmental > Aquatic > Thermal springs > Hot (42-90C) | place: USA: Wyoming...
ACCTGGGTGAGGAAGCCCGCCGCAGGGCCGCTCACCGCCTCCCCGGCGGCCACCGTGCCGATGGCCGGGACCACCGGCAGGGTCTGCATCACCACCACCGAGGAGGGGAGACGGGGAACCCGCGCGATGAGCACCTCCCGCTCCCGGTCCAGCGTCCCGCCGACCCACTCCCAGGCCGTGCCGGTCCAGGTGTAGAGGTCCAGCGTCTCCCAGGGCTCGGCGTCGTTGGGGATGACTACCTCCAGCGTGGCCGGGCCGGCCGTGCGGGAGCCGGTCTGGATGCGGTAGAAGGGGCTCTTGACCTGGAGGACGGGCGGGAGGGCCGCCAGGGCCTCCTTCAGGTCGGCCCCGCCGGAGCCCTGGAGGAAGATGGCCTGGGGGACCGAGTCCAGCCGGACCCGCAGGGAGACGTTGTCCTCCGGGTTGACGCGGACGGTCAGCCCGTCGGGATGGGAAACGGACGGATTCGCCGCGCTGAGGCGGGTGTAACCGGTGATATGTAGTCGTTGTGGCAGGGAGATGGGCGGCAGGATCAGCGCCCCGATGACCAGGAAGGCGATGGCGCCGTAGACCCAGTTGCCAGCCGCCAGCCACTCCCCGAACTCCCGGAAGTGGTTGACGACCCGCTGCAGGGCCGAAGGGCTTTCCCTGGTCTCTGTATTGTTCGCTGCCATGGACTTCACCTCCGTATTGGCGTATTGCGTGTTCCGTGGAATTCGCCACGAATTTCACGAATTGGCACGAATTTTATTTCTTTTCATTCGTGTAAATTCGTGCAATTCGTGGCAAAAAAGACCAACTGCGTAACTGCTGGTTTTGAATCTTCGGGACCGTTAGCGGCGGGAAAGGACAAACCGAACCGCGATGAACATCGCCAGGCCGACCAGCAGGATGCCGCCGATGCGGGCGCCCCAGCGCAGCACCTGGGGCCAGATGGACGGCCGGGCGACGGGATTCTCCGGTGTGTTGGGAGTGGGCAGGACTGCGGGCGGTGTGGCTCCGGCAGAACCGCCCCGCTGCATCGGGATGGCCGCCTCCAGTCGCCCGCCGGAGGCCAGGGCCAGCGCCACCTGGGCCGGGCCGTTGACCCCGTAGCCCGCCGGGGGCTGGACGGCGACCTGATATGTGCCGGGCTTCAGCCCGGGGAAGCAGTAGGGCTCGCTGATGCCGTCGGTGGTGTACTGGCCCACCAGTCCGGTGGCGTCGCTGAGCGAGAAGACGGCGTTGGGCAGGAGTTCCTCCGTCTCCGGCTGACGGAACGTATCGCCGTTGCGGTCGTGGAAGGCCTGCACGCAGACCTGACCGGCCTCCGGCGTCGGGGTGGGCACCGGGGTGGGGGTGGCCTCCGGGGTCGGGGTGGCCGTGGGGCAGGAGAGGACCAGTTCCTGCCCGACAAAGATCATCTTATTGGGCCCCAGCGAACCGGCGTTGAGCCGCTCCAGGTCCTCCATCGGGATGCCATATTGCAGGGCGATGCCGAAGAGAGTGTCGCCGGGCTGGACGATATGGACCCGGCAGCCATCGGGCCGGGGGGTGGGCTGGGGGAGGGGAGTCCATGCTGCTGGAGCGGGTCCGGAGGCAGAGGTCGGCGGCGGAGGCGGCGGCGTCGGCGGTGCCTGCCCCAGCGCCACCAGACTGGCGTCGTCAATGTAGACGTCGTTGTTGATGCGGGGAATCCGGTCCTGCCAGTCGGCGCGGGTATGGATGAAAACGGTAACCGTACTGGACTGGGCCGTCGCCTCTACCTGAAAGAGTGTCCACTGGTCCCAGGCATCCCCTTCCGGCGAGCGGACGACCGTCGGGGCGGCCCAGTCGGTGCCACCGGTGGGGTCAATGCCGACCCAGATATGCATGGGGGCCGGATTGTTGGACCGGTCGCCAGTCGGGCAGACGTTCCAGGTCTCTGAAGAGGCGGGCATACATGACCAGGTCTGAATCCAGACGCTGAAGCGCAGGCGGGTGCCCGGCTGGATGCCGCCGACCTGCTGGTAGAGCCCGGCCTCGTGCTGCCGGTTCCATGAAAAGTACTTCTGGGAAAGTTGCCCGGAGTGGACCCGGTTGGCGAACTCATAGGTGGCGACCCCCCGAAACTCCGGTCGCCCCCACGCGCAGCGGACATCCCCTTTGCAATAATCCGGTGCAACCGCGTAGGGCGGGGGATTATCCAGATAGAAAGCCCGCCATCCCGGTGCGATCTGGACCTCCGGGATGCCGTCCTGGAAAGGCCAGGCCTGACCGGGCCCGCCCTCTTCAAAGTCTCCGTTTCGCAGCAGATTTGGCCCTTCCTGACTGTGGGCCGGGTGCGGAAGGCTGACCAGAAGAATCACTGTCAGGACCATCCATCCGATGTATAGACGTTTCATCTGCCCTTTCTCCACATAATGGTTTGAACAGATATACGCCGCCGATTATAACACGGTCGGGGCAGGAAGCAAGCCGACCTCCAGATTTCGTAACTGCCTACCCAAGAGTCGTTTCGTAAAAAAACCACGAAGGACACGAAGGCCACACAAAGGACACGGAGGACGATTTTTACCCTTTGTGTCCTTCGTGAGTACTTTGTGACCTTTGTGGTAGGTAATTACCAGATTTCGCTATTTCTGTGTCTCCACCCTGACCTGCCCCAGAGTCAGGAATTCCTCGCCGTCGTCCCACCGGATCCGTTCGCCTGTCTCCTCGTCGTACAGGCCGACCCGGATGGTCAGGGAACCCCGCGCGTCTATTGGCAGCGCAACCCCGTGGCGGTCGGTGCAGGGCTCCCCGGCGGATGTCCCGCAGGACCCGGGCAGGCGGGCGTCGTGCTGGGCGACCAGTTGGCCGTCCGCAGACATCAGGTGGACAAACACTTTGAGCGGACGGGTGGGACGTTCAACAACACGCCAATCCAGTTCAACTGCCACTGCAGACTCCGCGACCGGGGTCAACCGGGCGCGGGCCAGTTCTATGGACCCGTCGGCCAGCCTCCCCCGCGTGGGCGACTCCACCAGCGGCCCCTGGGGCACCCCGTAGCCCAGAATCAGGGTGTCGCCAGCCCACCCCTCCCACATCGGATACAGTCCTGGGTGGGCAGAAAGCCAGGCGCGCAGGTCGTTGTTGGCCCCAATCGTGCCCTTATAGAGGACGAACCAGAGGCGGGGATGATTCTCCATTGCGGCCTCCACCCGCGCCGCGATGACCGGCAACGGCTCCACAATCGGCTCCCAGGTCAGCGCGTAGGACCAGGGGACGCCCTGGCCCTTCCGGCTCTCCTCGTACCACCCGGCCTTTGCCAGGTTGTTGAAGATAACCAGGTCACCCGAACGTAGAAGAGGGGAAAGGTACCGCCAGTCGGCGGCGGGGTCAAAGGGGTCCACGACCTCCAGCATCTTCGCGTAGACGGCCGAGCGGACGGGCCAGAAGGTGACCAGCAAAACCCCGACGGCCAGGGCCAGGAGCCACCCGCTGCGGCGGCCCAACTGCCCCAGCGCCCAGGCCAGGGCCAGCCCCAGGAACGGCGCGGCCGGGACGAAGTGTCGCACGGCGAAGAAACGGACCGCCTGGGCGCCGTAGGAGACGCCGATGACGGGGATGATGATGCCCAGGGCCGGAAGGAGCAGATAGGACCATCGGCGCCAGGGGGTCAGCAGCAGCCCGAGCAGCATCAGCCCTCCCGCGACGCCGACGGCGACCCATCCCCGCCCGTAGGCGAACACCAGGCCGAAGACGGAGGGGCCGATGAGTTCAGCCATATTTTTGAGGGACTGGGCCAGCGGGCCAGGCTGAATCCGGCTCTGGATGGTCCCGGACGCGTAGAGCAGCCAGGGAGCGAACAGGACGAGGGCGGTTCCGGCGGCCAGCAGGATGGTCCGCCAGGCGCGCGGTCGGGTGAGCAGAACGTAGAGGTAGAGCGCCAGCAGGGGCCAGACGGTGTAGTAGAGGAGATAGAGGGCAACGGCGGTGGCGAACCCCGCTCCAACCCCTCGGGTCCAGGTTGCCTTCTTCGTGGCCCACAACAGCGCCCAGGTCGCCAGGAGGACGCCCACCGGCGTCCAGGTGTACATGCGGTTGACCTGCCCGTAGTAGACCAGAAGGGGGAGCGCGGCGTTGCAGAGGGCCGCAGTGGCCGCAACCCGCCGGTCGGATGCCCAGGCCATCGCGGCCACGAAGGTCAGGGGAACGGTCAGCACCCCGGCCAGAACGGCCAGATAGCGTACCGCGAAAATGTTCACCCCGACCAGCGACTGCCAGAGTTTGTAGAGGATGTAAAACAGGGGCGGATGCCACTCCAGAGCGGCAATCCGGATCACCTCGGGCCAGGGCAGGGTCCCGTGGGCGACCGTCCAGCCCTCGTCCCAGCGCAGCACCGGAGTGGCCAGTTGGACCATCCGGAGGGCAAACGCGCCCAGGCAGGCTCCGGCGACGAGAAGCCAGAGATGTCCGCTGGCCCGACGATGACCTGTGAAGCGGTTAAAGTCCATCCTGAAAAAGAGGGGGTTGGAAGCGGCGCTGTGTTGCCGCCTCCAACCCCGAATCCCGCCGTCTCACCGACGGCGGGAGAGGACAAACACCACTCCGATGACCACTGCCAGCACCAGCAGGAGGATGCCAGCAATGCTGAGCATCCCCCGCAGGGCCTGCGACCAGAAGGACGGCTGTTCTCCGCCACCGGCTGGGGTGGGAAGGACGACGCCGGGGGTGGCCGTGGCGGCAGGCCCCTCTCCCCGCTTTGCGCCCAATGCCACGTCCATCCGGGCGGCGCCGGCCAGAGCCACCATCATGTCCGAGGGCCCGCTGGCCACATACCCGGCCGGAGGCTGCATGCTCACCCGGTACGAACCGGCGGTCAGGCCCGAGAAGCAGTAGGGCTCGCTGATGCCGTCGGTGGTGTACTGGCCCACCAGCCCGGTGGCGTCGCTGAGCGAGAAGACGGCGTTGGGCAGGAGTTCCTCCGTCTCCGGCTGACGGAACGTATCGCCGTTGCGGTCGTGGAAGGCCAGGACGCAAATCTGGCCGCTCTCGGGCGTGGGCGTGGCTTCCGGCGTGGGGGAGGCCGGGGGCTGAGTGGGAGGCGCCGGTGCCGTGACCTTAATCTTGACCCACAGTTCGCTGCCGGGGATGCGGGTGCCGCCGGCCTGGAGGACCCAGTTGCCCGTGTAGTCCCCTGGCGCGGCCGGCGCGACCAGGTTGACGCTGATTTCCTTCACCTCTCCGGGCGCCACCCGTCCAATGGGCAGGGAATCCGGCCCGCCCATCTTCTCTCCACCGGTGAAAACCATGACGGTATTATCGGGCCAGGCGTCGGTGCCGGTGTTGCGCACCCGCCAGGTCTTGGTGAACGCCGCGCCCCCGTCAAAGGTCGTGCCGTCGGGGACTGTCTCCCCGGCGAAGGCAGCCTGGAAGCGGGGGCGGGTGGGCGTGTTGGTGGGGACGGGGGTCGCAGTGGCCGCTGGCGCCGCCACCACCAGTTCGGCATCGTCAAACCAGGCGTCGTTGTGCTTCAGCGGCTGCTGGTTGGTCATCCGGGCGGAGACAAAGACGGTCACCTTGCCGCTGGCCCCGGCGGTGGCCTCCACCGAGACCTGCACCCACTGGTCGTTGACATTCACCGGCGCCGACCAGACGATGCCGGGGTCGTACCAGAGCCCCTTACCTTCGGGGTCAATCCCCACCTGGAAGTTGGGGTTCCAGCCCCCGTAGGAAGGGTTGGGGAGTTCGTCGTTGCTGATATGGGAGCGGGCCCAGACGCTGAAGCGCAGGCGGGTCCCCGGCGCCACGCTGACGGTCTGCATCACGCCGCCATGCCAGGGCTTGTACTGTACGCCGATACCCTGGGACGAAGGAGCACTGCGAAACAGGCCGTAACCATTGTAGTCCCGTTCCACGAACCACCCCGGCCTGCAGGCAAAATCCCAGGGCGATTGGTTCGGGCCACATTTGGCATCCCCCGAGTCCTCATGCCATGGAGCCCAGTTCGTTGCCGTCTCACCTTCCCAGCCCTTAAAATCAGGGTTGGCCAGAAGGTTCTGCATTAAGGGGCGGGCCTGGGTCCGGGGCGCCAGGGCCAGCATCAGCGCTATCAATAAAAGCATCACACCGACCATTCGCTGTCCGTGTTTCATTTCGTTTCCCTCACTTTCTGGCTTGACGTCACACGTTGATTATAGCACAATCCAGGGGGAGGGCAAACCGTGAAGGCCACCTCCAGCAACCGATACACCTCCGGAACAGTCAGTTCGGCCAACCCGGGCTCTGCTCTCTTTTCGGCTGCTTTGCGGCGGATGGAAACCAGCCAGGCGTGGGCCATCAAACGAACCTGAGACATACCATCGGGATTTCCAGAGTGGCGAATCCGTCATATTTGTGGTAAAATGAACTCCACTGCAAAAAGGGTTTCTCATCGCAGAGACCGCAGAGCACGCAGAGCAATATTAGTGAACGCCTTTGCGTTCTTTGCGTTCTTTGCGGTGAGTTTTTGCAGTGAACTCATAGATGGTTTCTCCAACCCTGTGACCTGCCTGTTATTCCCCCTTCACAGGCAGAGTTGCAAAAGTCTCACCGGGGTTTTGTAGCACAGGATTTATCCTGTGGATTTATCCTGTAGATTTATCCTGTCCCGATGCAGGATGAATCCTGCGCTGTCACCTGGTCTGTCAAACGATCCAGCAGGAAAGGAGGCACCATGGCCGTCATAGAACGTTCCTTCTTCGTGGCCGCGCCGCCGGAAAAGGTCTTCACCTTTCTGGCCGACCACGCCAACGACCCGCAGTGGCTCCCCGGGCTGACGGATAGCCGCAACTTCACCGGGGAGGGGACCGACTACCACTGGGAGTGGACGTACCGGATGGCCGGCATCACCTTTAACGGCACCGGTCACGTCGTGGAGCACGACCCGCCCCGCCGCCACGTGGTCCAGACGCGCGGGGGCGCCGTCAGCACGTGGGCCTGGACCCTGGAGCCGGAGGGGAGCGGAACGCGCATCCACCTGCGTCTGGAATACACCATTCCGCTGGCTGTGGCCGGAAAACTGGCCGAGAAACTCCTCTACGCCCAGAACGAGAAGGCCGCCGACGAGGGGATGGCCAACCTGCAGCGGATTTTCGGCAGTTAGTCCTCGGGCGTAATTACCTACCACAAAGGGGTAAAATATCATCCTTCGTGCCCTTTGTGCGGCCTTCGTGTCCTTCGTGGTTTTTATGAAACGGCTCTTGGGCGGGTAGTTACACTCAGTCGTCCTTTGTCAATTCAGGAGGCTACGATGTCGGACGGAACCTGGCCGTACCCCATTGTGGAGCGAGGGAGCAAACTGGGCGTGCACACCATTTTCTCCGGTCCCACCATCCCCTATCTGCGGCAACTGTTGCAGAACGGCGCCCGCTTCCCGGTCATCAAGGCCGTGGATAACCTGAGCCTCCTGGCGGAAGTGAAGGCGCTGGCCCCCGAGGTCATCACGATTGGACGGCTCACCTCGGCCATAGAGGCCGCTCCCGGCATTATGGGCGCCGACTTGGCCCAAATGGCCGACTCGCTGGTCCAGTTGGTCCTGAACAAAATCGCCGTCAGCCCGGAACTCCAGGGCGGGAGAGTGGTGGACTACTGGGAAATCGTCAACGAACCGGCCCCGCCCGGGGTGGCGGGCTACCGCCGCCTGGCCCAGTTGATGATTCTCTGTATGGAGAAGGCCGAACGGCGCGGCCTGAAACTGGGCATCTTCGCCTTCAACGCCGGCACGCCCGAGTGGGCCGAGATGCAGGCGATGGTGGAGACGGGGGTCTTCGGCCGCGCCCGCCAGGGCGGCCACATCCTCACCCTCCACGAGGGCGTCTTCTACGACTGGCCCATTGACCAGTGGTGGGGCCACCAGATTCCCGGCTCGCCGGTGGTGGAGGGGGCCGGCGCCCTCTGCTTCCGCTACCGGTATCTCTACCACCTCCTGAAGATGCGCGGCGAGGTGATCCCGCTGGTGGTCAGTGAGTTCTACCCGGTACGGGCCGGTGGCCCTTATACCGGTTTCTCCGCCGAAGAGGTCGCCCGGCGGGTGGCGTGGTACGATGCGGAGGCCAGCAAGGACTACTACCACTGGGCCTTCTGTCCGTTCACCATCGGCCCATCCCCCGGCTGGGAGGACTGCAACTACGAGTACGCCTATCCCCGTCTGCTGGACCACATGATTTCCGTCAAAAATCGGGAGAATGCCCGACCGGAGCCAGAGGTCCCGCTGGGCCTCCCCCGGGAACAGTATCCGCGCACCTACGTCCTCTTGCCGCCGGGGGCGGGCCGGGAGTGGGTGGAGGCCATCCTCTCCAGCGGCGCCTGGGAGCGGTATCGTTGGACCATCGGGGGGAGCGCCGACGATGCGGGCATCGGCGCGCTGGACGTCCGCACCGTCATCGCCGTCAACCCGCGCCTCTGGCCCGGCGACCTGGCCCAGTTCTTCCAGACCTACTACCCTGGCCTGCGTTACATCCCAATAGAGGCCGCGACGCCGCAGGACCTGGCGGCTCAATTGAGCACGCTGATCCTGTGACCTGCGACCCTGCGACTTGCGCCCTGCGACCCTGCGACCTGCGACTTGCGACCTGCGACATGCGACCTGTAACCATCATCCTTGTCCGTCACGGTCAGACCGCCTGGAACGAACCCGGCGAACGCATTCGCGGCCGGAGCGACGTCCCGCTGAGTGAGGAGGGCATCGCTCAGGCCCAGGAGACCGCCCGCTACATCGCCGCCCGCTGGCCCCTCTCCGCCGTCTACGCCAGCCCCCTCTCCCGGGCGATGGAGACCGCCCGCGCCATCGCCGCCGCTCAGGGGCTCCAGGCCCAGCCGCTGGAGGGCCTGGTAGACCTCTGCTTCGGGGAGTGGGAAGGGCTGACCATCGCGGAGGTCCAGGCCCGCTACCCCGACCTCTGGCAGGCCTGGATGGAGGCCCCCCACACCGTCCGCTTCCCCGGCGGGGAGAGTCTGGACGTGGTCCGGGAGCGCTCCATGGCCGCCCTGGAGGAGGTGATCCGCCGCCACCCCGGCGAGACGGTCGCCCTGGTCGGCCATCGGGTGGTCAACCAGGTGCTGCTCTGCGCCGTCCTGGGCCTGGGCAACGACCATTTCTGGCATATCGCGCAGGACACCTGCGCGGTCAACCGGATAGAATGGAACGGGAAATTTTACCGGCTGGCCCTGATGAACGACACCAGCCACCTGTGGCGGCCAACGTAGCATAGGCTTCAGCCTGTTTTCTTTATAGACTTCAGCCTGCTTTCTGCAACACGAGTTCAGTCTATGGGACACGGATGGACACGGATCGCACGGATTTTTCCCCTGTGCCGATCCGTAAAACCCGTGTTGATCCGTGTCCTATTCCAAACTGTCCGGTGACGTAACTGCCTGCCCTGATCGGTTTATAGATAACGCAGCGCCGGCTGTCAGCCTGCATACAGGCCTGGTGGCCTGCGCTACATTGAAATCCCAAATGTTAGCACCGTTGGACTTCAGCCGGTGTCCACCGCCTGATTTGGACGCCTGTACGGCCATCCTGCGCGCCCTGGCCTCTTCTGCCGCGCGCCTGACGCCGAAGCGGATAGAGGCCGTCATCCGGCAACACCCCCGGCCCGGCGGCGGCCTCTACTCCCGCGACCAACTCCTGCGCGCCTACCGTCACCTCTGCGCGGCGGGCGAACTGGCCCCCGACCCGCGCCTGGAACAGGCCCTGAGCCGCAAACCGACCCGCACCATCTCCGGCGTCGCCCCCGTCTCCGTCCTGACCCCGCCGCACCCGTGCCGGGGACGGTGCCTCTATTGCCCCACCGTCCCCAATGCCCCCAAGTCCTACCTGCCCGACGAGCCGGGGGTCCAGCGGGCCCTCCGCTTTCGCTATGACCCCTTCGCCCAGACGGCGGGGCGGCTGCGGGCGATGGAGAACATCGGCCACCCCACCGACAAGGTGGAACTCCTCATCCTGGGCGGTACCTGGTCCGACTACCCCGCCGACTACCAGGAATGGTTCGTCCGCCGCTGCCTGGACGCGCTGAACGAACAGGACTCGTCCACCCTCCCGGAGGCCCAGACCCTCAACGAGACCGCGCCCCACCGCAACGTCGGGCTGGTGGTGGAGACCCGGCCCGACTGCATCACCCCCGAGGAGGTCCGCTGGCTGCGCTACCTGGGGGTGACGAAGGTCCAACTGGGCGTCCAGAGTCTGGACGACGAGATTCTGGCCCTCAACCGGCGCGGCCACACCGTCGCCGAGACCCGCGCCGCCGTCCGGCGACTCCGTCTGGCGGGCTTCAAGATTGTCCTGCACTGGATGCCCAACCTCTACGGCTCCACGCCGGAGCGGGACCTGGAGGACTTCCGGCGGCTCTGGGACGACCCGGCCCTCCGGCCCGACGAACTGAAAATCTACCCCTGCCTGCTCCTGGAAGGGACCGGCCTCTACGACCTCTGGCGGGAGGGGAAGTACCAGCCCTACGACGAGGAGACGCTGGTCCGGTTGCTGGTGGCCTGCAAAGCACTTATCCCCCCCTACGTCCGGCTCAACCGCCTGATGCGGGACATCCCCGCGCCGGACATCGTTGCCGGGGTGACCCGCTCCAACCTGCGGGAAGTGGTGGGGGAGGCGATGGCGCGCCAGGGCCTGCGCTGCCGGTGCATCCGCTGCCGGGAAGTGCGCGGCCGGCCGGTGGACCCGGCCTCCCTGACGGTCACCGTCACCACCTACGAGACCGACGCCACCGTGGAGCACTTCCTGGCGGGCGAGACCCCGGACGGGTATCTGGCGGGCTTCCTGCGCCTCTCCTTCCCCCAGGTGGAGCCGGAGATGGAGGAACTGCGGGGGAGTGCGGTGGTGCGGGAGTTGCATATCTACGGACCTGTTGTAGAATTGGGGCATCGGCGGGACGGGCGGGCCCAGCACGGCGGGCTGGGCACCCGTCTTCTGGAGACGGCGGCGGATATGGCCCGCCGGGCCGGTTACCGGCATCTGGCCGTCATTGCGGCCGTGGGCACCCGCCCCTACTACCGGGCGCGCGGCTTCCGCCGGGAGGGGACGTACATGGTCCGACCACTGACGACGGGCCACTGACCACAGACGACCGACGACGGACGACCGACCACGGACGACGGACGACAGACCACAGACCACAGACCACAGACGACGGACGACCGACCACTGACGACGGACGACGGACGACCGACCACTGACGACGGACGACGGACGACCGACCACTGACGATGAGCGATAAGCGATTTGCGATACGCGATATGCGATAAGCGATTGGCGATACGCGATTTGAACCTTTTCGGCCCGCCAACAGTATTATTTCATGGAGTGACTTCCCTGCAAAAACTCACCGCAGAGACGCCGAGAGCGCAGAGTTTTACATCAGTTAATCTCTGCGTACTCTGCGTCTCGGCGGTGAAATGACCTTTTTGCAGGAGACTCATGGAGTGTATCCATCTCCGTCTTTGCGGAAGGAGGTGATGCCTGGGAGGAGAGGACCAGCGCGTTCCGACCCTGAACCAATTTCCCAATTTACCAGTTCCCAATCTACCAACTTACCAACTCAGGAGGAGAAACCATGAAACGCGGACTGTTAGCCCTGACGTTGCTGGTGGTCGTGGGGCTGCTGCTGGCGGCCTGCAAGCCGGCCGCGACGCCCACGACCCCGCCGCCCAAGCCGACGGAGGCGCCGACCCCGGTGCCGCCGACCCCCACGCCGGCCCCTCGCTACGGCGCCTGGCTGGATGAGGTGGTCTTCACCAGCGTGGGCGGCGACGAGAATGCACTGCCCCGGCTGGAAGGTGGAGACATTGACCTCTACGGCCACGGAATGGGCGGCCCCGAGAACTTCGCCAAGGTGAAGGCCAACCCGAACCTGACCTACTCTATGGCATTCGGGTCGTACAACGAGATCACCTTCAACCCGGTGCTGAAGTTCAAGGACGGGCGGCTCAATCCCTTCGGCGACCCCCAGATTCGGGAGGCCATCAACTGGGCGGTGGACCGCAACTACATCGTCCAGGAAATCTTCGGCGGCCTTGCGGCGCCCAAACTGCTGCCCCTGGTCTCCGCCTTCCCGGACTACGCCCGGTACATTGACACCGTGCGGGCCCTGGAGGCCAAGTACGCCTACAACCTGGACAAGGCCAAGGAGGTCGTCACCCAGCGGATGACCGAACTGGGCGCGACACTGGGGTCCGACGGGAAGTGGACCTACAAGGGGAAGCCCATCACCCTGGTGTTCATCATCCGGACCGAGGATGAGCGGAAACTCATCGGCGACTACGTGGCCAACCAGTTGGAGGCCCTGGGCTTCACTGTGGACCGCCAGTACAAGACCCGGACGGAGGCGTCCCCCATCTGGAACCAGTCCGATCCGGCAGAGGGCTTGTGGAACCTCTACACCGGCGGGTGGATCACCACCGCTGTGGAGCGGGATGCGGGGAGCAACTTCGCCTTCTTCTACACTAAACTGGGTATGGGCTCGCCTCTCTGGCAGGCCTATGCGCCTACTGAGGAGTTCTTCAACGTCGCGCAGCGGCTGGCCAACAACGACTTTAAGTCGCTGGCGGAGCGGGATGAACTCTTCCGGAAGGCGCTGGAACTGGCTCTGCAGGACTCCGTACGGATCTGGCTGGTGGACCAGTACTCCTTCACGCCGCGGCTGGCGAACCTGGAGGTGGCGGCCGACCTGGCGGGTGGTGTGGAGGGCTCCCAGTTGTGGCCTTACACCCTGCGCTGGAAGGACCAGGTGGGCGGTCGGGTCCGCTGGGGCCAGCCGGACGTGCTGATTGAACCCTGGAACCCCATCGGCGGCTCCAACTGGGTCTACGACACGGACGTCCAGCGCGCCCTCGGTGAATACGCCGTCGTCTCCGACCCCTACACCGGCCTGCTCCTGCCCAACCGCATTGAGAAGGCCGAGGTGGTGGTGAAGGAGGGCCTGCCGGTGGCGAAGACGCTGGACTGGGTCAGCTTCCAGTTCGCTCCGGAGATCCAGGTGCCTGCCGACGCCTGGGTGGACTGGGATGCGGCCAATCAGCGCTTCATCACCGCGGGCGAGAAGTTCACCGAGACGGTCACCGCCAACGTCAAGGTGACGGTGTACTACCCGGCCGACCTCTTCCAGAAGGTCAAGTGGCACGACGGCAGCCCGCTGAGCCTCGGGGACTTCCTCATGGCGATGATCATGACCTTTGATCCCGGCAAGGAGGAGAGCCCCATCTTTGACGAGGCTCAGAAGTCCACGCTGGATAACTTCTTGAGCCACTTCAAGGGCGTCCGCATCGTCTCCACCGACCCGCTGGTGATTGAGACCTACGACGACCTGTTCTACCTGGACGCCGAGAACAACGTCACCAACGCGATGTGCTGGTGGCCGTACTACTCCTACGGCCAGGCGCCCTGGCACACGGTGGCACTGGGCTACCTGGCGGAGGCCAACAAGGAACTGGCCTTCACCACCGACAAGGCGACTGCCCAGCAGGTGGAGTGGACGTCCTTCGTCTCCGGGCCGAGTCTGGACATCCTGAAGAAGTACCTGGACCAGGCCACGGCGGAGAAGTTCATCCCCTACGCGCCCACCATGGGCCAGTTCGTGACGGCCGACGAGGCGGCGGCCCGCTACGCCAACCTGGCCAAGTGGTACGACCAGTACAAGCACTTCTGGGTCGGCACCGGGCCCTTCTACCTGGCCCAGGTGGACACCACGGCCAAGACGCTGCTCCTGAAGCGCAACGAGGCCTACCCCGACCTGGCGGAGAAGTGGGCCGGCTTCGGCGTGCCGAAGGTGGCGTCCGTGGAGGTGGATGGCCCCGGTCAGGTGACCAAGGGTCAGGAGGCCAAGTACGACGTCTTCGTCACCTTTGAGGAAGAGCCGTATCCGTCGGGCGAAATCGCCAGCGTCGTCTATCTGGTCTTTGACAGCCAGGGCAACCTGCTGGCCAAGGGCGACGCTGCGATGGTCGCGGAGGGCCAGTACCAGGTCGTGCTCTCCGGCGACGTGACCTCCCAGTTCCCCGAGGGTGCGGCGAAACTGGAGGTGGCGGTGGCCTCCCGGGTGGTCAGCATCCCGTCCTACGGCACCGTGGAATTCGTCGTGGTCGCGCCGTAGTCTCAGAGGCTGACCCCATTTGACGAAGGAAGCCCGACGGGGGCCATCAGGGACAGCCCTGCGTCCCCGTCGGGCTTTGCTTCAAATTGTAGGACAACTGCTCGCAGTTGTCCTACTATGAGAGAGGGAAACAGGATGTCTGAGCAGGCAGTGGCAATCCCGCGGAAAAAAGTGCAGAGCGCGTCCTTTCTACAGAGTACATTCGCCCGTATCCTCCGGTATACTCTGGTTCGGGGAGTGACCCTGTTCATCACCGTCGTCATCGGGGTCTATCTGACCGTTCTGGTCGCCAATATGGGCGGCTATGTGGACCAGATTCGGAAAGGCGAGATCCGGGAAAACATCAGCATCCAGGTGATGAACAACCCGGCCTACCGGAACCTGGGCCCAGACGCCAAGCGGGAATTGATTGAGGAAAAGATTCGCCTGGAGGAGCACCGGCTGGGGCTGGATCAGCCCTTTCTCATCCGGAGTTTCCGCTTTCTGGAGAACGCCCTCACCCTGCGCCTGGGATTTGCCCAGTTAATGAGCAGCAACTCCGGGTCCCGGCAGGTCAAGTTAATTCTGCTGGAACGATTACCGGCAACCCTTCTGCTTTTCGGCATTGCGGACGTCTTCCTGTTCTTCCTGAGCCTCTTCCTGGCCCTGATCCTCTCCCGTCAGTACGGGAGTTTCTGGGACCGGCTCTTTGTCGTTCTCTCTCCCACCTCTTCGGCGCCGGGGTGGTTCTACGGCATCTTCCTGATCCTCATTTTCGCAGGCTGGCTGCGGATTCTTCCCTTCGGCGACCTGGTGGATGCTCCGGCGCCCCAATCCCGTCTCCTCTACGCGCTGAGCGTGGGGAAGCACCTGATCCTGCCCCTCATGGCACTGACCGTCAGTTCCATTTTCCTCAGTGTCTACAGTTGGCGGACGTTCTTCCTGATTTACTCCAGCGAGGACTACGTGGAACTGGCGAAGGCGAAGGGGCTGAGCGGGCGGTCTATTGAGCGGCGCTACATCCTGCGGCCCACCCTTCCCACCATCGTGACCAACTTCCTGCTGACGGTTATCAGTCTGTGGACGGGGGCTCCCATCTTTGAGACGGTCTTCAATTGGCCGGGCCTGGGGCGGGCCCTCTATCAGGCGGTCGGTCTGTTTGACGTGCCGGTCATCGTGGGCTCCACGGTGATTTTCGCCTACCTCCTGGCGATTACCGTCTTTCTGCTGGACATCATCTACGCCATCCTGGACCCGCGGGTCCGGGTGGGTGCGTGACGGGGGAATGAGAGCATGCAAACGGTAAAAGATGCTCTTCGGGAAATTCGGCGATACCCCTCGGCCATTGCGGGGCTGCTGATCGTTCTGATGCTGGTTGTCCTTTCCATCTACGTGGTCATCGCGATCCCCTATCGGGAGGCCATCACCCTCTGGCGCGGCGGCGAGGGCACCTGGCGCAGCCTGCCCCGAACCGTTCCCCCGGCGTGGATCAACACCTTCCGGTCGCAGAAACTGCCGGAGACCATTGACCTGGACTCCCGGAAAGGGGCCGCCGAGCGCCAGGAAACGCCCCTGGGCGAGGGCAAATCCGTCACCCTCCTTTACACGTTTGATTATCAGGCGGACGACTTCCCACGGGAGATCAACATCTTCTTTGAGACCTCCTACAAGGAGCGGGCGCCGTTCGCATCCATCACGTGGTACACCCCGGACGGACGGGAAATCGCCATCGCGGACCTGGCCCTGCAGGCCGGTTCCACCAGTTACCGCTTCGCTCAGGACGACAAACTGTTGCGGAGAATCCGGCGGCAGGTTGGGGATGTGCCGCCGGAGGTGGGGCTCTTTGTGGCGCCCAATCCCCCGGAGAACCCGCGCCCCCTGAAGGGGACGTATCGGGTGAAGATTCAGGCCACCGCGTTTGATCCGGAGACCCAGATAGATGCCGAACTGGTGGTCTACGGCAAGGTCCACGGCATCGCAGGGACCGACCATCTGCGGCGGGACCTGAAGATTGCCCTCCTGTGGGGGGCACCGGTCGCTCTCTCCTTCGGCTTGCTGGCTGCAGCAGGTACCACAATCACCACGATGATAATCGCCGCCATCGGCGTCTGGTTCAGCGGGGTGGTGGATAACCTGATCCAGCGCATCACCGAAATCGTGATGATGCTCCCCCTGCTCCCCATCCTGATTATGGTGGGGACCTTCTACTCCCGCAGCATCTGGGTCATCCTGGGGGTGACCATCCTGCTGAGCATCTTCGGCAGCGGGATCAAGACGTACCGGGCCGTCTTTATGCAGATTCGGGAATCCCCGTATGTGGAGGCGGCGCAGGCCTACGGCGCCAGCGACTGGCGGATCATCTTCCGCTACCTGGTCCCCCGGATTGTGCCGATGCTGATCCCCAACCTGGTCACCATGATCCCCTCCTACGTCTTCCTGGAGGCCTCGCTGGCAGTGCTGGGGTTAGGAGACCCACAACTGCCGACCTGGGGGAAGGTCATCCAGGACGCCGTGGCCAACGGTGCACCGTACAAAGCGCTCTACTACTGGGTTCTGGAGCCGGCGGCGCTCCTGATGATTACCGGTCTGGGATTTGCCATGCTGGGCTTTTCGCTGGACCGCATCTTCAATCCACGCCTGCGGGAGATGTAGCGATGCGCGAGGGAGAACCAGTTCTGCGAGTGGAAGACCTGATCCTGTATTTTGTGACCACCAAAGGGGTGGTGCAGGCGGTGGATAAAGTGAGCCTCTCGGTCCCCCACAACCAGGCCATCGTCATCCTGGGGGAATCGGGATGTGGCAAAAGTTCGCTGGCGCGTGCCATCCTCCGCCTGCTGCCGCGAAACGTGTACCAGTACACCGGGAAGGTCTATCTGGACGGCCGGGATGTAATGGAGTTGGATGAAGAGAACTTCGCCCGGGAGGTCCGCTGGGTGGGGATTTCTATGGTTCCCCAGGCGGCGATGAATGCCCTGAACCCGGTCCTGAAGGTCGGCGACCAGGTTTCCGAGCCTGCCGTTCTCCATCTGGGGGTGAGCAAGGCGGAGGCCTGGGATATGGCCCGCAAGATGTTTGACTACGTGGGCGTGCCGGAGGGGTTCCTCCAGCGGTACCCCTTTGAACTCAGCGGGGGGATGCGTCAGCGCGTCGCCATCGCGATGGCCCTCATCACGATGCCCAGCCTGATCATCCTGGATGAGCCTACCTCCGCCCTGGACGTGCTGACCCAGGCCAGCATTATGAACACCCTCAAACAGATCAAGCAGGAGATGCCCATCAGTTACATGCTGATCACCCACGACATCGCGACCTCTTCGGACCTGGTGGAGCACGTGGCGGTGATGTACGCCGGGCAGATTGTGGAGGTCTCCAAAGCGGACACCTTTTTCCAGCAACCGCTCCATCCGTATTCCCGGAAACTGCTGGCGGCCGTGCCGCGCCTGTATGAGAAACAGGCCCTGGAGTTTATTCCCGGCCGGCCACCGAGCCTGTTGAACCCGCCTGCCGGTTGCCGGTTCGCCGACCGATGCCCTTCCCGCTTTGATCGCTGCGCGGCGGAGCCTCCCACCCTCTCGGTGGACGGCCACCTGGTCAAATGCTGGCTCTATGTGACTGGATGACCATCCATCTCTTTGTACCCAGGTGAAGAAAATGAATGACTTCTGCCCGATTCCAGAACCTGTACCCGGAGTGCCCGAAGACGTCCTCCTCTCCGTTCAGAACGTGCGGGTTTGGTTTGAGTTGCGCCGGTTCGGTTTGGGCGTCGCCGGCTACGTGCGCGCGGTGGACGGTGTGAACTTTGACCTCCATCGGGGGGAGGCCATCGCCATCGTTGGAGAAAGCGGCTGTGGAAAGTCCAGCCTGATGCGCACCATCCTGGGTCTCCATCGCCCCAGGGAGGGCCGCATCCTGTTTGACGGACGGGACATTTCCCACTTCAGCCGGAAGGAGTTATGCTGGTACCGAAACCGGGTGGGCTACGTCCAGCAGGACCCGTACGGCGCGTTGCCGCCCTTCATGAGCACGCAGACGTTGCTGGAAGAGCCCCTCATTGTGGCCCGGATGCAGGACCGCCGCCAGCGGCTGGAACGCATCCACAAGGCGCTGGAAGAGGTCAAGATGACCCCCGTAGAGGACTTCCTCAGCAAGTTCCCTCACCAGTTGAGCGGAGGACAGCAGCAGCGGGTGGTCATCGCGCGGGCGATTCTGATGGACCCCCAGTTGCTGGTGGCGGATGAGCCCGTCTCCATGCTGGACGCATCGGTGCGGGTGGAGATTCTGACCCTTCTGCGGGAGTTGCAGGAACGCCACCGGCTCTCGGTCATGTACATTACCCACGACCTCTCCACCGTCCGCTACTTCTCCGAGCGCATCTTCGTGATGTACGCGGGCAAGATTGTGGAGAAGGGGCCGGTGGACGACCTG
>Ga0315298_1005283_pt1 | contig 18486 bp, 14 predicted proteins | sample WHS_1_MG_FD_203077 | JGI IMG/M metagenome (GOLD analysis project Ga0315298, IMG submission 203077) | Extremophilic microbial mat communities from Washburn Hot Springs, YNP, Wyoming, USA - WHS_1_MG | ecosystem: Environmental > Aquatic > Thermal springs > Hot (42-90C) | place: USA: Wyoming...
CTTCATCTAAGAAATGCAACAAAAGCGAAAACAAAGGAAAATAAAGAAAACAAAAACTAGAATAAGAAGCGCTTGCCTTAATTTCCTTAACTTATTTTAATCAGGAGAGAATCCAACATCTAGATAGAACGATGGTAGAATAAAAGGTAGAATAAAATATAGTATAAATAGATGTAATTTAAAACTCCTGAATGTTTCAGATAAGCTGAAGATGATCTGATGGAGATTGTTCTAGACCCGAATAAAAACGCATATGAAAACGCGAATGCTTATTTTGAGAACTCAAAGAAGATGAAGAAAAAACTCGAAGACACCAGGAAGGCAATTGAAGAAACAAAAAAAGAGATTGAGAAGGAAAAACAAATGCAGGAGACTAAACGACAACAGAAAGAAAAAAAAGTCCAGATAGTCCAGAACAAGGAAAAAAAAGAATGGTACGAACAGTATCATTGGTTCTTCACAAGTGATAAACTTCTTGCAGTAGGAGGAAAGAATGCAGGACAGAACGAGGAGCTTGTTAAAAGGAAATTCTTTGAAAACGATCTTTTCTTCCATGCAGATATAAAGGGTGCTTCAGTAGTCATACTTAAGGAAGGAAAGAGCGCTGGAGAAAAGTCTAAAGAAGAAACAGCCCAATTCGCAGCATGCTATTCCACTGCCTGGAAGGCAGGATACAGTATAGTAGATGTTTATTATGTTACAAAAGATCAAGTTAGCAAATCCCCACCGCCTGGAGAATATCTTGAAAAGGGAAGTTTCTTCATATCTGGAAAGAAAAATTACTTCAGAAGCATTCCATTAAGATTGTTTATAGGGATCACAAAGGAAGGAAAGCTTTTGTGCGTACCTGAGAAATATGGAGAAGAAGTTTTCAAAACCTACTACTTGATTGAACCAGGAAAATACAGCAAGGAAATCGTAGTGGAAAAAATCTCAAGGCAGCTGAATGCTGGTAAGGAAGAAATCGAAAAGCTGATTCCGGCTGGAAATACCTCGTTCACTAGGATGAGATGAAACAGGCAAGAGATAAATAAAATATGTAATGTGAATAGATTTAGGTGGAAAAGATGGAGTATAAAAAGATAATAGAAAAAAACAATTATGAAAAAAACAGACAGGACAACAAGGAAAATGTCAGCGAAATAAACAGACAGGATTCACCACAACCGAAAACAGAAGATATAATGAAGGACAAAGATACGTTGAAAGACAAAGATAGAGATGTAGCAAACAACAATGACCAAAAACAAACCTTGAATTCTGCGATCAATACGTCTGAACTAATAAAAATTGAAAAGAACAAAATCAGCGCATACAAAAAAATGCTGAAAAGCAGAAAGTTTATAACAAGGATAAGTGCACTTCAAATCTTAAGAAAGAAAACAGAATACGCAAAGATTCTCATGAATGAAATAATAAACGTGATGGATGATGAACACAGCACTGTAAGGCAGCTTGCAGAGAAGATAGTTAGAGAAAACGCAACAGAAAATGATATTGAAACCTTGAAAATTAAAAAGAAGATGGAACCTAGACTTACTGGAGTGATTGAAGAAATAATAAGAAAATTGAAAAAAAATAAATAAAAAAAGAAGATGAAATATTGAGATGAAGATAATCCAAGACAGAAAACGAATGAATTTACAATGATTTTTATAGCAGTTTTTAGAACAAAATATATTATGGTTTATATTATTTTTGTTATATATTATATAATATTCCATTATACTATGTTTGCATATTCGACAGCAAATTCATCCAACCTTTGAAAAAATTTGTTTTCTTTGCTAATGAAGTATAATAATAAATAACAAAATAAATAAGAATAATATAAAAATAGAAAAAGATGGTTGTATGGTTAACAAAATTAGAAGAAATGAAAATAAAATTATGACAAAAAAGAGTACAGTAGAAAAAGAAATTAATAAAAACAAAAAAACAAAGAAAGGCGAAGAGAACGAAGAAATATTAAAAGGACTGCCAAAATTCAAGACAACAGAAGAAATAAAGATACCAGAAAGGATAATAGACCAGGTCATTGGGCAGGACAAGGCAGTAGAAATAATAAAAAAGGCGGCAAAACAAAGGAGAAATGTTCTATTACTTGGATTACCAGGAACTGGAAAAAGTATGCTTGCACAGGGAATGGCCGAACTTATGCCTGCAGAAAATCTGCGAGACACGCTTGTATATCCAAATGAATTCGATGAGAACAATCCAAAAATAGTTTCTGTTCCAACATATCCTGCAGGAATTCCACCTGAAAACGCACCTGAAGAAATGAAGATAGGACAGGGAAGACGAATAGTGCTTGCAAATAAGATGAAGAAGCTGACACCTAAGAAAAATGGAATATCTCCGATATTGATACTGCTTGCGATTCTGATAATAGGTTTGATTGTATTTCAATTCTTTGACCTTACAAATCTATCTAACATAGAAAAATATTCCTCAGTAATTGCGGCCATAATATTAGGGGGTCTGTTCTTCCTTTCGATGTGGCTGTTTGTATCAAAACTCAGCATGGGAGCAAGAAAAGACGAACTGAATGAACCAAAACTTATTGTAGACAACACTGGGAGAAGAACTGCACCTTTCATAGAAGCAACTGGCGCAAAAGCAGGTGCATTATTCGGAGACGTTAAACACGACCCACTCCAATGCATTTCAGGAGATGAATTGGTACACTTACCAAATGGAAAACCAATAAAAATATCAAAATTATTAGACCCAATCTTTGAAAAAACAAAATCAGAAACAAAAGAGAACATTCAACTGAGCAAGGAAGAACAATTTGAAGTATTAACAGGATATGATGATAAATATGCGTTTGTTCCTTCAAAGGTTTCAAATGTATTTAGAAGAAGATATGAAGGAGAGATATTTGAAGTGACGACTAGGAAAGGATACAAAATAAAAATAACGCCAAATCACCCGCTTGCAATTTTCAATGGAGAGAAAATAGAATATATACCTGTAGAAAATTTAAAAGAAGGAAAATATGTTGTAGTACCTAAAAAACTACCTACAGATGTAAAAAACAGATTAAATAAAAATGAGATATTATTCCTTGCAGATCTCCTTGCAGATGGAACAATAAGCGAGCGAAGTGTTTTATTCAAACTTAGAAAAGAATTCAAAATAGATGTCATCAAACAGGATATTAAAAGATTGGGATTAAAACCAAGAGTACTAAAACGCGGAGAGAATACATTAATTTATGTAAATTCAGCTGAACTTATAAGAAAGCTGAACAAACTAGGGTTAAAATCAAAAGCTCAAAAGACCATTCCAACTCAGATATATGATCTGCCGACTCAAGATATAATACTTTTCCTCTGCCGCTATTTATCTTTAGACGGCTATATCAATAAGCAGGGCCAGTTTGAACTTCTTTCAAAAGAAATGATTCCTGAATTCATTCCATTATTCCTTAAGATCGGAATAAATGCAAAATACAAGCCAAAAATTGATAGAGGATTTGCAAAAGGAAAACTGCAACCAAGAATAATATTCTCCAATTACGAGTTTGCAAAAACATATTTACACCAGACGATTAACCCGACACATAAAATTAATTGTAAAATGTACTTAAAAGAAACAAAATCAGGCCATGTCACATATGATGACGTAATTCCGATTAAATTCGATATCCTTGAAGCATTTAGAAATAAGATAGGATTAAGCAAGAATGAAATTAATAAAGAATATTATGCACTGAAACCAAGTCTATCATCATCAAAATTAGCAACAAGAGAAATGCTGACAAAGGTGCTAAAAGTGTTTATGCAACATACAAATGGAAAGGAATTGTTTGCATTAAGAGATATAATAGAAGGTACATATGCATATGATGAAATAATAAAAATAAGAAAAATTCCTTATTCTGGATATGTATATAATATGACAACAGAAACTGGAACTTACTTGGTTAATAACATACTTACTCATAATACCGGTGGTCTTGGAACTCCTCCGCATCTGCGTGTAGAGGCAGGAGCAATTCACAGGGCTGACATGGGTGTCTTGTACATCGATGAAATCGGCACATTGAATCCAAAATCACAGCAGGACTTATTAACTGCAATGCAAGAAAAGAAGTTTCCGATCACAGGACAAAGCGAAATGTCTAGTGGAGCATTGACAAGAACAGAACCAGTACCATGTGATTTTGTACTTGTGGCAGCAGGTAATCTAGGAGATCTTCAGAACATACATCCTGCCTTAAGATCAAGAATAAGAGGGTATGGATATGAAATATACCTTAACGACACCATGCCTGATACTAAAGAGAACAGGGAGAAGCTTGTAAGATTTGTTGCACAGGAAGTAAAGAAAGATGGAAAAATTCCGCACTTCACACGCGATGCAGTGATTGAAATAATAAAGCAGGCAAAGAAAATGGCTGGAAGAAAGAAAAGACTTACTCTGAGGCTGAGAGAGCTTGGAGGTCTGATCAGAGCTGCAGGAGATATTGCAAAAAGCGAGGGCGCCCAATTAGTTGATGTAAAACATGTTATAAAGGCAAAGGAAACAGCTCAAACTGTGGAGCAGCAATTGGCACATATGATAATAGAGCAGAAGAAGGAGTACAGCGTACTTGAGACACACGGAGCAAAAATAGGAAGGGTGAATGGACTTGCAGTGATAGGAGAAAGTAGTGGACTAGTCATGCCGATCGTGGCAGAGGTCACTCCTGCTTCTTCAAAATTCGAAGGAAAAGTGATTGCAACTGGAAAGCTAGGTGAAATAGCAAAGGAAGCAGTCAATAACGTCAGTGCGATACTCAAGAAACATATGAAGAAAGATGTCACTGCATATGACATACACATTCAATTCCTTCAGACATATGAGGGAGTGGAAGGAGATAGCGCATCCATATCAATAGCACTTGCTGTCTTAAGCGCGATGGAGGGGATTGCAATAAAACAGGATGTTGCAATGACCGGATCCCTAAGCGTAAGGGGAGAAGTACTCCCTGTAGGCGGAGTGAGTGCAAAGGTGGAGGCTGCGATCGACGCTGGAATAAAAAGTGTAATCGTGCCAAAAGAGAACATTGACGATATAGTTCTCAGCGAAGACAAGAAAAACAAGATAAACATAATTCCTGTTAAGACGATAATAGATGTCATTACCTATGCAATAAAAGACAGCAAAAGAAAAGAAAAGCTTATCGAGGAGCTGAAAAAAGAACTTAAGGTGTAAAAACTTTTTAATTTTATTTTATGTTTTAAGTTTCTTCTTCTTTTACTTCAACGATTACTTTTGATTAGAAGATTGAGTGAAAGGCATGTCGGGATAGACAATCATTCCTGAAGGCACTATTCTCATTGGATTAATCTTTCTGCTGTGATTTGTTCCCCTCATCTTAACTACTTCCAAACCCAAATTACGGACATCTGACTTCCTTGTAGAATACAAAGCAATGATCGAATCTGCTAGACATTCAAGGCTGAAGCTCTCCTCTGCCTCCTCGGATGTTGAAGGCAATTTTAGTTCGCATGTCATCACGACTGTACTTTCTATCTTTCTAAATTTATCTATCAAAGTGATTAATTCCTGCCTTTTTTTACTTTCAGAATCAAAGAATAAAGAGAAGGTTGAAAGAGAATCTAATGCGATTCTTGCAATTCTATTCTTTTTAATGTTCGCTTCTATCTGGGGAAGCTCCTCAGCGAACTTGTTTATCTCCTTTGGAGAATAGTTGTATAAGAAAAGCTTACCCTTAGCCTCCATTCCATTTATATCAAAACCGAACCTTCCCATTCTTCTCTTTAGCTCTTCCTTTGTCTCTTCGAAAGAAATAAACAAGGATGAATCGTTGTACTTGTAAGCGCCCATGTAGACGAATTGGAATGCAAACAATGTTTTACCTGAACCTGTCTCGCCAGCAACTATATTAAGGCTGTTTTTTTCAAAACCACCTTCTATTATATCATCCAATCCAAATATCCCAGTCGGGACTCTAGGGATGCCTGAAAACGCAGACCTCTGTTTTGTATTGACTTCCATCGTAAACACCTTTCACAAATACTGTTTCACAAACGCCTTTGCAAACACTTTCACGAATTTCATCCTTCATTCTCTGAATTTCATCGAATTATGATGTGATTATATTTTCTATCTTCTTTGCAGCTCGCTCCATTGATATAAGCACAAAGCCAAGATTACCCTCCTTCTTTACTAGCGAGACAAGAACTGCAAGCTTTCCTGCACTCACCAGCACTATCTTGCCTTTTTCGCTTTCCACCACCAATTCCTGCATCGCTCCTCTTTTTAATTCCATAGATGTAGATTCAGAAGTTGAAAGTAATGCTGCAACCAGCGAAGAGATATTCCTAGACTCTATCTGTGGCAGATCAGAAGCAAGAATCAACCCATCCCTTCTTATTACCAAAGAGCTTTCCACATCTCCTGATTCCTTGAGTTCTGCAAGGATTGAATTAAGCTGGTTTTCTATCTCTACCATTGAATCACTTTCCTTTCTGATTATACGTTTAATATAAAAACTTTTATACTTTTCTATAACGCTCTTCCATACCTGCTTAAAGTATAGTACAGAGACATAAGTGAATAAAGCAAAGTATTAAAAATATTAACCTACATAATATATTGCTTTTAGATTTAAATCTGTGGACAAGTGCTAGTTGTTAAGCTATCCTTTTGAGATACTTAACCAGCTCTCTATGGTGATACCTTGGCCAAGCGAAAAGAAAGTAAGAGTAAAACTTCGAATTTTGAACAACCCACTCCAATTGAGCATATTCTTATTCCAAAACACGAGATTCTAAACGAAGAGGAAGAAAAAAAAGTTCTTGAAAAACTTAATTGTACAAAGAACCAGCTACCTAGGATAAAGATAGATGACCCTGCCATAGCCCACATGAATCCTAAGAAAGGAGATATAGTGAGAATCCACAGAATAGACAAACATGCTAAAAGCATTTATTACAGGGTAGTAGTCTGATTTTTGAAGTATGCATATAGGTTATATATCATCTGAAAGCTGTCTACTGCCACCAAAATGTTTTAAAAATTAAAAATGCACTTAAAGACATGATGAGAATCGACGATTATAGGGGATTTGCATGACAGATGAACTTCAAAAATATTTGAATGAAAATAAACTTGTTAAGCAACACCTTGACTCATACAATAGATTCATAGAAGAGGGAATTCAAAGAATTGTTAGCAACGTCGGAGTAATAAGACCAAACGTACCAAATTATGAGCTCAAGCTTGGAAAGGCATGGGTAGAGAAACCTATCGTAATCGAATCTGACAGCGCAACCAGGTCTATACTTCCAATGGAGGCAAGACAAAGAGACCTCACCTATGCAGGAAGAGTGTACATGGAAATAACTCCAATAATAAACGACATAGAAAGAAAAACGACAATCGCGTATATAGGAGATATCCCTGCTATGGTCAGATCAAAGATATGCTACACAGAAGGAATGTCTAGAGGGGAACTCATCAAGGCAGGTGAAGACCCCATGGATCCTGGAGGATACTTCATAATAAATGGAACAGAAAGAGTGCTCATAGGAATAGAGGACCTAATACCAAATAGAATCATGGTGACAAAGGAGAAAGAAGGAAATACGATTACAGCTAAGATATTCTCACAAACAGGAAATCTTAGATTCAGATGCGCAGTCAACAGAAGTTCTGAGGGAATATGGACTGTAGAGTTTCCTGCTGCACCTCCAAAGATACCTCTTGTAGTAATTTTAAGGGCATTAGGAATCAAGAAAGACGAAGAAATATTGGAGCTATTTGATGACAGCACTGCAGTCGTAAACGACGTGCTTCTTAACATAGAAGTTGCTGAAGTAAAAACCATGGAAGATGCGATAGATGAGATTGGAAAGAAAGCAGTACCTGGGCAACCAAAGGAATATAGAGACAATAGAGTGGAAGTGTTGCTTAACACCTATCTACTTCCACACTTCGGAACCACTCCTGCAGCCAAGCATCTGAAAGCAAGATTTCTTGCACTCATGGCACAGAGAACAACGCTTGTAGCAAACAAGAAATACCCCGCAGACGACAAGGACCACTATAGGAACAAGAGAATAAAGCTCAGTGGTGTGCTAATGGAAGAACTATTCAGATATGCATTCCAATTCCTTGTAAGAGACATCTCATACCAGGCAGAAAGAGCAGTAGCAAGGGGAAGAAGATTGCAGGATGTACAAACCTTTGTAAGACCTGATTCCCTTAGTGATAGAATAAGATATGCAGTAGCAACAGGAAACTGGATTGCAGGGCAAACAGGTGTATGCCAACTTCTAGATAGAGTATCTTACCTTGCAACACTTTCCCATCTTAGAAGGATCAACTCTCCTTTAAGCAGAGTTCATCCTCATTTCGAAGCTAGAGACTTACATGGAACTCAATTTGGAAGATTATGTCCGAATGAAACACCTGAAGGTGCATCAACGTCATTAGTAAAGAACATGGCATTGACAAACGAAATCTCAATAGGTGTAAATGAAAAAGAAATAGAGCATCTGATTAAGAAAAGCGGAATTACTCCAATGAAATAATTGAGAAATTAATTTGAATATATTAAATATAAAAATTAAAAATGTGATTCGAAGATATTAAATTTGAGGATATTAATTTATTCAAATAATCAAAGGTGTGAACGTGGCAAAGAAAAATAATCAAGAATATATAATTTATCTTAATGGAAAAATTGTTGGAACACATCCGGATGGAGAGAAGTTAGTAAGAGAACTGATCCAGAAGAGGAGGGCTGGAGAGATACATAATGAGATCAATTTTGAACTGTATCCCAAACTAAAAGAAGTGTATATTAATACAGATGCAGGAAGAAGCAGAAGGCCTTTGATAATAGTAGAAAATGGAAAATCAAAACTCACACCGGAAATAAAAGCAAAGATAAAAAACAATGAGATAGAATGGAGAGATCTTATAAGAAATGGAATTATTGAATATTTAGATGCAGGCGAAGAAGATACCCTTGCATATATCGCAGTAAGCGAAGACCAAATAACACCAGAACATACCCACCTTGAAATGGATCCAGTTGGTATATTAAGTATTGTTACCTCTCATCTTCCAATGCAAGAGTACAACTCATCACCAAGAACCACCATGGCATGTTCTATGATAAAACAAGCATTAGGTCTCTTCTCTTCAAACTATTCCTTGAGATATGATACAAAATCATATGTAATGTTTTATCCTCAGAGACCAATTGTATATACACGACCTCAAATGATTCTTGATTCTGAAAAAAGGACTGGAGGAAATAACCTTGTAGTGGCTGTAATGAGTTATAGAAGTTTTAATATGCAAGATGCTGTTGTGGTAAATAAGTCAGCTGTAGACAGGGGATTGCTTAGAGTTGAGATGTTTAAGACATATTCAACAGAAGAAAGAAGATATCCCGGAGGACAAAAAGATAAGTTTGAAATCCCTCCCACCACTGTCAACGGTTATAGAGGAGAAAATGCATATAAATTCCTAGATGAAGATGGATTAATTTCACCTGGTGTAGAGGTAAAAGGAAAAGATGTACTTATTGGAAAGACTTCTCCACCTCGTTTTTTAGAAGAAGTAAGCGCTTATGGGATCGCAGAAGAAAAGAAAAGAGAGGCGTCTGTAACTCTTAAAACAGAAGAGAGTGGAATCGTGGACTCGGTTCTCATCACTCAAAGTCCTTCCGGAAACAAATTGGTAAAGGTGAGAATAAGAGAGACTAAAATACCTGAGAATGGAGATAAGGTTGCATCTAGACATGGACAAAAAGGAGTAATAGGACTGCTTGTCCCACAAGAAAACATGCCATTTACAAAGGATGGAATTGTTCCAGATCTACTGATCAATCCGCATGCTATTCCTTCACGTATGACAGTTGGTCATCTTCTTGAAATGCTATTAGGAAAAGCTGCATCTCTTGAAGGAAAAAGAAAAGATGGAACAACATTTGCAAAGATCGACAAAGAAAACATAAAAGAGGTATTGAAGAAATATGGATTTGAACCAAATGGTTATGAAGTTTTCTATGATGGAATAACTGGCGAAAAGATAACAGCTGAAATATTCACTGGAGTAATATATTATCAAAGATTACATCATCTTGTATCCAATAAGATACATGCAAGAAGTAGAGGTCCAGTACAACTTTTAACACACCAACCAACAGAAGGTAGAGCTAGAGAAGGAGGATTAAAACTTGGAGAAATGGAAAGAGATTGTATAATAGGTTATGGTGCAACAATGTTATTAAAGGAACGTTTAATGGATGAATCCGATAGAAGTGTTCAATTGGTATGTAATGAATGTGGATCGCTTGCATACTATGATTATCTTAAAAACAAACCAATCTGTCCACTATGTGACTCTAAAAACTTCTCAAAGATTGAAATGTCTTATGCATTTAAGTTATTGCTTGATGAAATAAAATCACTCGGCATATTCCCAAGAATAATAACAAGCAATAAAACAGAGGACTAAAGAGAAGCAAACTATGTGTGGATAAAAAAGTGAGCTTTGAAAAGATAATAAACTTGAAAAGGTAAGAGATAATCCATAAAAGGAAGATAAGTCATAATGGATGATAATAAATGGTGATAACGTGGCAACGATAGATGAAAGCGAGATACTTGAAAATTATATTAAGAAAATTAAATTTACACTGTTTTCTCCGGAAATGATAAGAAAGATGTCTGCGGTGAAATTATTTGTTGCAGATATATATAATGAAGATGGATATCCCATAGAAGGAGGATTCGCAGATTTGAGAATGGGTGTAATTGATCCAGGATTAAGATGCAAGACCTGTGGAGGAAATGCAAAAACCTGCCCAGGTCATTTTGGATCTATCGAGCTTATAAGACCTGTCATCCATCCAGAATTCGCTCCAATGATAAATATGTTTCTTAAGTCGACCTGCCAGTCCTGTGGAAGGGTTCTTCTTACAAAAGAGGAATTGGATGAAATTAAAGAGGAGCTGATAACAAGAGATGAAATGATAGCAAGTGTACTTGCGAGAGTTAAAAAGGTAAAGAAATGCCCACATTGTGGAACAGAACAGAAGGAAATAAAATTTGAAAGACCAACCAGCTTCTACGAAGATGACAAGCCACTACTTCCGACTGAAGTAAGAGATAGGCTTGCAAAGATTTCAGATGATGATTTGAGAGAATTAGGATTCGATCCTGAATACAGCAGACCAGAATGGGCAGTATTGACTGTACTTTTAGTACCGCCAGTGAATGTAAGACCTTCTATAACACTAGAGACAGGAGAGAGAAGCGAAGACAATCTTACATATAAATTGGTAGAAATATTAAGAATAAATCAGAGGTTGGAAGCTAATATCAATGCAGGTGCCCCACAGCTGATCATAGAAGACTTATGGGAACTTCTACAGTATCATGTTACTACATATTTCAACAATGAAAGTCCAAACGTGCCTCCTGCAAGACACAAATCTGGACTGCCCTTGAAGACATTAGCACAACGTTTGAAAGGGAAAGAAGGAAGATTCAGATATAATCTTTCAGGAAAGAGAGTAAACTTCAGTGCAAGAACAGTTGTTTCACCAGATGGATGTATCTCCATCAATGAGGTTGGAGTACCGCCTCAAATAGCAGAGGAATTAACTGTTCCAATAAATGTTACTGATTGGAATTTAGAAGAATGCAAAAAAATGATAAAAAGTGACAGTAAGCCAAAGGTGGTTTATGTTACTTCACCGAATGGCAGAAGAAGAAAGATAACAGACACCAACAGGGAAGAGATAGTGAACGAGCTTGCTGCAGGATGGATTGTAGAAAGACAACTTAAAGATGGAGATATTGTATTGTTTAACCGTTATCCTTCACTTCACAGAATTTCAATCATGGCACACAGAGTTAAAATACTACCAGGAAAGACATTTAGGATCGCATCTTCTGTTACACCACCATATAATGCAGATTTTGATGGAGATGAGATGAATATACACGTGCCACAAAGAGAAGAAGCAAGGGCAGAAGCTGAGAATCTCATGCTTGTACAGGATCAGATAATCTCTCCAAGACATGGAAGAGCGATCATAGCCCCAACTGAGGACCATATAACAGGTGCATATCTATTAAGTTTAGAAGAAACTACATTCAGTAAGAATGAAGCAGCAGATTTATTGGCAATGGCTGGAATATACGAACTTCCGAAACCAGACCTTAAAGACAGATATAGCGGAAAACTGATAATCTCACAGCTTCTACCAAAGAACTTGAACCTTAAAGTAGGATCAAAAATAGGTAAAAAAGGAAGTTCAAAGAGCACTATAGAAATCAAAGATGGAAAACTAATAAGTGGATACTTCGAAAAGAAATCACTACATGCAGTAATCGAAGCAATAGTTTTGTATTATGGCAATGAAGAGGCAAAGAAATTTGTAGATGGAATAGCAAAGATTGCAGGAGAGGTTATAACAAGAAATGGAATGAGCGTTGGGATAAGGGATTACACAATTTCTGAAGAAGGAAAGAAAAAAATAAAAGAAATAGTAGAAAATGCAGAAAAACAGGTCGATGTATATATTATGCAGTACCAGAATAAAACCCTTGAAAGAGAACCTGGTAAAAGCCTAAAAGAAACCCTTGAAAGCAAAGCAGTTGACACCCTTGGAGGAATTAGAAGTGATATAGCAAAGGTTCTTGAAGAGGATTTAGGTTATGATAACAAAGCAATCGTGATTGGAAAGATCGGAGCAAGAGGTTCCATAATCAATGTCACACAAATGTCTGGTGCTATTGCACAGCAAGTAGTAAGAGAAAAGAGACTACATAGAGGGTATGTTAATAGAACTATGTCACATTTTAAGCCGAAAGACCTAAGCGCGGTTGCAAGAGGTTTCATAAGATCCAATTTCATAAATGGTTTGAACCCTATTGAATATTTCTTCCAAGCAATGTCTGCAAGAGAATCTATTGTAAATACCGCTATAAGAACTGCAAGATCAGGTTACATGCAAAGGAGAATGATGAATGCATTGCAAGACCTTGTAGTGAAAGACGACTTGACTGTAAGAGATGGAAATGGAAGGATTATTCAAACAATATATGGAGGAGATGGAAGAGATACAATGAAAATAAAGAAGATAACAGAAGAAGAGTTAACACCAGTTGCTGTTCCTGAAAGAGAATGAGAATAAAAGATGAAAAATATTAAGTTCATTAAAATTGAGAAGTGATGGTTATGAAAGCAAAAATAGAAAAGAAGGATATCCATATAACACCCAATGAACCAGTTGGGATAATGGCTGCACATTCGCTTGGTGAACCTGGTACCCAAATGACTATGCGTACATTCCATCTTCCTGGAGTGGTTGAAGCAGTTCCAACAGGTCTTCCAAGATTAATAGAAATAGTGGATGCAAAAAAAACACCGAAGAAGCCAATCGTTACAATCTACTTAAAAGAAAAACATGAAAAGAAAAAAGTAGAGGAATTTGCAGTAAAAATAGATCAAGTCCTCTTACAAGATATAGCAAAGATAAATGAAGATCTAAAGAAAAAACAAATAATGATAATAATCGATCAAAAAGAATTACAATTAAGAAAAATAGGATTAGTAGATGTAAAGAAAATAATAAAAAGAGAGTTGGAAAGCGAAATTGCAATGAAACATCAAAGAGAAAAAGTACTTTTGATTGCTAAGAACCTTCCATTGAGAATGATAAGAAAACTAACTAACAAAATGAGATCTCTTCATATAGCAGGTATAAAGGGTATAACCAAGCCAGTAGTTACGCAAGACGAAAAAGGAGAGTGGATAATAATTGCAGGAGGTTCTAATCTTACTGATCTCTTCAAACTGAAAGAAGTGGATACAACAAGATCAACAACAAATGACATAATGGAGGTATACAAATTATTTGGGATAGAAGCAGCAAGAAATGCTATAGTAAATGAAATATATACCATCATGAAAACACAGGGAGCCGACGTTGATATTAGACACATAACTTTACTTGCAGATGCAATGACTGCAGAAGGAGAAATTATGTCTGTTGGAAGACATGGGTTGAGTGGAAGGAAGGCATCTGTTTTGGCAAGAGCAGCATTTGAAGAAACAGTTAAGCATCTTGTTAATGCAGCAATCAATGGAGAAGAAGATAAACTAAAAGGAGTCACAGAAAATATACTTATAGGGCAACCTGTTCCTGTTGGAACAGGACTTGTTAAGCTTAAGATGAAAACAGAATAGAATACACATAATATAGAAGCAAATAAATATAATACATAAATATATTATGAATGCAATATATAAAGCAATATATAAGGGTGGAAATATGGATATAGATCTTGAAAAAGCAATTAGAATGAGTGTTGATACAGGTAAAGTAGAATTTGGAACAAAGACATGCAAGAGTCTTGCTGCACATGGAAAAGCAAAACTCGTGCTTGTAGCAGGAAACTGTCCTTCTGTTTTAAAGAAGGAAGTTATGGATTTGTGCAAGAATTCTGGTATTCCATGTAAGGAAGTAAAATACCCATCTATAGAGTTTGGTTCTCTTGCTGGAAGACCATATCCTGTATTAATGATGGCAATAATTGAACCTGGAGATTCTGAAATATTGAAAATAATAGAATAAAATAGAATAATACAAAAAATAGAAAAGGGAGATCGAATGACAAAGTTAAACAATGAAGAGATAAAACTAATGATGTTTCTACAAGATGCTACCAAGGCTGCAATAAGAGATGTATATAATGATGGAAAAACAATTGCAGTGGTTGTTGCGGAAGGTGATGTAGGAAAAATCATTGGACCTGGAGGAAAAATTATCAACAATTTGAAGAAAAAATTAAAAAAGGATATAATAGTAATAGAATGGCATGAACAGCTTGAAAGATTTATATCCAATATATTCGCACCAATAAAAGTAAATGTGATAATCGAAGGAGAAACTGCAAAGGTTATATCTACCCCAGAAGAGAGAAAATATCTTATTGGGAGAGGAGGAAGCAAAATAAAGCTTGCGAAGATACTTGTGGAAAGGAACTTTAGAAAATTTGAGATTCGAGTATGATATCCTCTCAGACATGAAGATTAGGATTTAAGTATTAACTAGAAGGTATATTAACTATAAGATTTAAAAATACTAATAACCATATATATTATCAACCTACAGTACATTAATTTATATATCAGACTATAATTAGATTATTAATCATTTAGCTTATTAATCATTTCTAGGTTGTAATTAATTTTAATTGATTTCACATTGTCATGTTAATCCTCTTCGAAAGAGGAGAAAGGCAGGACATTCCTGCCTATGATGAAAAAGCCTAATTGCATTTGTTTTTTAAGTGCATTAAGGCTGTTTTCTCTTTAGCAGCAAACGCTGATAAAAAGGTGTAATTATATGGGAGAATTTTCAGGACGAGATATTGCAAAGAAAAGGAAGAAATATAAATGGTTAAAGAAGACGTGGAGAAGGAAAATCGAAGGACTTAAAGAAAAGTATGATCCACTTGAAGGATCGCATGCGGCAAGAGGAATAGTGCTCGAGAAGAAAGTTCTTGAGCAGAAGCAGCCCCATTCTGGACTCATAAAGTGCGTAAAGATCCAGCTCATTAAAAACGGAAAGATAATTACTGCGTTCGCACCAAGAGATGGAGCAATCAACCACATAGACGAACACGACGAGGTTTTAGTGGAAGGACTCGGTGGTTCGCAACGAGGCCAGATGGGTTCAATACCTGGTGTTAGATATAAAGTGATAGCAGTTAATGGAACATCACTTGAACAGATAAGACTAGGAAAGAAAGAGAAGCCAAGAAGATGATTTTATTGATAGTTCAAATTTACAATAGATTACTAATACAAAAAAGAGTGATAGTATGGAGATAAACGATAAATTATTCAATAAATATGATTATAATGTAGAAATAAAGGATGAAACCATGAGGGACTACATAAACCTCAGGCCTTCAGTGCTTCCTCACACATTTGGAAGAGTAGGAAAGAGAAAACAAAGAATAGAAAAAAACATAGTAGAAAGACTAGTGAACAAGTTGATGAGAGGAGGAACAGGAAGTAAGCTCGGTGGAAAATTGATAAGAACACATGGAAAGCTCCAAGGGAAGAAGACGAAGGTTATTTCGATTGTAGAGGAAGCATTCGACTTAATACACCAGAAGACAAAAGAAAACCCAATACAATACCTTGTAAGAGCAGTTGAGAACAGTGCACCAAGAGAAGATGTCACAAGGGTAGAGTATGGTGGAATAAGATATCAGGTAGCAGTAGATGTCTCTCCAAAGAGAAGAGTTGACATGGCATTAAGAAATATTGCACTTGCAGCAATAGTCTCTTCTTTTGACAAAAAAGCAACTCTGGCTGAGGCATTGGCGAATGAAATTATACTTGCAGCAACCGGTGATGTCAATAGCTATGCAATAAAGAAAAAAGATGAAACTGAGAGAATGGCAAGGAGTGCTAGATAAAGAATTAAACAATTCTTATTTTCTTTTTTATTTTTATCTTCTCGCATCGACTAGGTGCAAATGCAATTTTAATATATGAAGATTAAAATCTTCTAAATTATAAACAAGGTAGATTGATATGGTAAGAAAAGAATTTGTTGTAGAGGAAGTACAAAAAATTATGAAAAATTTGAAGTATGTTAGGAATATAGCTATAGTTGCTCACGTAGATCATGGAAAATCAACACTTGCAGATTCGCTAGTGGCAAGAGCTGGTTTGATCAGCAAGGAACTTGCAGGTGAACAGAGGGTTATGGACTTTGAGGAGCTTGAGCAAAAGAGAGGAATTACAATTAAATCTGCAAACATCTCATTGGGTTTCGAGTATAATGGAGAACCTTATGTTATTAACTTAATCGATACACCAGGACATGTTGACTTTGGTGGTCATGTCACAAGAGCAATGAGGGCAGTGGATGGAATAATACTTGTGGTAGATGCAGTTGAAGGGATAATGCCTCAAACAGAAACAGTGCTCCGTCAAGCATTGAAGGAGAAATCAAAGCCTACTGTTTTCATAAACAAGATCGATAGGTTAATTAATGAATTAAAATACACACCTGAACAGACGCAACAGAGACTAATTAAACTTATAACAGATATCAACAAACTAATTGATAGATATGCACCTGAAGATAAGAAGAATGAATGGAAAATAAATGTAGAGAAAGGAAATATTGCATTTGGTTCTGCATTCAATAAATGGGCAACTTCTTTTGCATACATGAAAATGAAAGGTGTTAACTTCAAGGATATATACGATCTTTGTCAGAAAAATGAACACAAGGCACTGATGGAAAAGGCACCTATTGATGAAGTTGTCTTGACCATGGTTATCCAACACCTTCCAAACCCTGCAGAGGCACAAGTATACAGGATTCCTATACTCTGGCATGGAGACATAAACACAGAAGATGGACAGGCAATGTTAAAGACAGATCCAAACGCCAAGGTATGTGGAATTATATTCGGTGTAGTTGTAGATAAGCATGCAGGTGAAGTTGGAGTTGCAAGAATATTCAGCGGAACAGTAAGAAAGGGAACAGAATTGACTGTTGCATCAAAACACACATCCTCCAAGGTACAGCAGGTTGGAATCTACATGGGTCCTGATAGGATTCCAGCTGAAGAAGTGCCTGCAGGAAACATTGCTGCTATAGTTGGCTTGAGAGACCTTTATGTGGGAGAGACAATAAGTGAGAATCCGAACTTCGAGCCATTCGAACAAATCAAGCACTATTCAGAACCTGTAGTCACCAAGTCAATCGAAGCAAAGAACACCAAGGACCTTGTCAAGCTCATCGAGGTACTAAGACAAATGTCCAAGGAGGATCCGACTCTTAAGGTTGAAATCAACCAAGAAACTGGAGAGCACCTTATAAGCGGGATGGGTGAGCTCCACCTTGAAATCGTGGAATACAAAATATCCAAGGAGAAGGGAGTGGAAATCGAGACTTCGCCACCAATTGTGGTTTACAGAGAAACAATTCTTAAACCAGGACCAGAGCTAGAAGGTAAATCACCGAACAAGCACAACAAATTCAAGATACTGGTCGAGCCTCTAGAACAAGGGGTTTACAATGCAATAATTGAAGGAAAAATACCAGAGGGAAGACCAAAGGGCAAGCAAGTGGTGGATGCGTTGATAGAGGCGGGAATGCCAAGAGATGAGGCAAAGAAAGTATTAGACATAAAGAACAGATGCGTATTCATTGACGCAACCAAGGGAGTACAATACATGCAGGAAATCATGGAATTGCTGCTCAAGGGATTCGAAGAGGCGGTTGATAAGGGTCCTCTTGCAAAAGAGAAAGTAGTCGGAGTAAAGGTAAAACTTACTGATGCTATAATCCACGAGGATCCTGCACACAGAGGTCCTGCCCAAATAATGCCAGCAGTCAAGAGACCGATTTATGCAAGCATGCTTACAGCAGGAGTAAGATTGATGGAGCCGAAGCAGATCTTC
>Ga0315298_1005287_pt1 | contig 18473 bp, 15 predicted proteins | sample WHS_1_MG_FD_203077 | JGI IMG/M metagenome (GOLD analysis project Ga0315298, IMG submission 203077) | Extremophilic microbial mat communities from Washburn Hot Springs, YNP, Wyoming, USA - WHS_1_MG | ecosystem: Environmental > Aquatic > Thermal springs > Hot (42-90C) | place: USA: Wyoming...
AGGATTCATCGATGGTCCACACGTACTTGCTCAGTTCAGAGTACGGGATTGCGCCCTTGGGCGAGGCCCAGTCGGTGCGCGGCGAGTAGTCGCCCACGACTGCCCAAGGCTTGAACCCTTCCTCCGTCGAGACAAAGGCGATGAACAGCTTGGCCGCATTGGGATGTGGCGCCCGGTTGGCAATGCCAATGTAGCACGCCGTCTGGACGCCGATCACGGGCTTGCATCCCTTGCAGGCGTCGAAGGCCAGCTTGCCGTTGATGACATCGCGGTACTTGGAGTAGGAGGTGAAGCCAACCCCTGCTTCCTTCATGCCCAACGATGCGAACGCCGCGACCACGTCGCCGCCGCTCGACTTGAGCCCGGGGGCGTTCCGGGCGAACTTTTTCACCCACAGCCAGCCGGCATCGGGGGTGTCGGGGTCGAGCACGGGGTCCTTGCCGTACCGCTCCTTGTAGGCCGCCGCCATCTCGGCACCGTGGGAGGCGATGGTGGTGAGGATGGCCATCGTACTGGCGTCGTTCAGCGGATCCTCGATGAACACCTTGCCCTTGTACTCCGGCTCGGTGAGCTGCCACCAATTGGTGATGGGGCACCCGTTGGGGTTCAACTGTGTGTTGTAGCCCAGCACGCGCACGCCGTACCGCGACACCAGCAACGGCTTCTGTGCCGACGCGGGCACCACCGAAGCGACAAAGTCGGGGATGAACGGCCACAGATAGTGCTTGGGCACCAACTCCTGAGCCACTTCTCCCGACCCACTGCCACTGAACCAGACATCCTCGACATAGGCTCCCGACTTTTGCTCCTCGCGAGTCTTGACGAGGATGTCGTCGCCGCCGAGGTCGTAGCCCTCCACCGTGATGCCAGGGTACTTTTTCTCGAAAGCGGCCTTGACGTCGGCGATGCGCGAAGAGTCAGAGTAGACCACCACCTTTCCTTCCTTGCGCGCCGCCGCCTCGATGGCTGCCCAGTCCTGCTTGGCGGGGGCATACGGACCGAGTTCCGCTGCCTTCAGCCAGGCCTCATCGGCAGTGAGGGTCGGCGCCACAGTGGGCTTGGGCGCCTCCGTCGGCTTGGGGGCTTCCGTGGGCTTGGCCTGAGGCGCCGATGTGGCGGCCGGCTGCGGAGCCGGCGTGGCCGTCGGCGCTGGCTGGGCGCATGCCGCCACCAGCGCAAGAACCATGCAGACCAGAGCGATCCTCACCAGCGCTTTCATCTTTCCCTCCTCCTTGTGGGGAAAAACGGTTCGCCTATCGACGATGCGAGACGCGTCTGCCGCTGTGAGCACTGGGCCGATGGGACCTCCTTTCACGCCGCAACGACCAGGCGCCCGCTCTCCCTGTCGTACAGGTTCAGCGTTGCCGGGTCGAACCTGAGCCACACCTTGTCGTCCATCTTGATGGTGCTGAGGCCTGTCACCCGCACCGTGACCTCAAGCGCTCCCAGCCGCGCCAGGATGATCGAATCGGCGCCCGAGGGCAGGACGGAGTAAGCAGTAAACTCGATGGCACTGGGGCTGGGTTCGGTCGAAATGGCGACATCTTCCGGCCGTACGGCCACAACCACTCTCCCCGTGGCGCCGTGCGTGTCAACGGCCACCTGAAACGCACCGAGGTCCACCAAACCGGGCCGGACGACCGTGCCTTCCAGCAGATTGACCTTGGGGTTGCCAATGAAGTCGGCCACGAAGAGGTTGGCGGGGCAGCGGTAGATGCGCTCGGGCGTGTCGAGTTGTTGGAGTACGCCTTCCTTCATTACCGCTACCTGGCTCGACATGGTCAGCGCTTCCACCTGGTCGTGGGTGACGTAGATGGTGGTGGCGCCAGACACATGGTGCAGGTGCTTGAGTTCGGCCCGCATATCCATGCGTAGGCGGGCGTCGAGGTTCGAGAGCGGCTCGTCCATCAGGAAGACCTTGGGCCGATAGGCCAGCATGCGCGCCAGGGCGATGCGCTGCTGCTGCCCACCACTCATCTCGCGGGGGTAGCGGTCGGCGTAGCCCTCCATGTGCACCTGGGCCAGCGCCTCTTTGACCCGCTGGTCGATCTCGGCCCTGGGCAACTTTTGGATCTCGAGCGCGAAGGCAATGTTCTCGTAGACCTTCATGTGCGGCCAGAGCGCATAGTTCTGGAAAACCAGCCCCAGGTCGCGCTTGCCCGGCGGCAGCGAGATGCCCTGCCGGTGCGAGAAGACCAGCTTGTCGCCGATATAGATCTCGCCGGCGTCGGGATCCTCGAGGCCCGCGATGCAGCGCAGGAGGGTCGTCTTGCCGCAGCCCGAAGGCCCCAAGAGGGTCAGGAAGGCGCCGGGCTCGATGACCAGGCTGACGTCGTTGATCGCCACGACATCGCCGAAACGTTTGGTGAGGTTCTTGATGACGATGGGTGTTGCCATGTTCTCCCCTCCCTATTCCATGCCCAGACCCTTCCCCAGGCTGCCGCCCCGCAGCCGACTGATGAGGAGCTCGCCGGCCACGACCAGGGCGATCAGGACAATGATGACTGCATTCGCCAACTGGTCATCGCCGTTCTCAGTGTAACGCATGGTCATACTGGTCAGTACCTGCGTCGCCGGGGTGACCAGCAGGATGATGAGGGAAAGCTCGCGCATGCTGGTGATAAAGGTCAGCAGGAAGCCGCTTACGAACCCACTGCTCGTGAGGGGGAAGATCAGTCGACGGAAGCGCTGCCAGACGCTGGCCCCGACGACCTGCGCAGCCTCCTCCAGCTCGCGGCCCACCTGCAGCATGGAAGAGACGCCGCTCCGTGCAGAGTAGGGGATGTGCTTGGCGACCGAGACCACGACCAGCAGCGCAAAGGTGCCGTAGAGGGGTGGGATGGGCCCAACGGGCTTGGAGAACATGGAAATGTAGACGGCGCCAAAGGCGATCCCCGGCATGACGTAGGGAATGAAGGCAACCTGTTCCACGAGCTTGGACAGCCGCGTACCCCTCCCTTTCACGATGGCATAGCCTAGGATCACTCCCAAGATCGCGGTGAACAACGCAGTCAGCGCCGAGAGCTTGATCGAATTCCAGGCCGTCGCGTATAGCCGGGGATTACGGAGCACCCCTGGCTCTCCGTTGGCAATCGCCGGATCGCTAGCCCCAATCCAGAAGTGAGTGGTAAAGTTGCTCAGGCTAAAGTCACCCGGCTTTAACATGAACGTGTCGTACAGGAGAAGGCCCAAAGGCACGACGATGACGAACACCTGGAAGGTGACCACGGCCGCAGTGATGACAATCTTCCACCCGCGCAGCTTGGTCCGGTGTGCCACGAAGCCACGGCCCCCGATGGTCTCGTAACTCTTGCGCGTGCCGATGGCCTTCTGGTTGATGTAGACCGTAATCATGGCCAGCACGATCAGCATGATCGCCAGCACAAAGCCATCGGCGTACTCACCCAGGCCAACATTGGAGCGGATCATTGTCGCGATGGTATAGTAGCGCACGGGCACTCCCAGGACGTTGGGCCCACCGAACGTGCCCATCACCCTCGAGAAGGTCATGATAAAGCCCGAAAGCAGCGCTGGCAGCACGAGTGGGAAGGTGATCTTGCGCAGGATGCGCCAGCGGCTGGCACCGGCAAGCTCACCCGCCTCTTCGAGGTTCGAATCGATCGACATCAGCGCTGCCGACACGAACAGGAAGAAGAAGGTGTAGTAGTGGAGCGCGCTGCTGATGATGATCGGCACTGGACCATAGGCCAGCCAGTCGGGCGGGCTCCGGCGCAACAGGTACTCGTAGACACCGGGTGTTCCCCCTGCTGTGCGGTTCTTGAACATGACCGTCCAGGCCATGGCGATCGTCCACGACGGCATGATGTACGGCAGCGTCGCCAAGCCGTTGATGAGCCGCCTCCCTGGCATATCGGTGCGGACAACCAGCCAAGCCAGGATCGAACCGATGAACATGGCGAGAAGGGTGGCGCCCGCGGCAGTAACCAGCGAGTGCTCGAGCGGTGGATACAAGAGCACCCGACTGATGGGGCTGATGAGCATGCGTACCCAGTGATAGGAGGTCAGCCGGCCCACCACCGCATCCGGGTCGTGAAGAAGGTCTCGCTCCTGGAAGGTCACCGTCGTCTCGAGCATGCGGTACAAGGGCACGATGATCAAGTAGGCCATCAAGGCCAACATGATCAGAGCCAGAACGACGTGGGTGCTCGTCAGCCAGCGGAAGAACCTCCTGCAAGAGGCCTGCAGGCGGAGGGCAAAGGGGTCTTGAACGGTCGCATGGGCTGCCATGTTTGTTCTCCCATGGTGGCCGGACTGTTCCGGCGAGGCCAGGCTGCGCCCGCGAAAGCGCAGCCGCTAGTCGGCAAAGCCCAGCCTGGCGCGGAGCTCATCCAAGCGGTTCAATGTAGCCATCGAGCGCTGTGCGTTGGCCTTGGCTATGGCGAGCATCAGAGCCTGGCTGACTGCCAGCGGCACGGTGAGGGAGCGGAACGCCATCACCGGGCCACGGCGGGCCTCCAGGTACACATCAACACGATCCTTCAGGTGGGGCGACAAGCTGTCGGTGAGGAGGATCACTTTGCAGCCGCAGCTCCGCGCGTACGCAAGCGCTGCCTCAGATACCTTGGAGATCCTGTGGAACAGGATTGCGAGGACCACGTCGTCGCCGGTGAGGGTGAGCAACTTCTCACAGACTTCGCGGCCCGTCTGAGTGACGGGCACCACATCCATGCCGAAGCGGCGCAGGCGGTGCTCGAACAGCTCGGCCAAGATCGCCGACCCGCTCAGGCTGTACACAAAGAGCCTGCGGCCCGCGCAGATGAGGCGCACCGCCTCGTTAAAGGCCTCGCGCGAGACGGTGCGCAAGGCATCGCTCAGGTACTCGATCTCCATGCGGATGACCTGCTCGAGCGGGTCCGCCTCGGGACTGAGCTCCGAGAGCCTCTTGCGCAGCTCAGCCGCATGGTCGACCCGGGCCACAAAGAGCTCCTGCAGGTGTTGGCGGAGCTCGGGAAAGCCCGAGAAGCCCAGCGACTGGGCGAAGCGGACCACGGTCGCCTCGCTCACCTCCATGCGCTGGGCCAGCTCGGCCGCCGAGAGAAAGGCGACCTGGTTATAGTCCGAGAGCACATAGGTGGCAATGCGCTGCTCGCTTTTGGTGAGGGTGGGATAGTTCTCCTCCAGGCGCTGCCGGAACTCCTCCAGCTTGTCCATCTCGCAGAGTCCTTCCAGGGGCAAGACTACCGACATGAATGATTATACAACATTCTCGACGAAAATGCAAGTCAGCTTTCATACACCGCACCCACAGGGCTTGGTAACATCGCCCCGTTGTCACCCCGGGTATCCGAGGGCTCGCGCCGCTCTGTGGCAGGTGAAGGAACTTGCGGACAGGGGTGGCCGCCGGGTGTGGCGACAGACATGTGGCTCCCCCTGCAGGGGCGAGGGGCGACGGCGTCGCCTTCGGAGGCTTGGCCTCCTGCCCCTCCGCGACTAGGCGAGGGGCAGGAGTTTGCGGGCAGCGCGCGGGCTCCCGCACGACTGTCAAGGTCGCCGTGGAGCACTACGAGCCGATGGCCGCGCGCTGAAAGATGGGGACGTCGAGGAGGCCCAGGAGCGAGTCGACATAGTAATCGGCCTGGGCGTCGGGGTCATAGTGTACGGCCACAGTGGCCATGCCCACCTGGCGCGCGCCCGCCAGCTCGCGCGCGTCGTGGCCCACAAAGGCCGCCTCGGCAGCGGTGAGACCGCTCTGCTGCAGCGCGTTGCGGTAGATCGCGGGGTCGGGCTTGTGTACGCCCAGCTCAGTAGAGCAGGCCACGACGTCGAAGAGATCAGCCACGCCAGCAGCGGCCAACCAGCTCATCTTCCATTCTAAGGGGTACATGGTATCGGTGATGACCCCCAGGAGAAAGCCGCGAGCCTTGAGGCCAGTGAGGGCTTGGCGCCCGCCGGGCAGTGGGTACACCTTGTGGGTATGGTCCAGGATGGCCTGCACGGCCTCGGCTCGTTCGCGTTCGGAGGCCATGCCACGGCGGCGCAGGAAGCCATCCCAGTAGGCCTCGGGGCTGAGCGCCCCACGCATCGCCTCGCGCTCGGCAGGGCCACGTTCGTGGCGTTGCCCAGGCGTGTCCTCGTCGCGCGGCGCATACCCGCGCTCGCGGAGCAGCCGCAAGGCAAAGGCGCGGGTGGTCTCGTGCCGGTCGTAAAAGACTCCTGCAGCGTCGAAAAAGATGCCTTTAATCATGGGCCTCCTTCCCTGCGCGCGAGAGCACCAGGCCAACTATCTCGGTGAGGTCGTTCACCACCGCGTCGGGCTGGGCTACATCGTCCTCGGTGTCGCTCAGCGCCGTAAGGAAAGACCGGATCTGGATCGCCAAGCCATAGCCTGCCCGCTGCGCGCCAGCCACATCGCGCGAGATGGTGTCGCCCACGTAGGCGCAAGCGGCCGGTGCGAGGCCCATGAGCCGGGCTGTTTCCAGGAAGATGCGTGGGTTGGGTTTGCGCCAGCCCACCACGCAACTCGACACAACGGGGTCGAAGTAGTGCTCGATCCCGTAGGCCTGCAGGCAGTGTCGCACCAGCCGGCGCGAGGTGATGTTCGAGATTACGGCCAGGCGCAGGCCGTGGGCCCGCAGGCGCGCGAGCACTTCTGGCACCTCAGGCCGCATCGACCGGCGGAAGAAGTGGCTCTCATAGTAGAAGGCCAGGTCTTCGGCAGCGGCCTCCAGGCGCCCTCGGTCGAGCCCCATATCGGGCAGGATATAGTCGGCCCACACCCGCTCTGGGGGCAGCTCGACCTCCTCCCGCTCGCGCCACTGGCGGTAAGCCTGCATGCCGCGGCTGACCACGGCATGCAGGCCACTCGCGTCGAGCCCCGGGTCGAGGCCGTAGCGGGCCAAGAGCTCGCGCAGCCCCGCCGCGGCCTCGAGCCGCAGGGCATCGTCATAGTGGATCTCTTCCAGGGTGCCGCCCAGATCGAAAGCGACGGCACGGATGGCGGTACCCGTCATCACTGCCTATTTCTTCCTCTGATGGGCCACCCAAAAGTCGAGGGCCTTGGGACCATTCTGGTAGCAATACACCCCGTCGATGACCCACGACTTGGCCTTGAGCTCCGCGTACGGCGGCGCGCCGGGGGGTGGCGTCATGTCGGTGCGAGTCGGATAGTCGCCCGGCACGTAGAAGGGCGCGTAGCCCTGGCCACCTTTCTCGTCGCCCATCATCCAACGGATCATGAGCTTGGCGGCGTTGGGATGGGGCGCCTGATCGATGATGGCCAGGTAGGTTTGGTAGAAAACCACTGCGACGGGCTTGGCGTCGGTCACCAGGTTGAAGAAGAGTTTGCCTGCCACCACATCGCGGTACTTGGCGCCATCGGCCTCGCCGATGGGTGGCTCCTTCTGGCCCTTGGTGCCCACATTCTTGGCGATGTCGCCATCGCTGCCCACAAAGACTGGGTCGTTCTCGAGAAAGTCCTTCATGAACTGGTAGCCAGCGTTCGGGCAATCGCTATCCAACACCAAGTCCTTGCCGAAGGCATCCTTGTAGGCGCGAGCCATCTCGTCGGAGTGCTGGATGAAGGTGATGAACATGTTCAGGTTCTCGCCCGATTCGAAGATGTCCTTGATCTGCACCTTGCCCTTCCACTCGGGCTTGGTCAGATCCCACCAGTTCTTGATGGGTGACTCCTTGTAGACCTCGCTGTTGTACATGAGGGCGCGGGTGCCCAGGCGTTGCACGAGGAGAGGCTCCTGGAACTCTTTGGGGATCACCGAGGTCAGGGTGCTCGGCACAAAGTTCCAGATCATGTGCTTCGGCAAGAGCTCGTTCAACACTGTGGCCGGGTCGCCGGCAAAGAACACGTCGCCCACATGGGCACCGGCCTTGGCCTCCTCGCGCACCTTGTTGATCGTGTCGACGGTGCCCAGGTCATACGCTTCGACCTTGATGCCGGGGTAGGCAGCCTCGAAGCTCTTGGCCACGTCGGGGATGCGGGAAGAGGCCGAGTAGACGACGACCTTGCCCTCCTTTTTGGCCGCCTCCTCGATGGCCTTCCAATCCTGTTCCTTTGCGAATGGCCCGAGCTCCGCCGCCTGGAGCCACTTCTTCTGGGCGTCGGTCAGGCCTTTCAGTGGGTCCTCCGTGGGCTTGGGCGTTGCCGTCGGGGGCACGGCGGTGGCCTGCGGGGCAGCGGTGGGCTGCGCTGCCGGCTTGGCCGTGGGCTGCGGCGCGGCGGTCGGCGTTGGGGCGGGCGCACAGGCTGCTACCGTCATGGCGACGAGCAGCAGGGCAGCCGCCAACTGGTAGACGAGACGGTTCTGGTGCGACATGCTTCTCCTCCTTGGCCGGCTTCTGGCCGGCGCCACACTCTGGCTTGCGGACCACACTGAGCCGATTCGAACGAACGAGCCCGGCCCCTGGCGGCAGGGGCAGCGTCAGTTGCCCCGCAGGCCTCTGGCCAGGTCGGCTCCCTTGACGCGGCCGATCAGCCACTGGGCAGCCAGGCTCATGACGACCAACACCACAACGATGCCATCGGCAAGCTGGGTGAAGCCCTGCTCGTTGTACCGGAAGACCAGGTTCGGCAGCACAAAGGTCGAGGGCGACACCAGGAGGACGATCAAGGACAACTCGCGGATGGTGCTGATGAAGGTGAGCAGGAACCCCGAGACCAGGCCGCTCGAGGTCAGCGGAATGATCACACGGCGGAAGCGCGTGAACCAGGAGGCACCGTGCATCATGGCTGCCTCCTCGAGCTCCTTGCCCACCTGCAGCATCGACGAAACGCCCGCCCGCGAGGAGAAGGGCAGGTTCTTGGCCACGCACACCAGCACCAAGAGCGAGAAGGTGCCATACAGGGCCGGGAACGGCCCCAAGGGCCGGGCGAACATGGCCAGGTAGACGGCTCCGAAGGCAATGCTCGGGATCAGGTAGGGGAGGAAGGCAACCTGCTCGAGGAGCTTGGAGAGCCAGGTACCCCGCCCCTTGACGATGGCATAGCCCAGCAGCAGGCCCACAACCGCCACCACCGCCGCCGTGATCCCCGCCAGTGCCAGGCTGTTGCGCGCGGCATTCCACACCAGGGGGTTGCGGAGCAGCCCCCGCTCTCCCTCAGCGTAGAGGCGGTTGCCGCCGGTCGTCGTCCACCAGTACAGCGAAAGGTTGCCCAGGCTGTAGTCGTTGTCGTTGAGCTGCAGCGACTGCCACACCAGAAGCACGATGGGCCCGAGCACGCAGACCACGATAAAGAGCACCACGATGACCAACAGCGGATACTTCCACCCTCTGAGAGGCGTCCCGCGCACCCGCAAGCCACGCCCGGCGATGGTCACAAAGCTCTTGCGCGTGCCGATCAGCCGCTGGTTCATATAGATCGTGATGGCCGAGAGGGCGATCAACACGAGGCCAAGGATGAACGCATCAGCCCTGAAGCCCTGCCGCAAAAAACTGTAGAGCGACGTCGAAAGGGTATAGTACCCCACTGGCCGCCCCAGGAAGAGGGGAGTGCCAAAGGTGCCCATGGAACGCGAGAAGGTGAGGATAAAGGCCGAGAGCAGCGCCGGCAAGACGAGAGGGATGGTAATCCTGCGCAGGATCTGCCAACGGTTCGCACCCAGAATCTCGCCCGACTCTTCCAGGTACACGTCGACCGAGGCCAGCGCTCCCGACATCAGGAGGTAGGCGAAGGCATAGTAGTGTAGCCCCAGAGCGATGATGATGGGCACCGGGCCATAGGCCAGCCAGTTGGGGGGAGCAGCGCCCGTCAGGAATTGGAAGAAGCCGATGGCCCCGCCCAGACGAGGGTTCTTGAAGCAGGTGATCCAGGCCAGAGAGATGGTCCACGACGGCAGGATGTAGGGGATGGTCACCAGGTTCCCCATCAGCCGGCGGCCGGGGAGGTCGGTGCGGGTGAGCAGCCAGGCCAGCCCACAGCCCAGGAAGAGGGCCAGGGCTGTGGCGCCCACCGAGGTCACCAGGGTGTTGACCAGCGGCGCGTACACCAGCTCGCGGCTCACACTGCCGAAGAAGGTGCGCTGCCAGTGAAAGAGGGTGAGAGCACCCTCCTCAAAGCCCCTGGCCAGCCGCGCATCTTCGGCCTGCCAGGTGACGGTGACCCAGGCGATACGCAAGAGTGGCACGATCACCAGATAGATGAGGACCAGGCCGAGAATGAGCGAGAGGGCCACGTGGGGCCGGGCCAAAACGTGCCACAGCCGGCGCAACTGCACCCGCAATGGACTGGGCCGTCTGAGAGTGACTGTAGCCATAGCCGTCTCCGCTTTCCGCTCTGCAGTGCTTCGCATTCCGCCCGAACTAGGCTGCGATGAGGAGCCCCGAGGCCTTGTCGTAGAGGTTGATGCTCCGCGGGTCAAAGATCAGCCACACGGTCTGGTCCATATCGACCCTGGTCCCCCGGCCAACCTTCACCGTCAGCATTGTCTCTCGGCACCGCACGTTGACGATTGCTTCCGAGCCCGCCGGCAACACGGAATAGACCGAGAATTCCACGCCTCCAGCGACCGGCTCGGTGGAGAGCTGCACGTCCTCGGGGCGGATGGCCGCGACGACGGCACCCTCGGCCCACACCGGCAGTGCTTCCAGAGAGAACGTGCCCAGGTCCACCCGTGTGCCACCCGCTGCTGGCCTGGCGTACCCTTCGAGCAGGTTCACTTTGGGGCTGCCAATAAAGTCGGCCACGAACAGGTTCGCCGGGTAGCGGTAGACCTCGTCGGGGCTTGCCAGTTGCTGGAGCCTGCCCGCACACATTACCGCCACATGGGTCGACATGGTCAGGGCTTCCAACTGATCGTGCGTCACATACACGGCCGTGGCGTGGGTATCCCGATGCAAACGTTTGAGCTCCGAGCGCATATCCATGCGCAGCCGAGCATCGAGGTTGGAGAGGGGCTCGTCGAGGAGGAAGATGCTGGGTTTGGGGGCAAGCATGCGAGCCAAGGCCACGCGCTGCTGCTGCCCGCCGCTCAGTTCTTGAGGGTAACGGTCCTCCATGCCTGCCATCTGCAGGTCGGCCAAGATCTCGCTCACCCTCTGGCGTATCTGCGCCTTGGGCATGCGCGCCATCTCCAGGCCGAAGGCCACGTTCTGGTACACCGTCATATGGGGCCACAGGGCATAGCTCTGGAACACCATCCCCAGCCCCCGCTCGGCCGCGGGCACAAAGATGCTCTCGGCGCGCGAGAAAACCGGCCGCCCGTCGATGAGGATCTCCCCGGCATCCGGCTCCTCGAGGCCGGCGATCATGCGCAGGATGGTCGTCTTGCCACACCCCGAGGGGCCAAGGATGGTGAGGAAGCTGCCTGGCTCAATGGTCAGGCTCACGTCGTCGACTGCCACCGTCTTGCCAAAACGCTTCGTGACGTGCCTGAGCTCGATCCGCTGCATCGACTTTCCCTCCGCAATGCCACACTTTGCTTTCGTCCACCTGTCTACCCCCGAAACCTCACGGGATTCAAGGGCAGAGAGCGTTGGCAACGGGGCGTGCGCCCTTGGGGCAGGGGGTTCTTGGGATGCCGGTGGGCGCAAGTCGCCCGCCAACACCCCCAGAAGCCACTCCTCCCCTTCCGACAGCGCGAGGAAGGGCTGGGAGGTGGGGAGTGTTGCCTGAGAACCAGGCCTGCCTACACAGCCTACGCCGGCGATCGGCCGACGACGTCAAGCCCATAGGCGGCGCGCAATTCCTGCAGCCGGTTCAACGCGCCGACCGATTCCTCCGGCCGCGCCATGGCCACCGCCAGCACCAATGCATTGACGATGGTCATGGGCACAGTCAACGAGTGGAACGTCGAAACGGGGCCGCGGCGCGCGGCCAGGATGACATCAGCACGGCCCTTGAAGGCGGGCCCGAGGATATCGGTGAGGAGCACCGTGCGGCAGCCCCGGGTGTGGGCCTGGTCGACCACCGCCTCGAGCTCGCCAGTGATGCGGTGAAAGCCCGCAGCAAGGACAGCATCGTCGGGCTGCAGGAGGAGCAGCTTTTCGAGGATGTCACGGCCCGACTCGGTGATGGCGATGGTGGGGATGCCGAATCGGCGCAGACGGAGCTGCGCCAGGTCGGCCAGGACGCGCGAGGGCCCTGTGCCGGAGACAAAAATGCGGCGGCCATCGAGGAGGATCTCCGCTGCCCGGTCAAAGTCGGCGGGGTCAACGCTGTGGAGGGCCTCGGTCAGGTATTCCACCTCCATGGCCACAACCTTAGCCAGGATGTGGCCTTGCCCGCCCTGAAGGTCGGCCAGCTTGCGCTGCAGGCGGCTGGCGGGGGTTACCTTGACGCGGAAGAGCTCCTGCAGGCAGCGCCGCAGCTCGGGGAAGCCATCGAAGCCGATGGAGCGGGCAAAGCGCACCACCGTGGCTTCGCTCACCTCCAGGCGGCGTGCCAGTTCGGCAGCCGTGAGGAATGCCGCCTCATCGGAGTTCGTCTGCAAGAAGGAAGCGATGCGCTGTTCGCTCTTGGTGAGGCTCGGGAAGCACTCCTGCAGCCGGCGCTGAAACTCGGCCATCTCTTCCATGCCCGCCCTCCAGAGGTAAGGCCCACGTCATGAAGGATTATACCACAGAATCACCGAATATGCAAGACTTCCTTCACTCTCCTCATCGTATGGAGCATGGGCCGATCATGGGCCGACACTTGGCGCCCAGAGTAGAGCCAGCCTGGCCCCATGGCCATACGCCCCATCCCCAGGGTTCCCAAGGGCGAGCAGAGCCCTTCGCCATCGCGAGGCGGCCGGCGCCCCCGCATCGCCGCGCCAGCCCTCATTCTCTGCCCCCCGGCCACGCCCGCCGGACGAGGAGGAAGCCCAACGCCACGGGCAGCCAGGCGTTGATGCCACGGAAGACCACCGAGATGACCAGCGCCCTGGCTACCGGCACGCCGACGGACGAGTACACCACGGCCATGACCCCCGCCAAGATGCCCAGGTCGAAGGGGATGATCGAGATGACAGCGAAGACAAAGCCCAAGGCGTAGGCTGCCGAAAGGGCGCCGAGCGCCAACCCGTGGTCGAAAGCCCGGAATATGGCGGCCAGGCTGGCCAGGTTGAGCAGGTGGGTGCCCAAGGCCAGCACCAGGGTGAGCACCAGGAAGCGCGGGCGCGCGGCGATGGCTGCCGCGGCGCCTGCCGCTTCGCTGGCATTCCGCTCGGCCCAGTCCTCCGGCAAGCCGGGCCGGTGCAGGCGTGTGAGGAGCCAGTCGATGCACGTCTGGACCCAGCCCAGCGCCGCGCGCAGCCACTCGTGCCGCCACTTGGCCAGGAAGAGCATGGCAAAGAGCACGGCGGCATACAGGAGGAAGATCAGCGCAGCCACCAGCTCAAAGCCAGCCAGCGCACCGCGCGACCGCAGGTAGCCCAACCCAACGACCAGGAGCGGCACCGTCGTGGCCACCCCAGCCACCCATACCAGCAGCACTCCCTCCGCCGCCTTCGCCGGCGATTGATGGCGACGGGCCGCGTCATCGATCATGACCGCTGCCGAGCTCAGGCCGCCGGCCGGCGTGAGGGTGCCCACCACAATCGAAGCCACCATCACCGGGATCAGCTCCAGCACCCGGCTCGCCACCCCCACCGTGGCAAAGCCGGCCCGGTACAGCACGGCATACAGGAAATAGTAGGCACCCTGCAGCACAATCGCCGCCGCCATCCATTGCCACTGTCCCTCTGCCAGGGTAGCGCCCAGCTCCCTCAGCTCCACAAAGCGGGTGGTCACGAGCAGGGCAGCGGCGCCCAAAAGCAGCCACAGCGGCCAACGACGCCGCAACGGCCGCAGGAAACGGTGGCGTACACACACGCGACACATTGGCACCGGGTGATCAGGGCGCATGCAAGCCTCACTTCTCTGCAGCGGTACTTGTGCGATGGCGGGGCCGTGGCCAACGCGCGTGGCCTGCCATCGCCCGCCGCCGACGGGACCAAGGCGTGGGGCGTATCGGCAGAGAGCCCAATCGGCTCTGATCTTCCGCACGCCTGCCCGTCGCTCTTCCTCGCGGGCAGGGGCCTGTCGCCATTGGCCACGGACCACCCAGCCACTGACGAGCAAGATTGCGACCAGGAGCGACAGGTATGGCATAGAACTTGCAGTGCCAACGGCATGGCAGAGGAGACGCTGCGGGCGGTGCTAGCCATTGAGGAGCAGGCTCGCGCCATCGTGGCCGAGGCCGAGCGCACAGCGCGGGAGGTCGAAGCGCAAGCGAGAGCCCAGGCGGCCGAGCTGCGCAGCCGCGAGGAGGCAGCTGCCGCGGCAGAGGCCGAGCGAGTGCGAACCGCCGGCCGGCACGAGGCCGAAGAGGCACGAGCGCGCATCCTGGCCGAAGCCAACGAAGAGGCGCACCTGTTGGAGGAAAGAGCCCAAACCAGGATCGTTGAGGCCGCCCGTCTCATCGTCCGGCGGGCCCTCGACCCATAGCGCGGCGTGAGATGGGCGCTACGTACTACGCGCGTCCCCACGCCCTGGTGCGGGCCATGCTGGGCAGGCTGCTCCGCCTGCAGGAGAAACGGCGCCTCATCGCTGCGGAGAAGGTCGACGAGGTCCTGCGCCAGCTGCGCTCGACCCCATACGCGGCCGAGGTGGAGGAGGCGACCCAGGCCGGCCAAGGACCCCGGCAAGTCGAGAGGGCCCTGGAGCGCAACCTGGTGCGCGCCTATGGGCGCATCATCCACGCCCTCGACGGCCCGCCCCAGGCCCTTGTCATCGAGATGTTGCGGCGCGTGGAGGTCGATAACCTGAAGGCCATCCTGCGGGGCCTGGCGACGCGCGCACCGGTCGAGGAGATCAGGGCTGTGATTGTGCCCCTCAACCGTTGGGCGCTCGTGCCGGTGGAGCGGTTGCTCGCCGTGCGCAGCGTGCCCGAAGTGGTGGAGGCTCTCGATCGGTTGCCCTATGCCCGCCCGCTGGCCGCAGCCCTAGAGCGCTATGAGCGCGAGCACTCGCTGTTCCCATTGGAGGTGGCGCTCGACCTGGACTATCTGCGCCGTCTGTGGGCGCGGGCCGAGGCGCTCCATGGCGCCGACCGCGCCAGCGCCCAGCGCGCGCTGGGCATGCGCTACGACGTCCTGAACGTGACATGGCTGCTGCGCTACAAGCTGGTCTACCGGCTTTCGCCTCAGGAGATCTTTAACTATACCCTGGCCTATGGCCTGAGGGTGAACGACGAGACGATTCGCAGGGCGGCGACCGCCAGCAATCTGGCCGCTTTGATCGACGCCCTGCCCCAACCCTATCGAGAGGTCCTGGCGCCATTGCAGGATGCCGGCATCGCCCGCATGGAGGTGGCCCTGCGACGCTACCTTTCGCGAGAGGCCCTGGCGTTCCTTTCGGGCTACCCCTTCCAGGTCGGCGTCATCCTCAGCTACCTCTACCTGAAGGAAGCGGAGGTCCGCGACTTGATCGCCATCCTCGAGGGCAAGAGCCTGGGTCAGCGGCCCGAGGAGATCCAGGCTTTGCTCTGGAGCGAGCTATGATCCTTACGCCGGTGCCGATGGCGCGCATTTTCCTGGTCACACTTGCCGGCGACCTGCCCCGGGCTACAGAGGTGCTCGGGCATGCCGGCATCGTGCAGCTCGTGCCAGTGGCCGACCTGGGCCCCTGGGCCCAGAGCCTGACCTGGCCAGAGGCCGAGGCCCTCGCAGCCCAGTACGATAGCCTCCAGCGGCGGGTCGGCGCTATCCTCCGTGCCCTCACCCTGCGGAGCACGCCGCCTGCGCAGCCGGTGGAGATAGAGCCGCACCGAGCCGCGGCCCTTGCCGACCAACGCCTGGCCCAGGTAGAGGCCCAAGTGCGCGAGATCGAGCAACGCGAGCGTGCTCTCGACGAGGAGGCGCATCGGTTGGCTGTGGCTGCCCAGCAGCTCCAGCTGCTGGCACGGCTGCGTGTGAACCTGGAGGAGCTGCGCCAGCTCGAGTTCCTGTACTTCGCCGCTGCCCTCGTACCCGAGGAGAACCTGGAGCGCCTGCGGGGCAGCCTGGCCGGCCTGCCCCACGCCCTTGTGCCCGCGGCCCGCCGCGACAAGGCCTACTTGGTCTTTGCCTTCACCAAGCGCGAGCTAGCCGGGCCCCTTGAGCAGGCCCTGCAGAGCGCCTATGCCCAGCATGCCGAGCTAGCCCCCGACCTCTCGGGCACGCCAGCGCAGGCATTGCGCCAGGTACAGGCGAGAGAGATGGCGTTGCTGCAAGAGCGGGGGCGGCTCGAGCAGGCCCGCGGCGCGCTGGCGGCCCGTTGGCGGGCCGAGGTCGAGCGCATCGCCTGGCTGGTAGCCGTGAACGGCGCCGCCGTGGAGGCCTGGCGCCACCTGGGCCAGACAGAGCACACCCGGCTCACGGCCGGCTGGTTGCCAGCCTCCGCTCTGCCGGAAGTGGAGGCGACCCTGAGCGAGGCGCTGGCAGGGCGCTTTGTGCTTCGCGTTTCGCCCCCTCCGCCTGCCGCCCCCAGCGATGAGTCGACACGCCTGCAGCCTCCCACCCAGTTGCGAAACCCGGCGCCTGCCCGGCCCTTTGAGGCCCTGGTCACTACCTACGGCCAACCCAACTACCACGAGTTGGACCCCACCCTCTTCGCCGCGCTGCTCTTTGTGCTCATGTTTGGCATTATGTTTGGCGATGTGGGGCAGGGGGCGGTGTTGGCGGCGGCGGGCTGGCTGCTCACGCGCGAGGTGGGCCTGCGCGGCAACCGCACCTTCGGCTGGATACTGCTTGCCGCGGGGGCCTCGGCCATGGTCTTTGGGGCCCTCTACGGCACGGCCTTTCTGACTGAGGGGCTGCTGCGGGCGCTGTGGTTCGAGCCGCTCAGCAACCCCACCTACTTTATCCAGGTCGCGGTGATCTTTGGCATCGCTGTCATCACCCTGGGGCTGGCCCTGAACATGGCCAATGCGCTGCGTGCCCGAGATCGTGTGCGCTTCATCGCTGACCGGCGAGGGCTGATTGGCCTGTGGTTCTTCTGGGGCGCGGCTTATGCAGCCTACACCCTCATCTCGGGCCGGCCTTTGGGCACAGTTGCTTCGCTCCTGCTCGTCGGCGTGCCGGTCGTCCTGATGGCCTTGCTCGAACCCTTCCTGGGGTTCCTGCGGGGCAAAAGGTGGCCGGGTTTCCTGGTCATCGTACAGTCGTCGGTGGAAACCTTCGACACGGCGGTGCGCTATATCAGCAACACGGTATCCTTCGTGCGTCTGGCCGCCTTCGCCATTGCCCACGAGGGCATCGGCATCATGGTGTTCATCCTGGCGGGGCTGGTGTCGGGGGTGGGCGGCGCCGCCATCGTCGTGGTCGGCAACATCCTGGTCATCGGCCTGGAGGGACTGGTGGTATTCATTCAAGCCCTGCGCCTCGAGTACTATGAATTCTTTACCAAGTTCTTCCGCGCCGATGGCACGCCGTTCCGGCCCTTCAGGCTGCCCGGCTGAAGGGCATGGCAGCCACAGCGTCCGCAAAGTAGCCGCGGCACGAGCCCGCCTTCGGTCGCCCGCACCGTTTGGGGAGCGAGCTGTGTTACCGGCCTTTCGGTTCGCACTCAGTCTGTGCTAGGGAGGCAAGAGCGATGACTTCTTGGTCGGCAGGCATACTCGTGGTGCTAGGGCTGATGTTGGCCTGGCTTGTCGCGGCAGAAGGCAAGCACAGGGAGCCCACCGCCGGGCTTGCCCGCTGGGCGCTCATGGGCATGGGTGCTCTGGGCCTGTCGCTGGTGTTGGTGATCGCGCTGGCCTTGGCCACGCCCGCAGCGGCGCGCGGCGCGCCATTGCCGGGCGGCCAGGCATCGGGGCTGGCCACGGGCCTGGCCTACATCGGCGCGGGGCTGGCCGTGGGGTTGGGCGCCATCGGCGCCGGGTGGGCGGTAGCCGTCACGGGTGCAGCCGCCGTCGGCGCCCTGGCCGAGCGGCCCGAGGTCTTTGGCCGGGCACTGGTCATCGTCGGCCTGGCCGAGGGCATCGCCATCTACGGCCTGATCATCGCCATCCTCATCATTGGCCGTTCTCCCGCCGGAGGCGGTTGATGGAGAAGAGACTCTTTGTCATGGGCCACCATGACGCGGTGTTGGGCCTGGCCCTGGTGGGGGTCGAGGGGCTGTCTACCGACGACCCCGAACGCGCTCTGGCCACCCTCGCTGAGCTGCGCCGCCGCCAGGAGGTGGGCCTGGTACTGATCACCGCCGACCTGGCCGGGCGGCTGGGCGCCCGGCTGGAACAATTCAAGGATTCTGCCGATTTGCCCATCGTCTACGAAATCCCCACCCGCGAGGGGCGGCCCGCCTACGCGCCAGCAACGCAACTGGTGCGCCGGGCTCTGGGCGTGGCAGGCTGAGGTCGGAGGATGGCGAACGGACAGGGGGTCGAGGCGCTGGCGCGCGAGGTCATCGCGTCGGCCCACGAGCGGGCCCACGAGATCGTGGCGGCAGCCCAGGCACGCGCCGCCGACGAGGTGCGGCGGGCCCAGGAAGAGGCGGCGACGGCCCGCGCCCAGGTGGTAGGCCGGGCGCAGCTCGAAGCCGCACAGGAACGCGCCCGCGCC
>Ga0315298_1005289_pt1 | contig 18465 bp, 13 predicted proteins | sample WHS_1_MG_FD_203077 | JGI IMG/M metagenome (GOLD analysis project Ga0315298, IMG submission 203077) | Extremophilic microbial mat communities from Washburn Hot Springs, YNP, Wyoming, USA - WHS_1_MG | ecosystem: Environmental > Aquatic > Thermal springs > Hot (42-90C) | place: USA: Wyoming...
GAGGCGGCCAGATATGGGGACAGGCACGGTGCTTGGGCACCGGCGATGCAAATAGAGGGACAGGCACGATGTCCGATGTACCGATCAGGAACGTTCAACGTGAAACGCTCAACTCTCAACTTTCAACGGGGCGACCGAAAGGGCGCATGGTGGGTGGAATATGGGGACAGACACGGAGTTACGGTGACACCCATCGCTGGGCTTTTCATGAAGCTACTGTGGCGTCACTATTGGCAGTGTCAGTGTTTCCCAAGTGGGTTGAGCCGGGAGGTTTTTGCAGGCGACGAAGTGGCACCAGATATTTTTCAGCGCGGCGCAGCCGCAGCCGAATGACCGCGACGAGATAAGGGCGTTCGTTGCAAGTTCGGCGCTGTGTCGCGCCGCGCTGAAAGGGGCGACTTCGTCGCCAAATGGGGAAATGCGAGCGAGATCAGTGGCCGAAAAGTTCGAAGGCAAAAGTCTCGAGGCACGCGCTGATCTGCAATTTCAGCGCAGATTATCCAATATTTTACTCGACTACAAAGGCCGCACTCTGGTGACAAATTGAGCAAACTCGCGGTCTGAAAATCTTCGCAAAAATGATCGATTTCTTAATATAGTAATGCGGCGCAGAGCTTTCTGGTCAACGGGCGCAGGCACCGCGTCTTTGGGCGTCAGGCAACTTTGGTCCCGGCTCCGTCGGGCTGGGAAATATCCTGGCTAAGATGCTGCTGCGCTGCGATCATTTCCTCCCTTGGTGGAGGAAGCCATTGGTGCGATTCAACTGCGGGTTTGCTTTGCCCTTGAAATCCGCCGGGCCAGCGCAGCGCCAGCCAGCAAACTCATCCCAACAACTGTTGCAGCAGTAGCTGGTTCGGGCACACCGATCAGCTCAGTCTGCATGTTCCATGGCACGTTGAGACCCTGGGCGGCGCCACCGCCACCATAGGGCAAAACAAGTCCGGCAAGCGGGTTGTTATCTGCTCGAACAATGCCGTCGGAATTGTCGTGGACAATGATGGCGTCAACCAGTCCCTGCCACGGGTTCAGCGGGTCGTTGATGTCGATCCAGCCAATGACAACAACAGTGTGGCCAATGTCACCGGTGACATACTCTTCTCCACCGGGACCGGATGCAACAGGAGGACCCCATACAGCCTGTTCATAGTTGTTCCCCAAGAGTTGTCGATTCACCACGTTCCAATAGGCGACGTGTAGCAGGACGGGACGATTCGCGTTTATCTCGGACTGTATTCGCGAGTAGGAAATGGCCACCGTATGCGGAGCGGGAATTCCGCTGTTGTCGTAAAGGTACTTGCCAAAACCATCTGGCATTCCGCTGTAATTGATGATCTGGGGAGCCAAGTTGTGAGCAGCAAAGTAGTTTGCAAGGCCTAGAAAAATGTTGCCGTAATGTGTTCCGGCCATCGCGATTTGGAAAGGAAGGGCTTGGTCGCCCTCGTTGTTTGTGTTCAAAAACCATCCGAGATCCGCGCGCTGTGTACGGGGAGCAACCGGAGTCACAATCGCCGTATCAACAAGATCATCGCGCCAGTCGGATACCGGTCTGACGCCGGTGTTTGGAAACGCGACTCCATCGGCTATGCTCAAGCTTGGGTAGCGGCCACGGTAGTACCCCATCACATCCGCGGCGGCCGTTGGCGTGCACCACGCTGCAGTTGTTCCCTGCCCCGGGTTGCCCCATTGCTTCACCGGACCCTGGTCAGGCAGATTTGGATCAGCAAGAGTCGGCTGATTCCAATCCGGGACATTTTGGAGAATCGCCATGTTGGCCATGGCCGTGGCGGAGACGGTCGCGGCAAGCAAACACAGCACGCTGAATTTGACGGCGGTGTTCATAGATTCTGATATTGGTTTGTTTTTGAGTTTGTCCAGGCACAGCCGCGCAGCCGTGTGCAGCCGCTCTGGGCGTCTAACATGACGGTAGCAACCCTACTGCGCCATTTCACCCAATGTCAAGTCAATTCTCCACGCGATTGAAGCGCCCAAAGATTCGTCACCCGCGCGGCCCTCCAAGCTGCATCAATCCGGCAACCTTTCTTACGAGCGGTTTTGACAGGCAAATCTGGCGCCCGAGAACCGATCAGGTTGTGGGCGAGCGCGAATCGCTGCGATCCTGCCACCGCGTTGGACCAACCAATAACGTCCGCATTCGGGGCCGGCGCCGATAGTGTCGTATTGCAAGAGGGGCGGGGACGTGGCACCGTTTGTGCCGATGAAAGCTCGATTGCCACGACGCAGTTTTATCCGCAAATCGCTCGTCGCAACAGCGGCTGTTCCTGCAGCGTTGAGTCTGGAAGAACGGGCTTTGATTCTTGCGCGTGCCAGTGTCGGCGATGCGACTGCGCCCGCGACTGCGGTTGCTTCAGGCGATGCCATGCCCGCAGGAAAGATCGGCAAAGTGCGGATCAGCCGCTTGATCTGCGGCGGAAACCTTATTGGCGGGTACGCTCACAGCAGAGATTTGATCTATGTCTCGACCTTGCTGAAGCACTATTTCACTGACGAAAAGATCATGGAGACATGGTCGCGTTGCGAGCGCGAGGGCATCAACACCATGGTGGCCTACCCGGGCGATCCGCATTCAATCGACGTGTACCGAAAATACAGGGAACGAGGCGGACGCATTCAATACCTTGCACAGCTCAATCCCAGCAAGGAAGACCTGCGCAGCTCGGTTAAGGAAGCCGTCGGGGTAGGCGCGGTTGGCGCTTTTCTGCTGGGCAACCTTGGGGACCTGTGGACGCGCGAGGGCGACGTGCGGCACATTGGTGAACTGATAAAGATCATTAAAGATCACGGTCTGATTGCAGGCGTTGCGGGACACGAGAACCGCACAATCAAGGCCATCGAAGACGCCGGGTTGAATCCGGATTTCTATGTGAAAACCCTGCACAGCACCAACTACTGGTCAACCCGCCAGCCCGGCCAGAACAAGGAAGTGATCGACAACTACGCCATAGACAATTACTGGTGCCGCGATCCCCAAGAGACAATCAATCTGATGTCGGAGATCAACCGGCCATGGATTGCCTACAAGGTTCTCGCGGCGGGAGCAATTCATCCGCGGGCGGGGTTCAGATACGCTTTCGAGAACGGCGCCGATTTTGTGTTGGTCGGCATGTTTGATTTTCAAATAGCCGAGGACGCTGCACTGGCTCGCGAGATACTGAACGGCAAGCTGGATCGGCCGCGGGAATGGATGGCTTGATTGCCGGGGCGTTGCAATGGATTGGAGATGCGTGTGAATGGCTGAGGCATGGCTGATTCCGGAGCGCGACGCTGTTTGCACGCGTGAAGCATGAGCGCGACACTGAAAATTGTGTCAGGCGGTCAAACCGGTGCTGACATCGCAGCCCTTGACTGGGCGATTAGCCGTGGTCTGCCGCATGGCGGCTGGTGCCCCAGGGGGCGCAAGGCTGAAAACGGCGTAATCCCAAGCCGGTACAATCTTCAGGAAACCGAGAGCGAAGATTACGCAGAGCGGACAGAGAGAAATGTGGTGGAATCAGACGGCACGGTGATTTTCACCATTCGGGATTTGCTCGAGGGCGGATCGAGATACACATTGGAATGCGCGATCAGGCACAACAAACCTGTGCTGCATTTGCATTCGGGGTTGAATCAGCCGGGCAGGCTCCTTGCCGACTTCATCCGCGAGCACCAAATTGGGATTCTGAACGTGGCGGGGCCGAGAGCTTCGGCAGAACCCGCTGTGGGCAGTTTTGTGCGGGCGACACTGGAGGACGCATGGGCCTCTTGCTGTCGGTGAATTGGAACCAGATACCGGTTTGAATTCGCCGCAAGCAACGCACATCTTAAGAGTTGGATTGGATTTACCGATGAACGAGGAACTGCGGCGGTATGAGCGGCACGTTATTCTGCCCGGGATTGGGATTGAGGGCCAGAAGCGGATTCGGCATTCGCGTGTGCTGTGTGTAGGCGCAGGCGGGCTGGGATCGGCAGTTGCGATGCATCTGGCGGCTGCTGGTGTTGGTGTTCTTGGTGTGGTTGATGACGATCGGGTTGACCTGACGAATCTGCCGCGGCAATTGCTTCATGGCACGCCTGACATTGGCCGTTCCAAGACCGAATCTGCGCGCGATACGTTGCAGCGGCTCAATCCGGACGTTGAGGTTGTGTGTCATCCGGTTCGGTTGGGCACGGAGAACGCCATGGATATCGTCGGCGGCTACGATTTGGTTGTGGACTGTTCGGACAACATGCTAACACGCTATTTGGTGAACGAGGCATGTGTGCGTCTTCGGAAGGCAAACATTTACGGCGCGGTATTCCAGTTTGAGGGACAGGTATCGGTGTTGGCGCCGCACATGGGTGGGCCTTGCTACAGGTGCATGTACCCGCAACCTCCGTGTAGCGATAGTGCCACCAGCAGCGCTCGATTCGGCGTGCTTTCCACGGTGCCGGGTATTATCGGGAACATCCAGGCAACTGAAGCGATGAAAGTCATCGCGGGATTCGGCGATCCGTTGATCGGTAGGCTGCTGGTTCTTGATGCGTTGCGAATGCAGTTTCGCGAACTCAAGACACGCCGGGACACATCCTGTCCTACGTGCGGTTCAGCCCGGCACAGCCGCAACGGAATCATCGAGGTGAGGTAAAAAAATTCGCTGCGAACTGTAGTCCTCTGCAGCGCCGAGCCTGCAACAAGCGTCCTCGTGCCGCCGCGATTATTTGGTTGCGGCTGCGCCGCGCTGAGCAGTTCGCGGTTTCATTCGGAGGGATCGATCCAACGACCGTGTTCCTTTATCAGGTCAACGAGCCTGTCCACGGCTTCGGTTTCCGGGATGTTGAATTTTACCGGTTTCTTTCCCACGTAAAGGTTGACCTTGCCGGGCGCGCCTCCGACGTAACCGAAATCGGCGTCGGCCATCTCGCCCGGTCCGTTGACGATGCATCCCATGATGGCAATGCGCACGCCTTTGAGATGGGCGGTTCGCGCCTTGATTCTGGCAATGACAGACTGCAGGTCGAACAGGGTTCTGCCGCAGGAGGGACAGGCAACGTAATCCGCCTTGATGAAACGGCAGCCCGCAGCCTGCAAAATGTTATAGGCCAGACGAAGCGACCTCTCCGGGTCGGTTTCACAGCGGACAAGAATCGCGTCGCCGATGCCATCGGCCAAAAGCGCCCCAAGTACAACAGACGACCGAAGCAGAGCTGCTTGAGACGAAAGCGGTGTGTCCGGGGCTCCGAGGCAGTCTTTGAGGAGGATGGGGTTTCGTTTGCCCTGGTGTGCAAGGCGCGCCGCCAAGAGCCTGAAAGCGGTTATTGGCGCAATGTCAAGACCGTCGCGCACTGTGACCAACTCGGTCTCGGTCTCGATCGAAAAATCGCGCCGTGGGTCCAGTTCGCGCACATTGAGGTCTTCGTAAACGGCTTCGGCGCGGACACCGGGTGAAGGTTCGGGGTTTGACCCGAGTTTTGTCCATGTCTGGCGCGTCACGATTACTCTGACTGGCTGCTGTTTGCCACAGGCCACCCCGGGTGCCAGTGAAACCTCAGATGACAACCTGCGTTCGTACGAGAATGGATCAAACGGGGCCGGCAGCTCATCGACCGGGGCTGTGTTCACAAGCGCGGGGATTTGCGCGAGCAAATCCCGGCAGACCGGAATCTCGCGCGTCGAATCTTCGGTGAGCGAAACGCGAATGGTGTCGCCAATGCCGTCGCAGAGCAACGATCCGATCCCGATTGCGCTTTTGATACGTCCGTCTTCGCCTTCGCCGGCCTCGGTCACGCCGAGGTGAACAGGGTAGTTCCAATCTTCGCCCAGTTGCTCGAGGCGGGCGACTAGAAGTCTGCAGCACGCAATCGTGACCTTCGGATTCGACGATTTCATTGAGAACACGATGTCGTGGTAGCCGCGCTTGCGCGCTATTTGGGCAAATTCGATCGCGCTTTCGACCATGCCCGCGGGTGTGTCGCCGTACCGGTTCATGATTCGGTCGCTGAGCGATCCATGATTGACGCCGATTCGCATTGCGCGTCGGTTTTGACGGCAGAAATCGACCAGCGGTGCAAACTTCTGTTCAATTCGCGCCAGTTCGGTCGCGTATTGTTCGTCGGAGTATGATTTGATGGCGAACTTTTTCGAATCGGCGTAGTTCCCGGGGTTTATCCTGACTTTTTCGACCCAGCGCGCCGCCTCGAAGGCTGCTTCGGGTTTGAAGTGAACATCAGCGACCAACGGGACAAGGCATCCCTGTCTCCGCACGCTCTCTGCAATCGCGCGCAGATTGGCTGCGTCGCTCACGGTGGGGACCGTGATGCGGACAAGCTCGCAGCCGACTGCGGCAAGTTCGAGAGTTTGTCGCGCGCACGCTTCGGTGTCTGCCGTGTCGGCGGTAATCATCGATTGTTTCACGATCGGGTGATCGCCGCCGATTATGACACCGCCGCGGGCGGGATCGCCCACCGCAACGGCGCGCGTCTTTCTGCGAGTGTATCTGTACAAAGAGTCGCAGAAGCGCATTTGGTTCATCGGACAGATTCAGCAGGTGCTGGGTTTGTTGCGAGGCCCGGCGGCGGTGCGACAACCTCTTGGACGTGGACGTCGCGGTCGAACATTGCCTTGAGCAGCGGCAGCCGCCTGAAATCAAAAAATGTCACGTACAAAACGAACGATATTATCAGAATGCCGAAAACATTCGTGGCGTATTCCACGATTCGCGGGTTGAGCGGGCGACGCCAGACGGCCTCGATCACCGCCAGTAAAATGTGCCCGCCGTCAAGCACCGGGACCGGCAGGAGGTTCAGAAACGCAAGGCTGACATTCAAAAGAACAAGGAACTTTAAAGCCAGTCTGTAGTCCGTTTTCGTTTCCACGGCCATGGCGGCCAGAATCCCAACCGGACCGCTGAAATCGCTGGCGCGAACACCGGTCTGGCTCGAGTGCATGACGGCCACCAATGCGCCGATCGTCTTGTTCCAGACCGATGCGAACTGTTCCCACGGGAGCGGGCCGGGTCGAACCACCTGGTAAACGCCGCCGGCAAAAACGATCCCCATCCTTCCCCGCTGCGTCTTTGGATCATACTTGGGAGTGACATGGAGGGTCAGCCTTTGACCTTCGCGTTCGACGACGACTTCGCTCAATTTGCCTTCGCTTTTCTTGACCAACTCGATCAGGTGTTCCTGGCTTATTACCGGCACACCGTCAAAAGACAAGAAATGATCGCCCTTCTTCAGTCCGGCCTGCTCGGCCGGCATGCCGGGTTCGACTGCGCCGACCACAGGCCGCTGGTACGGGTCGAGGTTCAGCCACTTCAGGCCGATGCTTTCGTGTGCGCGCGCGGTGAGAACATGGTTTGTCGTTACGCCGTCGCGTTCAATCGTTACCTTGAAAACATTTGTCGGCGCCAACGCGGTGATTGTGTTGACTTCCTCCCAGGAACTGACCGGTTTGCCATTGATCGCGACGATTTTGTCTCCCTGGCGAATGCCCATTTTGCCCTCAGGCGACTCCGGATCGACGTACCCAATCACCGAGGGGTTCACAAGAACGGGCAAACCAACAAAGTAGATCACAGTCGCGATCGCAAAAGCGAATATGGCGTTCATCAGCGGCCCGGCAAAAGCCACCAGTATCTTCGACAACGGCGGCGCAGGAGGGACCGGTTCGCTCTTTCCCTCGACAGCTTCGGACGTAACCATCTGCGGGAGTTTGACGAAGCCGCCAATCGGTATCGGCGACACCCGCAATGAGTACAGTATGCCATTTCGCGTTCGACTGAAAATCTTGGGCCCGCAGCCAATTGCAAACTCCTCGATCTTCATGCGGCGCCAGCGCGCAACAAGAAAATGCCCGAATTCATGCACGAATATCGAGGCGCTGAACATGAACAGCACCGCAATCCCAATCAAAACGTGGTTCAACAGGTTTTCCATTCAAACGCACCGCAATCCAATCACGGCGTGCGCACAAACTAGCCTGCACACCCAAACTCTGCAACCTTGTTCGGCTTGAGCTGTTTGATAAAGTGCACCGCGATGGGCGCCGGCCATGACCCAGACACAGAACTGATGCTCCGCGTCAAACGCGGTGACATGGAAGCTTTTGCCGTTCTGGTGGAAAAGTACAAGCAGCCCGTCATGAACCTCGTTTACCGCGCGCTGCCGGACCCGACAGAAGCCGAAGACCTTGCCCAGAATGTCTTCATCCAGGTCCACAAGTCAGCTCACCGATACAAACCGTCAGCGAAGTTCTCGACATGGCTTTTCACGATTGCGCGCAATCTTTGTCTGAACGAAATCCGACGCAGAGCGCGTCATCCAGCCGAGTCCCTTGATCAACAGGACGCCACGAGCGACGGCGATGCAGCTCGCCAAGTGGCTGATATCCGCCATCGTGATCCGGGTGACCTGTTGCTTAAGAACGAGTTGGAAAGCAAAGTCGAAGAAGCCATCCATGCTTTGCCGGCCAAACAGCGAATCGCACTGTTGTTGTGCCGCGAAGAGGAGCTTTCATACGAAGAGATCGCACGCGTGCTTGGCCGGTCCGTGTCGGCAACCAAATCGCTTATCCACAGAGCCCGTGAGACGCTCAAGGCCCGCCTCAAACCTTATTTGAGCTACGGAATCTGGTCCGAGAATGAATGAGCGGCGGCAGAAAAATGGTGGGGCGCAAACAGAGGGACAGACACGCTGTTTGGGGAGGGGGAACATTCAACGCTTAACGCTCAACGCGCAACGCTCAAAGTTCAACCTCGGGGACGGGCTGGGCGGCAGTCCGGGATCGAATGGCGGTGTCAGGCTCGTTATTTGGGCGCCCGCGGGCTGCGAATGGCGGTGTCAGGCTCGTTATCTGGTTTGCGCTCGAAAAGGGGACAGACACGCTGTTTGGGGAGGGGGAACGTTCAACGCTTAACGCTCAACGCGCAACGCTCAAAGTTCAACCTCGGGGACGGGTTGGGCGGCAGTCCGGGATCGAATGGCGGTGCCAGGCTCGTTATTTGGGCGCCCGCGGGCTGCGAATGGCGGTGTCAGGCTCGTTATCGAATGGCGGTGTCAGGCTCGTTATCTGGTTCGCTCGAAAAGGGAAAAGGGGACAGACACGTTGTTTGGGGAGGGGGAACATTCAACGTGCAACGTTCAACTCTCAACGTTCAATGGGGTGACCGAAAGGGCGCATGGTGGCCGGTGCGAATGGCGGTGTCAGGCTCGTTATTTGGTTCGCTCGAAAAGGGAAAAGGGGACAGGCACGTTGTTTGGGGAGGGGGAACATTCAACGTGCAACGTTCAACTCTCAACGTTCAATGGGGTGACCGAAAGGGTGCATGGTGGCCTGGATATGGGGACAGACACGATATTTGATGGCCTACGTACTGGTGGGGAACGTTCAACGTGCAACGTTCAACTCTCAACGTTCAATGGGGTGACCGAAAGGGCACATGGTGGCCTGGATATGGGGACAGACACGATATTTGATGGCCTACGTACTGGTGGGGAACGTTCAACGTGCAACGTTCAACTCTCAACATTCAATGGGGTGACCGAAAGGGTGCATGGTGGCCGGGATATGGGGACAGACAAGATATTTGGGCCGACTGATGCCGGTGGGATAATCACGCCAGACGGATCGGGATGCCGGTTAAGGTTTCATTTGGGCAATATCAATGAGAAGGACATTAAAATTGCGAATGTGTCCTGACGAGAATTCTGGTTTTTCAGGAGTCTGAACGTATCGCTGCCCCGGCTTTTTTTGCCGTGCATCTTTCCACATCGAGGGTTTATGGCCCGGCGCATTCTCAGGCCTGTTTGACCGGCTGCCCGGGCTCGGGTCACTGCAGCGTGGAGTGAAGCCCCACGACGGTACCGTCTAATTTGACTTGGCAGGCGAGTTGGTCTTTTCCGCTGCAGTCCCGGCATCGCCGCTCGAAATAGGTTTGGCGTTTCGGGCCTGCTCGGCTATTTCAAGCACGTCCGGGGCCGGCAGCACAACCGTGACAGTGTTTTTCTCTTTCATGAACCTGTTGACAGCTATGCCAAGAACTTTGCCGTCAAGGGCGAATGTTGGGCAACCGGCCATTGCGCCCGACACCCGATAGAAAGTCCGAGGTTTTTGCGTGATACACATGATCTGTCCGCGATGGACAGAAGGTTGGCGGTTCAGAACCTCGTCTGACCGGCTGAGGTTGATGACTTCATCGGCCAGTTCGGCGGTCGAGCTGGACTTTAGGTCGAGCGGCTTGAACGACGTCTGTTTTGTTTCCCTGGCATCGGCCTTTGGCCTCAGAAACGCAAGGTCGAGATCAGCGTCTTTCATGACGATGTCGGCGGGAACTTCTGTTCCATCAGACAAGATGATTTTCACCTCTTTGAGCACTGCCGATGCTTCAATGGTGATACGGCCTGAAGACGTGTTGATTTCACGGCCCGTGATTTCCCGGGTCGGATCCAGAGAACTCAGTGCCGTCACCGTCAGCCCGGTCGGTTCAAGCACGGTGCCGTTGGCCTCGAATTTCTGTTCGCGGTCGGGAATGTTCATTGGGAGCGGTGTGCTGTCGCCGGAGCCGAAGCTCATTCTTGCCACTGCGGAGACCCACACGACTGATTCCTTGTGTTTGTCAACGACGTTGCGAGCCATGGCAGCAGCCGAGTCACCGGCCGTTGTTGTGAGTGATGAACACGACAGGGCAAGACCGATGCCCAAGCCGGTGATTAAGGAGACGGTATTCTTGTTTTTCATTTTTGATGTTTTCGAGTGTGCCTTGATGACACGAGTGAAATTACCACCTGGGTTCGACTTCCACAAATGCGGTGCGGGCGCCATGTCTGACAAAGAATTGAACCCGTGAAGGTTTGGTCTCGCGCAATCTGAGCAGCTTCTCACGCGCAGCAGCCACACTGTCAACAGGTTCGCCATTTACGGCCACGAGGACATCGCCCACGGCGAGGCCGGCCAACGCAGCCCACCCGGCATTTTGAACGGCGCTTATCCGCACGCCTTTCAAGTCAAGCCCGAGTTTGTCGTCGATGCGTTCTTTGAGGGATATCTCGCGGACGGTGAATTCGAATCGGTCGTCTTTGAACTCTGGCAATTCCGCCGTCACTTTTGGCTGACGTTCTGTGACGGCCGTGATTTTGAACGGTTCGCCGTTTCGCAGTCCTTCGAGTTCAATCTGAGCTCCAATCCTGTAAACTCGGACGAGATTATCGAACAATTCCTGGTCGGCAGGCGTGCTGGCTGCGATGACCTGACCGTCCAGCTTGAGCAAGATGTCCCCGACACGAAGGCCTGCTTTTTCTGCAGTTGATCCCGGGGTGACCTGCGTTATTCTCACGCCTTTTTTGCCCTGCACGCCGAGGGCGTCGGCAAGGTCAGTTGTAAGCACCTGGGTTTCGATGCCAAGCCACGATTTGGCGGGTCGGGGCGGTTTTTCATCCTGAGGCTCGGGCCCGATCTGCGGCACGGTCAGCAACAACTGGGCGTTGCGCTCGAACTTTGTCAGCACGCGCCGCACGGTGGTCTCGTTATCTGTAAGCTCGCGCGTGACCGACTGGAGGTCCGCGACATTCGCGACCGGTCGTCCAGCCACTTCGACGATCACGTCTCCTGATTTCAATGGCGGTTTGCATTCTGAACACGGGCCGCCCGGCCTGACAGTATCGACATAAACGCCTTTGACGTCGGGGCGCTGATTTTCCAATGCGGACAGTCGTGTGAAATCGCGCACCGTCAACCCCCATGATTTTAGTTCAACTTCTCTGGCCTGACGCGGATCGCGCACGGTTGTTCGGACCGACCACGCCATTGGCTGGCCGTTCCGGAATCCCTTGAGTTGCACTGTTGTGCCCACGGGTGTTGTCAGAACCAGTCGGTTGAATTCCGGGATGTTTTCCTTGGCACGGCTTTCCGGAACGGGAGTGCCGTTGAACTCGGTGATTACATCGCCGGCCTGCAACCCGGATTCCGCGGCGGGGCTGCCGGAATACACGTTGCCAACCAAAACACCGGCTGTGTTGGTCATTTGCTTCAGAAGCGGCTGCGCTTCGATTCCGATCCAACTGCGTGACACCCTGCGATTGTTAATCAGCTCTTGTGCGACCTGTTTTGCAAGATTACTGGGGATTGCGCCGCCGAGACTGCCGATGCCGACTTCGTTGACGCCAACCACTTCGCCGCGGGTATTGACGAGCGGACCGCCGCTGTTCCCGGGGTAAATGACTGCGTCGTGGCCAATCCATCGCACCAGCTCGCCCAATGTTTCCCCGTCCAAAGTCAGCTCCGATCTACCGGACGGAGAGATCATCGCCGTGTTCGCTACAATGCCCTTCGTTACCGACTGGGACAGCCCTGCCGGACAGCCCATTGCAAATACCACATCACCTATCCGCAGGACGTCCGAATCGCCAAAAACCGCGAATGGCAATGGTTCGTCAGGATTGCGGCGCGCTCGAGGATCTATTTTCAGCACCGCCAGATCACTCAACGGGTCCGTTCCTACAAGAACAGCCTCGATTTCCTCTCTGTTGGCCAGTCGGCAGATGATGCGCACGGCCCGGCCTGCCACGTGGTGATTTGTCAGGATGTAACCGTCCTTCGAGATTATTGTGCCACTGCCTGTAACTCGCTGCTTTTGCATGCGACCGTCGTCTCCCTGTTCTTCCACGACATCAAGGCGGACCAAAGCCGGGTACACTGCTTCGACTGCTCGTTTGACTTCGGGCTCGCCGTACCATCGCGCGCTTCTGCTTGGGGATCGCGCGTGGCGCATTGAATGTTCTGCGGCGAGATCAGTTGGCCCCGGGGTTTTGCAGCTTGCGCAAAGCCCTATTGCAATAAACACGAAAGCCGTCTTGGTCACCATGCCACTGCCAGATTTCATTTCAGAAGCGCCCGATCGATTCTCGAGTTTCAACGACACCGCTCGAAGCAAGTCTGGGCGAGCCATCAACCCCGTTCAAGGCCAAATTGCCCGGACCATCTGCGTCCGGCGCAAGATGAATTCCCACCTAAGACAAGCCGGGGGCTCCGACACTTTCCGCCGGCGAGCAAAGTGAATGCACGCGGATGAACAGAGTGCCAGGCTCGAAGTTGCAGTTCATGCGGACAACATCCGTCTTGCCACTTGCTGCATGGGGATCACAATGCCGGAACGGTTCGAGTCTGACTTTGCTATGACGACGTTCCGTCATATCGGCGAACTTGACATGTACGTTTCTCCCAGCGCGGCGCTCTCGCAACCAAATGATCGCGGCGGGATGAACGCGTTCGTTTCAACATCAGCGCTGTGTCACGCCCCGCTGAACGGGCCGACTTCGTCGCCCACGGGGGAGATGACGGTGGCACGGACCGATGAGCGGTTTGACGGCAAAGGTCTCGAACGATCCGCTCATCTGCGATTTCTGCGCAGATTTTCCAATCTATACCTTGGAGTGTTTGTGGCGCTGACAAGCCTGCTCAATGCCGGAAATGCTCAGTTGTCGGCGGCTACAAAACCCTGTCGCATCGAGGTGCTCGAGAAAGACAGCGGGTGGCCGGTTCCCATGGTCGAGTTGCGAACTTTGCATAATGTGCGTTTTGTTTCTGACAATGCAGGGCTCATTGCTTTTGATCTGCCGGAGTTGATGGAGCGGGAGGTTTGGTTTGAAGTTGTCGGCCATGGATACGAGGTCCCCAAAGACGGTTTTGGCTACAGGGGCGTTCGACTGCGACCCGAGCCCGGCAAGACTTTGAGGGTTGCTGTAGAACGCAGGATTGTCGCAAAACGTCTGGGGCGCCTGACGGGCGCGGGTCGGTTCGGCGAATCTGAGAAGCTGGGCGAGCCGGGTCCGGAGGATAATCTGGGGATACTGGGTTGTGACAGCGTGCAGAACGCAGTGTATAAAGGCTTACTCTACTGGGCATGGGGCGACACCACTTTGTCGCATTATCCGCTGGGGATTTTCCACATGACCAGCGCCACGACCCCGGTCAAACCGCTGGCTTCGTTCGAGCCGCCGGTGAAACTCAAGTTTGATTATTTCACCGATCCGAAGGGCGCACCACGGGCCGTTGCCCCCATGCCAGGCAGCGGCCCGACCTGGGTCACAGGTTACACAAGTTTACCCGACAAAACTGGCGCAGAACGCCTGGTTGGCAGTTACGCTAAAATCAAGCCGCCCTTGGAAGCTTACCAGTGGGGCCTTTGCGTATGGGACGACCAGAAGCTCGAATTCGTCCCGCACAAGATCATTTGGACCAAATCCGAATCAGCCCCCGAGCGGCCTCCGGTTCCAGATGGCCACCCGATTTTCTTCAGGGACTCGGCGGAGAAACAATGGGTTCTGTTTGGGAACCCGCTTCCGACTCTAAGATGTCCTGCCACCTTTGAAGCGTGGGAAAACCCGGCAACGTGGGAATCACTCGAACCGCAATTAACACTTGTATCGGCGACTGATGGCAAGCCGGTCAAACCCCACAGCGGCTCTGTGGCGTGGAATTCGTGGCGCAAACGGTGGGTGACAGTATTCACGGAAGCTTTCGGGAAACCGTCCGCGTTCGGTGAAGTCTGGTACGCCGAGGCCGACGCACCAACCGGTCCATGGGGAAAAGCAGTCAAAATAATATCGCATGAGAACTACACGTTCTACAACCCGCGGATACATCCCGAGATGACGCCTCGAGACTCGCCAATTCTCCTGTTCGAAGGAACGCATTCCAAAGAATTCGCGGATCGCCCGCCGCCAACCCCGCGCTACGACTACAATCAGATTCTTTACCGTCTCGACCTCGACGATCCGGCGCTCAAAGGCGCACAGCATTAGTCCGTACATTTCGCAGCGTGGCGCAGCCGCAACCGAGTGATCGCGGCGAGGTAAAGGCGTTCGTTGGAAGCTCGGCATGCTGCTGCGCCGCGCTGAGAAACTTGCGATATCGCCGCAAATTCTGCAGCATGCCGGGCCAATGAATGCCCATGCCGTCAAATCTCCAACACGATCAACTCTCATCCGACCGAAGTCGGTTTGGTCCGGAAATGCGCTTCCGCTGTTGCTTGGCATCGTATGTTTATCTTTATCCACCTCAGTTTTGAGCCAGCAAAGCGCTGGCACTATTGAGAGCGGCGAATACCAGACCGATTCAGAAGCGCGCGCCGCATGGCGTCCGATGGCCGGCACGGCGCCGGTTTCAACCGCAATTCTCGATGGCAAGGCTGTCCTTCGGTTTCCCTGCAATTTCGAGGGCACACAAATCGAGCGCGCATCATGGGACCATCAGGTCAGGCTGGATCTTGCGGACTATAACGGCGTGCAGTTCGACTTTTTCTGTCAAGACGCTTCGCCGGTTTCGCATTTCAGCCTGTACTTTCAGAGCGGGGAGGGTTGGTATTCGGCGACATTCTACCCTGAAACCTCCGGTTGGAATCAAATCACAATCGATATTTCCGCCATGTCCACCGAAGGAAAACCTGGCGGCTTTGCGTCGATCCGCACCATTCGCATCTCGGCCTGGCGCGGGAGCGACAAATCGACGGAGTTCTATTTGCACGGTTTTCGGGCCGTGGGCGGATTTGGTCCCAACACCCACGTGGGCATTCTTCGATGCGATTCCGCTGCACGGACCAGATCTTCCGATGCCGCCAGCGTTCAACAATACTGCACCGCTTTGGCCGAACAGTTCAAAGCCGCAGGAATCGAATACGCCACCGTTAGTGATCTTGATTTGACTTCTGGCAAGCTGCACCGCCTGAAGTTGATTGTGCTCCCGTACAATCCGGTCATGCCCGAAAACACCACTGCAGTTCTGGTGGAATTCATCAAGGGCGGCGGCCGGTTGCTCTCTTTCTTTGGAATGCCGGAAACCCTGCGCCCCTGCGTCAAGATCGAAGTCGGTTCCGTGGTTCGCCCTGCGAAACAGGGCGGGTTTGCCAGGATAAGGTTCGTCGAAGGCGTTGTTCCCGGAGCGCCGTTGCTGGTCGGACAGAATTCATGGAATATACTCGAACTGAAGCCGGTTCCGGGCGCCAGCCGTGAAGTAGCCGAATGGCTCGACGATCGAGGTCAACCCACTGGCCACGCGGCAATCGTTGCTTCGGCGAACGCAGTCGCAGTTTCCCACGTGCTGTTGACCGACGATATTTCCAACAAACGGCAGATGCTCCTCGCTCTGACAGGTTATCTCGTGCCGCAGGTCTGGCAACAGGCCGCCGATGTAAGTCTCTCACGACTCGGTCGGTTGGCAGGTTACATGGACTTCGAGAATGCCGTTGCCGCCATCGCCAAGCTCGCCGGCGAAGATCAACGAGTCCAACCGCACCTTGCTGCTGGGCGCAAATTGCGTGACGAGGCCATCGCGCACAGGGCGGCGGGTCGGTACTCGGACGCTTGGGCTCGCGCGCAAGAGGCCGCTGACCGTTTGTTGACCGCATACGCATGCGCACAAGGCCCGATTGAAGGCGAGTTCCGCGCCTTCTGGTGTCACAGCGCATTCGGCGTCGAAGGAATGGATTGGGACACGGCGATCCGATTGCTTGCAAAAAACGGTTTCACAGCCATCCTGCCGAATCTCCTCTGGGGAGGCCTGGCCTTTTACCCCAGCGCGGTTTTGCCAGTTTCGCCTGAGGTCTCGACTCGCGGTGATCAGCTCGAGCAATGTCTGGCTGCGTGCCGCAAATATGGCCTTCAAATCCATGTCTGGAAGGTGAATTGGAACCTCGGATCAGCCCCACGCGAGTTTGTGGAACGCTTGCGGGCTCAAGGCCGGCTTCAGTCAAACGCTGCCGGTGAAACCAACCAATGGCTTTGTCCGTCGCACCCCGAGAACCAGAAGCTCGAGATCGACTCGATGATCGAGATTGTTCGGCGGTACCCGGTGGACGGAATACATTTTGATTACATCCGATATCCCGACGGCGATCACTGTTACTGCGCGGGGTGTCGGCAAAGGTTTATGCGTCACATCGGTGTCAGTGCGCTGAGATGGCCTCAGGACGTCCAAGCCGGTGGCCCGCACAGGCAAGCCTGGCTGGATTGGCGCCGCGCCAACATAAGCACAGTCGTCCACGCGATAAGCGAAAAGGCCAGGACTGTCCGGCCCACGGTCAAGATTTCGGCTGCTGTCTTTCCCAACTGGCCGTCGGCACGCGACAACATCGGCCAGGACTGGAAAGTTTGGTGCGAGCGCGGCTGGCTCGATTTCGTCTGTCCGATGAACTACACGACAAGCAACGTACAATTCCAGAACTTGGTTCGGAGCCAGCGCTCCTGGGCAGGAGCCGTCCCTTGTTACCCGGGTATTGGCGCATGGGTCATGACACCGGATCGCGTCATAGGACAGATCGACATTACTCGCAGATGTGGAACGGGAGGTTTTGTGGTTTTCAATTACGATTCCCGCGCAGTTCGGGACATTCTGCCGATGCTCGGAAAGGGAATTACGCGACCAAAAAAGTCTGGAACACCAGAGGATTGAAAACAGCGCCCAAGTATGGGGACAGGCACGATGTTTGGGGGCCGGCAGAGCAAATAGAGGGACAGACACGATGCCCGGTATAGCGGTCAGGAACGTTTAACGTCCAACGTCCAACTCTCAACGTTCAACGAGGTGACCGAAAGGGTGCATGCTGGGCCGAATATGGGGACAGACACGATATTTGGGCTGACCGACGCCGGTGGGCTGATCACGCCAAATGGATCGGGGGCGGGATATGGGGACAGACACGAAATTTAAGCGACCGGACTCTTGGCCGGGTGAACCTGTCCAAGGGCCGGTCGGGCGGTCCAGGCCGGCCGGCCACCCAGATATGGGGACAGACACGATGTTTGGGGGCCGGCAGAGCAAATAGAGGGACAGACACGATGCCCGGTATAGCGGTCAGTAACGTTTAACGTCCAACGTCCAACTCTCAACGTTCAACGAGGTGACCGAAAGGGTGCATGCTGGGCCGAATATGGGGACAGACACGATATTTGGGCTGACCGACGCCGGTGGGCTGATCACGCCAAATGGATCGGGGGCGGGATATGGGGACAGACACGGAATTTGGACGACCGGACTCTTGACCCGGCGGACCTGTCCAAGCGCCGGTTGGGTGGTCCAAGCCGGCCCTGGCATCCAGATATGGGGACAGACACGATGTCCGATATACCGATCAGGAACGTTCAACGTGGAACGTTCAACTCTCAACTTTTAACGGGGTGACCGAAAGGGCGCATGGTGGCCGGGATCCGGGTAGAGCCGGCAGTTTCCCACCGGCTCCCCCACAGACCCGTGCGAGCGGTTTTCCCGCACACGGTTCTTCCAGTCACCGATTCCACCGCCCCGTTATCCGACCTCGTTCCGTGTACACGATTCAGGACCACTGTGTGTCCGGCGTGTGCCCGAGTGTCGGCCACGTAACCGTGTCTGCCCCTTCCCTACTCCCCGGCTCCAAGCGGCACAGTTCGCCGGCTTTCATCCAGTACTATGAGCAGACTAAGACTCCCGTCGGGCTTCTCGGCGCTCTCCCTTTGTCGGTTGAG
>Ga0315298_1005293_pt1 | contig 18450 bp, 17 predicted proteins | sample WHS_1_MG_FD_203077 | JGI IMG/M metagenome (GOLD analysis project Ga0315298, IMG submission 203077) | Extremophilic microbial mat communities from Washburn Hot Springs, YNP, Wyoming, USA - WHS_1_MG | ecosystem: Environmental > Aquatic > Thermal springs > Hot (42-90C) | place: USA: Wyoming...
GCTTCCTCGTCTGGAATCCTCTCAATATCCTTCAGTATGTCATCCAAAGAACGCTTGTTTGTCACAGCCTCTACAATGAGGTCCTGAAGGCTTCTTCCAGGAAGCACATCGCCAATTACGTCGAAGACTCTGTCGCTTCCAAGATGCATCCGTATAATGTCAAGCTTGTTAAACAATTTCTCAAGAATCTTGCCTTCCCTCGTGTCAACAGCCACAAGATTATAAATGTAAGCTTCATACTGCTGCCCATACCTATGTATTCGCCCCATTCTCTGCTCAAGCCTGTTAGGATTCCAAGGAATGTCATAATTCACCATAAGCCAGCAAAACTGAAGATTTATTCCCTCTCCACCAGCCTCTGTAGAAACCATTATCTGAGCTTTCTCTTTAAACTCATGCTCCGCCTCTATTCTCTTGTCAAGATTCATTGCACCGTGAATATAAGTTACCGAGTAGCCCCACTTGCGAATCTTCTCAACAAGATACTCAAGCGTGTCTTTGGATTCGCTGAAAATCAGCAGCTTCTCACCATTCTTCTTAAGCTTAACTTCCTCCATCACTTTCTTAAGCTCATTAAGCTTCGTCTCAACCTCTTTCTTTTCAGCTTCCTTAGCCAAACCAATAAGTTCGTTAAGCTTCTCGATTTCCTCCCTAAGCTCGTCCAACGTCTCTGCGGAAGTAAGCTTTTCCAGCAGCTCGTCTTCTTTTCTCCACCTTTCCAGCTCAGAAGAGTCTTCAAGTGCTTCTTCATCTATGTAACCAGCTTCCTGGATGATCTTGCCTTGGTCAAGCAGTTCTTGAAGTCTGTCCCTTCTTCTCTCCAATGATCTTCTTATCGCCCTTAGGCTGGATGCTAGTCGCCTCTGAAGGATGAGAAGGGCAAAGGCAACGTTTCTCTTGTCTTTCTGCATCGCCTTATTGTAGTGTTTCTCAACGTACTCCGTCACAGCATTGTACAGAATCTTTTCGTCATCGCTTAGGCGATACTTGACGGTTATGACTTTTCTCGGAGGAAACAAAGGTGTATTATCAAAGTTTTTCAAGTCCTCTTTCAAGCGCCTCAAAAAGAGAGGATTATCCCTATTCGTTATGGATTCAACAAGCATCTCATTTGTTGCAAAGAACCCGGGCTCAAGCAAATCCAAGAAAAGCCTGAAATTGCTCGGGTCGCCTCTATGGGGTGTTGCTGTCAAAAAGATTAAGAAATTGCTGTTTCTTGAAAGCAACTCTCCCAACTTGTATCTTTCAGTCTTCTTCATTTTCTCGCCGTATTTGTAAGCAGCCATCTTGTGGGCTTCGTCAACAATCACCAAGTCCCATTTCGCTTCCGCTAGACTTACCATGACATCTTCCTGCTTGGCAAAATCCATCGAAGTTATCGCCTGGTTCTCTTCAAGCCAAACGTTGCGCCCCCAAGACGCATCCACCACGCCTCTGTCAATAGTTCTGAAAGTTTCGCCAAACTTCTCCTTAAGCTCTCTAACCCACTGATCCCTCAGATGCCCAGGTATAACGATAAGAACTCTTTCAACAAGCCCCCTCTGCTTAAGCTCCTTAAGTATTAATCCAGCCATTATGGTTTTGCCAGCACCAGGGTCGTCGGCTAGAAGAAACCTAATCCTAGGATGCTTCAAAATGTAATGGTAAACAGCGTCAATTTGATGAGGCAACGGGTCAATCTGTGAAACATTAACAGCATAGAGAGGGTCAAACTGGAAAGCATATCGAATTCTTTTGCCTTCCATAGATAAGAAAAACGCCTCTGCATCCCCAGAGAAATCCTTCCTTCCCAGATCAATTCTCTTAACCTTCTCCAAATCGCTCTTTCTCAAAATCCGCGAGTAAAAACGCTCAGATTTTACACCAATCCCCTGAACTTCAAAGCCTGTGCCCACCTGTTTACATGAGATAACTTTTATGCGCTCAGGCCAAAAAGGTCCTTCTAAAATGCTGTCGGGCTTCAAAAAAGTCTCGCTTAAAGGCGCATCCTTATCCCCTGTCATTTCACCACCCCTTCGCTGCTCTCTTTATTAAAATACACCTTGGCAGGACCAATCTTCCTAGACTTCACATATCCGTGCTCTTCGAGAGCACTGAGATAACCCGAAAGAAAAGTTCTGTTAACATCCATTTGTTTGGCAATTTCTTTGACGGACTGCCCAGGCTGCCTCTTCAACAGCTCAACAATCCTCGCAGTTAAACTTTGAGCCTTTGACACCTTCTTATCCCAAAATATAATCAACTCTCGACTTGATATATTTTTGCATATGAGTTAACAAATCTGTTTGCTGACTTTCTTTTCATTTACAAATAAATAAATCCTTGAATTAGACAGCTTTTTATTCCATCAAAATCGCCTTTAAGAAAGAGAAAGTTGTAATAAAAGCGTATAAAGAATGGATCCACCAAGCGAGAACAACAGAGAGTAAATTAAACGTGACAAACTTCCGCCAAGGTACATAAAATAGGTTGAATTCTAACACTATGAGCGAAAAGTTTTGTGTTGCAAGTCTTATTTACTTAAAATGTTACTGCTTACTATGGAGGCAGAAAGCTCTTGTCTGAGAATCTTTACCTGAAAGCTCGTGACGCATGTATTGAAAATGTTGAGCAGTACATAAAAGACGCGAAGAAACTTATAGAAATTGAAAGCTACGGACACGCTTATGCTCTATTAATAATCGGTCAAGAGGAGCTAGGCAAAGCCTTTGCATATCATACTATGGGCGTGTCTGAAATTTCTTCAGATGACTTAGAGCATTACGTTAAAATGCATACAAAGAAGACACAAGCACATATTATTAAGTTGCAGCAATATCGCTTTCTTTCTAAACTTCGAGAACTGCAAGAGACATTAAAAAGGGAACGTTCTGCCGCTGAAGCTGCCTTAAATGTATTTTCAGAATATCTTGCGGGGATCAACGCTCTGGAAAAAGGGGACTACAACACATTGAAGAACGAACTTTCAAAGCTGGTTGCCAAAGAGAAAGAAATTAATAGGCTAAAGATGGAGGCATTCTATGTAGAAATAATTGACCAAGGTATTAACACTCCTTTGGATCCTCGCTTCAAAGAAAAGGTCCTAGGAGTCTTAAGCGAGACGGAGAAAACAACCAATTTCGTTGTCAACACCATCTTTAGGCCACATCGCCAGACCTGAAATATATATTAAATACGCTGAATAAATTATCAAAATCTCCAGATTTAGTCAACCTACAATATGGTGAAGAAAACGCCTCTATTCATAGTTAAGAAGGGAGTCTTCGAATGGATAAAGACTGGCCAGAAAACAATCGAGTTAAGGAAGGGCAAGGCCAAGTCTGGAGAACAAGCTGTTTTTCAATGCGGAAGAAACATTATTAGCGGGAAAATCATTAGCAAAGACGAAGGGGATCTGTCAACTCTTCTGCGCAATTAAACTTCAGAGAAATAATCCCTACAGCCGAAAGCGTCGAACAAGCAATAGTTTACATTAAAAAGCTATACGGAACAACTGAAGGAACATTCACTGCTTATCGATTAGCCTTACTAAGATGAAAAATGAAGACAAATCTAAGAATGAAATGTCCGTCATGTGGTCACTGGAACCGCATCCCAGTGAACAAACTCTTTGTCGAACAGCCAAGTCCAGAACTCAGAGTGAAAGTCGTAATTCCTTTGTACGAACCTTTACAGATGTGGAGATGTGAGAAATGTGGAAAAGTTATAGCGGAACCAAAACAGCTTATCAGAATCTATAAGGGATAGCGTCGCTAAAAATTGACATTCTAAGTAAAAGCGAGATAGGTCAATTCCTTAAGTGTCCAAACAATATAGCATTATGCTATACCGAAAAGATGTGGAATGTAATCATTGGAAAAATATTATTATTTGTTGTAGGATAAAAACGAATGACGGTGGATAAGCTGAAAGCCTCTCCAGAGAAATCTATACTGGAACATTTAACCCTCGATTATCGAATCTTAGGGTTTAGTCGAAACCCTTTCGAGTCTGTCCCTGTGTTTTCAGATTTGCAGCCCATTCCTTTTAATGGTTATTTAAAGTATTATCTTGGCCGCCTTTCATTGGCGGTTGAAAACGCGGCGAGATCAAGACCCGCATGTGTCTATCTAGTAGGTCCATCAGGAAGTGGCAAATCAGCGATTCTAAAGGCTTTTAGCAGGGTCCATCATCCGAAAGGTAGCGTGCTTCCCATCTACATACGATTTCCGTTGGCCGGAGGAAGGAGTGCTCTATTCAGCGAACTCCTCAGAAGACTTCCCATTCCATTACTAAAGCTAATATTCTACTATGCAAGGAACAACTATTCAAGAATAGCTCAGACATATATCGGCAATAAACTTTTCTGGGCTAGTATGTCCAAAGACTTATGGGAGTTTCGTGAGCGGATTCAAATAAGCCCACAATACGCGATTGAATCAATAGCTGGGATTCTTTTGATAGCATTAGACTTAACAGATGCAAACAGAATTGCCCTTGTTTTGGACGAGTTTGAGCATGCATGGGCGAGATCTACAGGCGCCCAGAAGTATAATTGGGAAAAGTCCATGGTGGAGCTGTTTCTCAAACTTGGGCCAAAAATAATGCTTGTGCTACCAGCACTGCCAGAATCAGTAACCATGGGACTGCGGCCCTACATGAATATGTATGATTGGAAAGCGATAGATTTAGACCCAATACTCAAAGCGACATATTCTAACACTGTCGAGATAAATTGCTCGAAAGTAACTCTTATGAGATGCATTTATTCAGTTCTTCGTCGCGAAATAATTAACAAAGAAGGCGAACGCAATTGTGAGATTTTGTTAAGCGACTTTGGGAACTACACTACAATTGGCGAAGCAATAATAGATTTGCGTGGTAAAGTCTTGGAAATGGCTTATAAAAAGAAGGTTGGTTAGAATTAAACCATGGAAACAGATAAGAAGGGGATAATTTTAATTTTGGGAGATTCGATTGATGGTTTTTCCGAAGCGTTACTCGAAACAAATCCTCAAGCTTTTGGTTTTCTTTGTTATACAAATCAAGGACTAGCAAAATCCACAGAGTTTATTCGAGGCGCTGGAATCGACTTAAGTTGCTGTCAATTCGAAGTTATTCATGGTCTCTCTGACAAAAAAGAGTTTTTTAGAAAAAGCGCTGCACTAGCAGATTTTCTCACGAATCAATGTAGGGCTGAGATCACATCAATTTATGTAAGCGCAGATAACCTCGAAGCGTTAGCCTTAGCAGCTGTTGTTGCGCACCAGAATCAAACGGTCCTTCGAGTTTACGATCGGAAAGTACCCTTGGTTATCGATTCAAGTAGTGCTATGCTTCTTAATTTTCTGTCTACTATTGTAAAAGAATTTAATCTTTTTCATTATAGAGATGTCTTAACTGACATTGATACAATTCGTCCCAAGATAAAATCCAGCAAAGGAAAAGTATATGTCTCTTTTTTGGCGACTTTAGCGCAAGCTTATCATGATTGGGATTGCAGACGGTATTCCGAAGCATGTAAAGGCTTGAAAAAAGCTAGAGAGTTACTTGAAAGCAATAAGGATGATTTTTCACACATTTACGATTATTTTAGGTCAAAACTCCAATGGAACATCGATTTCCTTGAACGACTTTCTAAATATCAAGCTGTTCTTGGCGCAATAGATGCATTTTTCAATGGCAATCGGCGATATGATGCAGCAGATAATCTCGTTTGCATCTTAGCGTTATCGAACTCTGTTGAATTCTGCCTCAGAGCCAGAATGCTTACAAGAAATTATGACCCTGATGACTTTTCTAATTTAACCAAGTCTTTAATCGACGACTTTAGAGAGAGAGCACGAGAATTCTTTATTAAACACAAGATCTTTCATGTGAAGGCATTTTATCCAAGCAAAGAGGAATCTGTGAATGCCGTTGTTATACCCGGATTGTCACATAAACCAGGATTTCTGGATTTGCTACAAATTCTGGAATTGATCGAAGACGAATTCTTCAAGGAAATAGCAGGAATTGTAAATGCACCTGAAAATGCAGATTACATGGGTATTATGCAACTCAACACCTTAAGAAATAAGGTTGTGCACAGAATGGGAAGTGTTGATGATGAGGATCTACATAAGGCAATTAAGCTTACCGAGTATGTCATTGAGAAATTTGTTTATTTAATGGCAGTTGAGAATCCTGAGATTCTTCCAACGTTGAAACTTGACGGTTCTGATAGCCTCATGTTGCAAATCGCAAAATATGCAACCCATGCAAGGCTGAATTTAAGAGACTTTACCAGAGGAATGTTTAGTTAAATTTTGGTCAGTAAGCAGGTAGTGCGCCAAGCGCTTCTTTGAGATTTTCAATTACAAACTTTTTTGTGATGAGCTTCTCTTTGCGTTGAGCCGCTATATTAAGCAACCCATGGCATACCACGAGTATTTCATATGTGTTTCGAGCGGTTCTTTCATATATTTCTTTTATAGCTTCTTCTTCAAAAGGAGCTAATTCGCCAAAATTCTTGTCAATTCTCTTTTTATCTAAATACCACTCTACAAGTTTTTTCACGGATGGCAGGTTGAATACACCTACATAAACCTGTGTATGGGGCTTTTTGGGTAATGGTCTAAGTAGTTGGGGAAAATTGTACTCTAGATCAGAGATTATGTCTTCGTTACAAGTAATTTCAACTGAAAGAAGCGGCTTGGTTCGCACTACTAGTTCACGTACATCTATTGCAAAACGGTCTTTCTGTGTTCTAGTCCATTTTCCCCAGCCCATCTCTAGTTGGTCAATGAAAAGATATATCATTCCAAAGCCAGCAAGGCGAATTAAGTGAACAAGCCCAATCAAATAATTCAGTTTGTCGGCAGATTTCACATTCCTTAAAGCTTCAATGGAATCTTCTGGGGCACGAAGATATTCCATCACCAACTCTGCAATTCTCGAGTCAATGTATGGAAATTTTTCAAAAAGATTCTTTTTCGTTTCAGTGATTACTCCATCAAGATCTAATATCCCCTGTGTTACAGCATTACGAAGCGATTCAAAAGTCAGATAAATACTTCCTTGACCCCGTTGAACTTTCTTCTGTTCAACCAAACTTGGTTTTACCTTAATGACCTTTTGTGCAAGACGAACAACCACATTCTGCAATCCTATACTTATCAAATTGTCAATAAAATCCTTGTAGATACTTGCAACACCAGCTATAGGCGAATATATGTAGAGCGCCATGCAATTATCGCCAAATTTTGTGTTTATGATATGTTGAACGTGCAACATTAATGAACTCTTGCCTACACCTAAAGGACCAATAACCCACAAATTTGTAGGCTCCCCTTGCATTGAAGGAGCTAGGAATTTATCGCGAATCTCCTCAAGCTCTCTTACTCTTATTTTCTCATTAAAGTCATATCCAGAAGGACTGGCTACTGGTTGTGCTGGAAAAGGGTTACCTGTTAGACCATAAATCTCGAACGGATTTTCCTTTGCTTTTAGCTTCTCAAACCATTCGGAAGTACTACTCAATATTTTTCACCAGTCTTATCATTCTAAATGGATTACCATATAACTTAAAAGGTTTTTCAAAGACGCGAACTCTTTTTCGAAATATTCCCGTCGCTGCCTTGGAAAATTCTAAAGCTTCTGGCTCTCGCTCATAAAGTTGTATCAACATATCGTCAAAACTTGAGTCAGTGATCATAAGAGTCCGACAACAGAGAGCTCGTAATGGTGAAATCCACACATAAGGGCTCTTCCATTTCACACGCAAAATATCGTAATGTTTCTTAAGGGTTTCTGAGAAGTCATCCAATGTAACTTGTTTGGGAAAAAGCAGATATATTTTCTCCATCTGCTTAACTTCTGTAGTCACGATTCCTCGAAATCTTGATTTTTCGCCAATCAATATTAGTTTAGACTCGAAAGGATTACGAAGGCTTTCCTGAATAAGTTGGTTCTTATCGATTTCCAAGAACTTGCCCATCAACGGTTTTGGATGATCGTTTTCTAGGCGAATGGCTTTAATGTTTTCAAGAAGACTCATGCAGTGAATATCAGCGAATGACTTAATCTGAGCTTTGCCTTCCACAATTTTGTCATAATAAGATGACAACTCACCGTCTGTTGCAAGCCATATCGTTAAATAGATCTCTTTAGGCAAGTTTATGTCCAGTATTTTAGGATCGAAAACGTTTAGGAATCCTAGTTCTTGATACCAAGAAATAATATTCTTAAAATCAAGTTGGCTAATTTTCAAGTGATTCCTAACGAAATGCGTGGACCACTGAATTACGCCATCTGTTGGCAGTTTATACTCTTTCTCTAGCTCGGATTTTGTGGAGGAATCTCGAATTCTGGTCAAGAGCTGGGGAGTAAATGCCGATTCTCTTTCTGATTGAAGAATGCTGTTAAACAACATCAACTTAGCTTTGTGAAGTTTTTCTTTTAATATTGCTTCACCAATCTTGAGTAAGCTAGGTCTGACGTAATACCATCTTTCCTTTCTACTACTTTTTTCCGTAGGTGAAGGTCTCTCAAGATAACCCCAAAGGATCATTGCTGCTATAGTTTTGTCTGTCGCCTCTTTCATAAAAGTCGGTTCCAAAGCTTTCTTACGGTAATCACGCCATTTCTTCCCTGCTTCTATCTCTTTAGTAGTCTGAAGACTGATAGCCAGCTTCTTAATAATTCTATGTATATCATCAAACGTTATGGTCGCTAAATCCTCATAACAAACCACTCGGGCTATAGCGAAGAGATAATCAAAGATATATTGAGTCCCATGTAAAGCTTTATACATGGCCTTCACCAATTCCAATCTTCTAAGATGTATTTACATCTATATAAGATGTCAAAATATGCTTTTTCAAGTTTATTTCCATCCAATGTTCTTCGAGTGATGCGTAATGGTGAGACGTATCTTACTGTATATTTATGAAGGCGAGTTATGCTTTTTATTAATCCTCTAGAAACTTCACGTTTTTCTTGTTGCAATGATTTTAACATATATCTCAGAGCAGCCAGAGGTGGTCGACACGCCACCATCGGCGAATATATGTATAAGTTCTTGTAGCAAGGGTGAAGAGGCAAAATGCCATATGTCAGACAGAAACGGAATGCATTGCGATCCAAAGGAACAGAAGATACAAAAACAGGAAGCAAAATCTTTGGATATCCAATAGCAGTATAGAAAAATAGAATGTCTTGCATCCGCTGATAAAAAAGCAAAACGTAGTCTTTTTCTATCAATGTCCCTTCTTTTCTATATTTACATTCAACGATTAGAAGTCTATTCGCCAGACCTGGCTTAAACATTAGAACATCGTTCTCATAGGTAGCACCAGAAAGCCCGCAGAGCTCTCTAACGCGTCCTGCAAGGGTTCTAAATCCAAGCTGGTATAATTGGTGAAAGACACGTCGCTCCAGTAATCTTCCTTTAGAGCGCGAATCCATAAGTTTTTTGAAGTACGTTTCTGTCGAAATGGCTTGCCATAATTTGTAAGTCTCATAATCACTAAGTAGCTCTGTAGTTCTTTGCCACTTACCCAATTTCGTCAACACCCCCCCATACAAACTGCCATATATGTTTCTTCTATTTCAAATTAAAACATCTCTATTTTTGGCTGAACAAATTTCATCGGCACATCTAGATTCATTCCTTTAAGTAAGCTTATATTGCTTTTTGCCTTCAATTTTCAGTTAAAACTGAAACCGTGGCTACGCAGCCTCAACCAATAATGCTTATAATTATGTCGAAGCTGAAGTTTTCTATTCCTTGCACGTTTGAAGAAACGTTAAGGCTTAATGTTATTTGAACTACTTCTAAAGGATTGAGTTGCTGTCCGTTAAAGTTCCAGTTGAGAGTCAAATAGTTTGGGGCGTTTTGAGGATTCCAGTTTTCAGTTGTCATTGAAATGTTGGCAGCAGTGTTTCCTTCGTTTCTTACGTAAACGGTTACGTTGTTCGTTGAGCCTGGTTCTACTGTGCCCCAATTAATCAGTGAAACTGGGTTTGTGCAGTTGCTGTCCCAGTAAACGCCTACGCCTAATGCCTTAACTGTTCCTTGATTATTTATGCGGACTGAAGATTGTAGAATGGCGTAGGCAGCTAAAGCAAGTGTAAAAAGTGCGGCTATTAGTATGGCTGCTGATGGCTTAACTTGGCCAGTTTCTTTAATCTTCACTCTGTTTAACCCATAAGAAAAATTGAGAAATTTAGCAGGTGTTTGGAAGCTGGTTTGTCTATTTCTTCTTTAGCGAGTAGCTGCTCAGCCATATTATTAGGGCTATTAGGAGCAGCAGGATTATTGGATTGCCTAGTAGTCTCTGTATTGATTCGAAGAATCCGCCTGTTGTTATGGTTGTTTCTGTTATGCTTGGTTGTGCGCTTATGTTGAAGGTCACATAGGATGTTGTTGTTATGGTTTGCTGTTGCGAGGTTTTGGCTGTTACGGTGAAGGGTATGTTGTAGTAGCCTTGCACGTTCTGTGGAGTTGTAAGTTTCGCTGATATTGTTGCAGTGCCAAGTGTCTCTAAGCCCCTGGAAGCTTGTGTTGGAAGAGGTGTTAGAATTTCGAACCATTCCTTTTTTGTTTGGAACTCGATTTTTTCTATAGTTATTGCTTGCTGATCGAAGAGTATGGTTATGGCAAACTCTTTTGTTGAGCCTGGCGCTAAATCGCCTAAGCTTACAAGTTGTGCTCTGAAGGTCATGGGTGGAGCTTGCGGGGTTTCCGTGAGGCTGTATGCAAGCTTTACTGTTGAGTTTTTGGCTACGTAGAGGTTTATGTTTTCATTTGGGCTTATGAAAAGGTCGTTGACGAACCATCCCATAAACTTCAACAAATGTGTAGAATTGTAGTATACTATTGTGGTTAACGCTTGGAAAGTGTGGTAACCTGGGCCTCGATAGATTGTTGTAGGCGCCTGAAGATTCCAGCCGTCAGCTTCAAAGTCCGCGGTTAAGCCTTCAGGCGTTGTGGAAACCTCAACCTTGTAGGCTTCGTAAACTATTGTGAACTCGAAGGTTTCGCTGACGTCTATGGTGAATTGGCATGATGGCTCATATGAGTAGACTGCGCCGTTCTTTTTCCAGCATTTAAAATTGTAAATGTGAGTGGCGTTTAGGGTTACTTGCTCGTCTAAGGCTGTGAGGCTGTGCTGCCCAGCGGCTATTGTTGCAGAATAAGGAATTACTCGTGTTTCATTGTCAAGTTTAAACATTCCGTTCGGAATCCAGCTTGGCTCAGCTTCAACTGTGATTGAGGCTTCCATGCCGCCCAGCGTCTCTTCAACGCCATACTCTTTAATTGCTGGTTCTGGCGACACATACTTCCTAATTTTAAAGGCGCCTGTGACGAAGATTCCGTTTGATGATCCAGCCCAATAAATGATTACTCTGTTGGGCACGTAGTCGTTTGCTTCAGTATGCGTGGAGCCTAAACTGCAGTAAACATTGCATGTGCCGCTTAATGACTTTTCAAATCTGAAGTTGAACGTTACTGTGCTTACGCTTGACTGTGTCCAAGATTTGTCAGCGTCTCCAACTCCCCATAAAATTTTAACTTTGTAGCCTGCTGGTGACGTGCTTTGATACTCGGAGCATCTGGTGACGTGCATTATGCCATAATATCCTGAGCTCCATGAGCCAAAGTGAACAGCGAAAGTTCCGTAGCATGTTGCGGAGGCGTAGTTATGCGTGGAATAGCCGTAAATGTTTCCCTTGTCAGCATAGAAGTCTTCAACGATGTAGGCGGCTGGGAAGGAAATGTAGTTTTTGCTGCGAAGAGTGAAGCCTGTTAACCCAGAAATGGTTATTCTATGCAGGACTGGGTCTATTGAAATTGTGCCTCCTCCGTCGTTTATCCACCTGTCCGTGTTTAGGTTTGAATCGTCCCAGGGTTCAGCGAACACGAAAGTCTCGTCAAGGTTTGATTCCGGACTGCCAGTTTCAGTGGTGAGATTTCCATAGTAAATGTATAAGGTTTGGTCTACAGTTATGTCGGACAAAACTTTGACCCAGATGACTGCGTAGTCAGATGTTGCACTGTAAATGTAGTAGGGACATTTGGTTACGCCGTCACTTACTGTGAATCTTACATCGCCATACGTGGGGAGGCACTTGCCGCCTAAGTAAACATCAAACCCTTCATCTAACCCTGTTCCTCGCCAAACAAAGAACTTAAGCTGATAATCCATTCCAGCCCCCGAAGTGCCGTTAACGATGATTGGTTTTCGATACTGGTAGCCTGCCAACCAGCGGGCAGTCTTAACAGGTTGGACATGAAAGTCAATGTAGGCTATTATGGATAAGAGTATGATGGTTAACAGTAGTAGCTGCTTATGCTTGGTCATGGCTGTTCTCGAGGGAAAAATATCAGGGTTAATGTCGACGTGTTAAGATTGGAAGCATTATAAAAGCCGTCCACATTGCTGCTAAGCCTATGAGCAAGACGTCTTCGCTTGTGAGGGCTGTGGGAAACCATGGAACATTTATTGGAACGTTTGTTGTTGCGTAGGATGTAAGTATGCATATTGTGTTGTATGTTCCGTGGGCTATTATGGGCGCGAGTAAGCTTTTTGTATGTTCCAAAATGAATAGCAGTATTAAGCCGCAGATGAAGGCTGGTATAATATAGTAGACGTTTTTGTAAGCTTGTAGTGCGTGGAATCCAGCCCAGAAGCCTACGCTTATGGCTACGGCTAAAGCCATGCTTTGGTAACGGTTTTTAAGTTCGGTGTAGGCTACAAATTTGAGTAGCTCTTCGCCTGTGGCGACTGCTGTGAACTGGTAGACCATTTCGCCTAATATGCTTGTGAAGATGCTGCTTGCTCCGCCTACTGTGGCGAGGCTTGAGAAAATTGTTGGGAAGTAGAGGACGCTTCTTCCTACAATGCCTATGAAGAAGCTGCTGACTGCAATCATGCCTCCTAGGGCTGCAAGCACGTATAGTAAGCCTTCGAAGGTTAGGTTCTGGTAATAGCCCTCTTCGGATTGTGTATAGAGGGCTGCGAAGAGGCTTACTGAAGCCATAACTGTGAAGGCTATTGTTGCGCTGAAAAGTGATGCGTCTCCATATGTTTTCAGAATGAAGTATGTGATGCTTACTGCGTAAACGATTAGGAAAATGCTGATGTCTAGGATTGAACGTTTGCTCATCATTTTTCACCCTAATCGTATCTTTTCGGAAACTAAGAAGCCTCCAATGAGGGCAAGTGCGAAAGGAGTAACGACGAACGTGAGAAGTCTCAAGGTTTCGATGTCTAGCCATGGAAAAACTGACTGCCAAACAAACCATACGGCTCCATCTTCCGCTTGAAAAAAGACTGGGCTAACGTTTTCTACGTTTCCTTTTGTGACAAGCTGCACGTAGGGGTTTTCCCAGTTGACGCAGATGAAGAAGGCGAATGTTATTATTAGAAGCCCTATGGTTTGCATTGGATCTTTTATTTTGAAGCCGAAAACCACAAGGTCTAGTCTGCTTAGCATGTAAAGGCTTACGTACAGAATTATGTAGTACACGATCAGGCCTTGCATGGGCGATAAACCGTTTAGGAACATGATTGTTGAACGGCTGCTGAATATGAAGCCTATAACTGCAAAGGCGAAGGCTAAACCTATCTCTTGAATTGTTAACTTCAATGCTGTTTTCTCCAGTGGAAAAATGCTTGGATAGAAAAAAATGGGGAGTTTGAGGTTTAGCTGGCAGCCTTCAATACGACGCTGTCTGTTATTGTCTGTAATGTTCCTGTGGTTGTCAATCCGTAGATAGTTATGGTTATTGTTAAAACGTCTGAGCTTTGCAGTTGACATTCAATTTCTGTTGTGAACTGGAACTTGTTAAGCTGGTTTGTTCCGTATTTTATGTAATTGGCGTCGAAGAGGCTTGAGCCGATGCTGTAGGTCCATGTTAATCTGTCTAAGCCTTTCAGTGGCGTGCCAAACATTTCGCTTGAGACTATGCCTATTCCTGGAACGTTCACGCTTCTCAATGTGACTTTAGTTGTGTCCGTTGTGTTTAGCTCGATTTCAACTTTGGTTATGGCGTATGCTTTTTGTGCTTGGGCGAAGGTGAGGTACCATTCGACATATTTGGTTACGCGAGAAGTTCCTATGCCTGTGATGTCTGCTGGTTGGTTGATTGAGGGTTGTTGGTAAGCGAGGAAGTATGGGTAGAAGTAAACCTTCGGGTTTCCGCTGGCTGGTTGTGGAATATTTGCCATGTTAAATTTGAATACAAACTCTTTGTAGCCGTCGTTGTCTGGATCTTGATATGTGACTTCGACTGCTCTTGGGTTTTTAGCCTTTGTTTCAGCCCAGTCCACGTAATAGCTTTGCCCCGAAGGCACTTCCACAACTGCGTAGATGAAGCCGTTGTCGTTTTCGATAACTTCGATGGTTGCGTCTCCTTTGCCGAGAAGCAGCCAGCCTCCGCGGTTTGCGTACCAATATCAATGGTAAGCCGTGTTCTCAGCTAGAACTGAGGAAATGTCAAGCGTGTTATAGCCTTTGGTGGCGACGTCAAACATTCCTGCAACTGTTGCTCCGCTTGGTGTTGTTGGCTGTTTCGTAAGTTTCCATTCAAGTGGGTTGAAGCTTCCGAGGGCGAGAGATGCAATTATGTATATTGCCAGCAAGACAACGATTATTGTTTTGTCGGATTCCTTCATTTTTATCGCTCCATAGGAAAAATACTAGGGCAAAAGTTGAAGCCCAGAACCTGCTATTGTAAGCCCTGAAACCACTGCCAGCAAGCAGCCTATCAGCTTGAATGGTGTAGCCCAGCTTTTCTCCACTGGCTCAACGATGTAGCCTAAGCTTAACAGTAGAACACCAACGCCCCACAATGGTATTTGAGCTAAAGTGGCTCCTTGCGAAAGCGCAAGCCAAATCTTGCCTAAGCCAAACACGAAAATTAGCCATAACCCAGCATAAGTCCATGTGACTCCGCCTTCACCTGCAAACTTCAGCGATTTGCCCGTGAAGAACATGTAAACTAAGGCAAGTTGCATGATGCACAACAGCCATAGGCTTGCAGACAATAGACTTCCAAGATTGCTCCAAATTAAAATGTTGGTTAAAAGCCAGACAGCAGCCATAAGGAAAACAGTGAAACCTTGCCCTGTATGTCCACGCATAAAAGCATAGCCCAAAGCCAAGTAGAGAAATGCCTGCGTCAAATACGATGGCACCATCAGCGTTACATCTGCAGAACCAGCGTTCAGTAACAGGCTTAAGATGACTATGGCTCCTACAACGGCAAACCATGGAATTTTCTCCAAGTCCTTCAAAGACACTTGCATTTTCCTCCGTTTTTGGGTTTTAGCCCTTTCATCAAAAGAGAAATATATCAAGAAAACAGCGGGGGCGACAACAAGCCTGCAAGGCTTGACAATAATAGGAAAATTAGCGCGAAGAGCACAATCTTGTTGACAACGTTGCCAAACCTGTAAATCAACAAGATAAGTAAGATTATTGTGCCCACAGTTATGGCGTAGTCTGGAACATGCAAGCCAAACCGTCCCAAAACATATTGTATGCCAGAAGTGATGGCTCTGCCTACTAGGCTTATGCCTTGAAGCAGCTGGTCAATTATTGAAACGGAAGTCTCCGACATGGCAACCCGAAAGAAAAATAGCCATAGAAGCGTTTTAACTTACGAAACCGTCCATCTTGTAATGGCTTCTAACCCACTCAGCATCCGCCCTAAAAATTCCAGCAGTCTCGGGATCATAGTTTTTCCGATACACGCTTTGCGCCAATAGTTTTCTGTAGACGCTAAGACTTCCAAACTCTTTTATTGCAGATGCTAGTGCCTTGCGCCTTGCGGTTTCGCTTTTCTTGACGCTGTAACCATGCTTTCGTAAAGCTCCCGGCTTTTTAATTATGATAAGCTTAGGTCCTCTTCCAGGCTTGCCAATGTCTCGCTTCTTGTACGTGTAGCCTTTGCGTTTAACAAGCTTGCCTTTCCGCTTATACGATGTGGGCTTGACATGGACAAGAACTGCTCTGTCATAGCTTGTCTGCGCTGTTCTAGTGTAGGATTTAGCCATTAATAATACCCTTTTTTATCTTTGATAATCCTGAACGTGTCCGAAGCCGGACTCGGACCTTTTCTGTTCAACCTTGCGTCTTTTGTCAACGCTTATGCTTCTGTGAATTTCTGCCCAGCGTTTGAAGCGTCCACGTCTGTCACGTTCAACATAATGTCCAGGAGCACGTTTAACTTTGTAACGTCTTCCCATTCAATTCACCAAAAGAAAAATAATGGCGAAATTTGCCCCGGGGCAAAAAACTATTCAAGCCCATGCTCCTCTTCAATGACCAGACGCATTCAGGCATCAACTATGGCGAATTGTGGCCAACTTCGTTGACGCTTCCGCAACCCCGCAAGCATACAAGCTGATATTCACGATTCTTTCCCAGAACATATGCTCTATTATCATGCAGATAAAGGCGCAATAGCCTATTATGGATGCATTACTGGAGCACAAGCTTGGAGTAAATATCTTGACGAGTTCTTCTACGAAGGCTACAATGAAACAGTAAAGCTTGGCGACATGTGGATAAACGCAGTTACAAAATACTGTGACGCCAGCAAAACGATCGATCGCTACAGCTTAGGAAGTATTGGGCGAGGAGAAACAAGTGTAAAGTCTGGCGGCGACTGGTTTTTAGTTGCTGGCTATCATCAACCAATAAAATTCATGCTTTTCGGAGACCCATCACTACGCGTTGGAGGATTAGCGAATCGCCCGCCGTCCGCTGGTACTCCCACGCCAGAAGACATAACAATAACAGAGGGAACCACGTACACGTTTAATGTTGCAGACTATGGATTCACAGATCATGAAGGGACACCGCTTACTTATAGATGGGATTTCAACGGCGACGGAACATGGGACACCAGTTGGATATCATCACCTACAACCTCTCATACTTACAGCGACAACACCATATGCAACGTAAAAGTTCAAGCTTCTGACGGCGAATACCAAAGCAGCATCTGTTCCCGACGCCTCACAGTCCTAAATGTAGCTCCAGTTCCAAGCGCTTATACATCTCTACCCTTCGGCACGGGAACACCACCATGCTATGTAGTAGAAGCTCAAAAACAAGTTCGATTTGAAACATACATAGATGACCCAGGAAGCGACACGTTCACTTACTCTTGGGTTTTCGGTGAAGGAGCTATACCTCAAACAAGCACCGAAAAAAATCCCACAGTAACTTTTGAAGGTGAACCACCCGCATTTATAGGTCAAGGAACACTCAAAACATACAACATCACCCTTACAGTAATGGATGATGACGGTGGAATTGCAACCTATCGCTTAACCATGCAAGTGGTTTACTCCAGTTTAATGGACCGCCTTGGAGGCATATTGGGCATCATGGGCATAACACTGGTTGTGGTCTCAGCTGCTGTAGTGGGCACGTTAGTTTGGCGTACACGTCTGGGAGGAAGAGGCGGAAGAGAACGCCAACGACCACCCTAGAAAAAGCCACATTCTCCCTTTTTTCAATTCAAATAAAACATTCCCAAAAATCTAGAGGAGGCTATCAATTTTGACAAAGAAAACCAGCATAAAATTGACTCCCCGTTGTCGGCGGACTTGAACTATGAGAACCTAAAACACAGGCATGCATAAGCTGTGAAAAACCTAGAGGATAGGTCACTTGGCTGTTTTCAACGACTAAGCCGGGGGTGGGAGTTGAACCCACATATAGCTGCTCTGCAGGCAGCCGCCTGAACCGTTCGGCCACCCCGGCGCTTCGCAACAAAGATTTTGGTTAGGGGTTGTAATAAAGGTTATTTTTAGTTTACTCGAAGCTTCTGGAGGATTTCTCTGTAAATTTCTAGGGCTAATTTTTCGTTGTCGACGTTTTTTATTAGCATGCGCCCGCCGTTGAATAGGCTGATTTCATAGTTTTTGTAGTTGAATATTATTGCAAGTGAGGATTTTACGCGGACTTTAAATTGTTCTTTTACTGTCTCGTAAATTCGGTTTAGGTTCAGCTTAAGAGGTTTTTCGGGGTTTATGTTTGCTGTTTTTCTTCCGCAGAGCCAAACAAGTTTTTCCTTCACCTTTGGGATTGGAGCGGGTGCACCTTGACATGCTGGGCAATTTTCTCTTTTGTAAACGTCTATTGCAGTGAATGTCATGTCGCTGAAATCGCATATCAAAAGCTTACCTTTTAAGGGAGAACCCATGCCGGTCAGAATTTTTATCGTCTCCATAGCTTGCATCGTCCCTATTATTCCCGGGGTGGCTCCCAGAACCCCGCGAACATCACAAGTTAATAGGCTGCTGTCGTCAACTCCTGGAAAAACACATTCTAGACATGGGGTTTCAGGCGGCGCGAAAACTGAGAGGTTGCCTTCAACTCCTATTGCTGCTCCGAAAACATATGGAATCTTAAGCTTGGCGCACGCGCGGTTAACAAGGTACCGCGTCCGCATATTATCTAATCCAT